>Ga0114966_10003865_pt1 | contig 13002 bp, 7 predicted proteins | sample M_130207_XF_Meta_FD_87029 | JGI IMG/M metagenome (GOLD analysis project Ga0114966, IMG submission 87029) | Freshwater microbial communities from Lake Montjoie, Canada to study carbon cycling - M_130207_XF_MetaG | ecosystem: Environmental > Aquatic > Freshwater > Lake | place: Lake Montjoie... | reverse complement strand
CAGATGTGACGATTCTCAACGCCACTCTCGTAATGCCCGATCGCCTGCTCACGGGAGCTTGGTTGAGCGTTCAGTCGGGACGCATCGCGGCATTGGGGACACTCGAATCAATGCCGACACAAACGGGCCAGACGTGGGATGCGGCAGGCCGGTACCTCGCTCCCGGCTTCATCGACATGCACGTGCATGGGGGCGACGGCGCGGACTTCATGGACGGCGATCAGGCCGCGTTTGCGAAGGCCATTGCGGCGCATCGGCGGCACGGCACAACGGGTCTTGTCCCGACCAGCACCGTCGCAGCGCACCAGCAAACGCTGCGGTTTCTGGAGCTAAGCGAGCACTTCCGCGCAGCGGGACAAGTCTTGGGTGCTCACCTATACGGGCCGTACTTCAACGAGGACAAAGTCGGCTGCCATCCACTCGCCCCAACGCGTTCCCCCACGAAGTCCGAGTACTCCGAATACCTCCGCTTCGCCAACACGATGTTGGTCGCGACTTGCGCGCCCGAACTCCCCGGCGCGAGCGACTTCTTTCGAGACGCGGCGGCGGCCGGCATTCGGCTCAACGCGGGACATTCCAACGCATCGTGGTTCGAGATGCAGGTCGCATTCGATCTCGGGATGAGGCACGTCGATCACTTCTATTGTGCGATGAGCAGCGTCCCCGGCCTGCGCGAACGCTTCGGCGTCCCGATGCAGGCGAGCATGGCAGAGTTCGTCCTCGCGACGAACGAGATGACCACCGAGATCATTGCCGACGGCCGACATCTCGCCCCAGACTTGTTGCGGTTCGTCGTGCGGATGCTGGGAGTCGATCGCGTCGCCCTCGTGACGGACAGCAACCGGGCGTTGGACATGCCTCCCGGCGAATACGTCTTCGGTCCTCAAGATGCAGGTGTGACGATCGTGAGCGATGGCGAAGTCGGCTGGACGGCTGATCGCTCCGCGCTGGCCAGCAGCGTGCGCGGCATGGACTTCATGGTGCGCCACATGCACCAAGTTGTCGGTTTCGACCTCGCACAAGCCGTTCGGATGGCGACGCTCACTCCGGCGAAGATTCTGGGCGTGGACCGCAGCCTCGGCAGCCTCGAAGTCGGCAAGCAAGCGGACTTGGTGTTGCTCGATCAACAACTGGAAGTGCGCGGCGTCTGGATGAACGGCGTGTTGCTGTGATACACGAACGTCAATGGCACAGCAGCGTCTTGACCGTGTCAGGGATTACGGCGGAAGACGGTCACGCGACACAATCGTGCAACCTCAATGTCGGAAGTGCTTGGTCGCTTCCGCCGCGGTCAGCACGTTGTGCATGAAGTCTCGAAACGACTCTTCGTCCCCGGAGAACGCCACAACGGTGGTGTTATTGCCGCTGTGAATGATGAGAAACCGGTACTTCACGAAGAAATAGAACGGCAGCACGAGGAGTCCCAAACCGTAAAACGGCAGCAGCGCGAGGCCCGCTCCGAGTAACGCCGGGTTCGGTTGGATTCGCACCTCAGCCGAATCGACTTCTGCCAGCAATAACTCAGCGTGACGTTGCGAGAGGATTCCTCGCGTCGTTTCAATCAGTCGCGTTCCTTCCAGTTCCAGCGTCGTCGTCCCGAACATCGACGGCACGATCTGCCCGCCGAACGACGCCACAGCCCGCCGCCCCGTCACGCGCAGGATCGACGATGGGTCGCGAGACATCGTCGTCGCGTCCCGATTGTCCGCGTCGTAATCTTCCGCGTCGTCGGCCTCCGACAAGGGCACGACGATGGTCGCTTCGCATTCAGGACACTTCGTCCGCTTCCCCGCATGTTCTCCCTTGAACCGCATCTGCTTCCCGCAGACGCAGGTGTAATCCACAATCGCCATACCGCTCGCCCTTTCATCGAATCGCCCAAGAGAAGGAAACATTGTGAGTAGTCCCGGTGCTGCGTCACGGCTTGTGGTTTGAGGGTAGCCGAATCTCGTGAAAGTTCGGGGGTTCTGAAGTCTCACGACTTCAGAATCCCCAAAACCGAGGGCTGACAAAGCATTCGCCCGCAGTCTATCTGGACGCGGTGACAGAGCGAGTGACTGGCACTCATTCGCCTCGCGACAAGGCCGCCGCGATCCGATCCACGTCGTAGACGCAGCCCGCCCACGTGCCGCCGCCCGCTCGTTGAAGCAGCGCCCACAGACGCGTTTCGGGGGGGAGCTTGGGATCGCAATGCAGCGGCTGCGCCGGGATGCGCGCGGCGAGAATGGCGGCTCCCTCGGCGGGAGTCACCTCGTTGTCCGGCGTGCCGATGAAGTTGAGAGTGCCCGTCAATTGGAGGGTGTCGATTTCGATCCGGATGAAATCGCCATCTCGTAGTTTCCCGATCGGCCCGCCGTCGAGAGCCTCGGGGCCAACGTGGCCGATGCACGCGCCGGTCGAGACTCCCGAGAACCGTGCATCCGTGATCAGCGCGACATGCTTTCCAAACGGCAAGTAGCGCAACGCCGACGTGATCTGATACGTCTCTTCCATCCCGCAGCCAAGCGGACCGCGACACATCAGGACGATGATGTCCCCTTCCTTGATCGGTGTGAAGTTGGGTTGATGGTCGAAGGGTGAAGGGTGAGAGCCAGAGGATTGAGGGTCAGTAGTGGCGGATTGCGGGTTTTGCTTTGTCCCCTCGCCCCGGCCTTGCGGGGAGAGGGCGAGGGTGAGGGGCTCTTTGCTTTTCGTCTTCTCTACTGGTTTTCCCTTTCCCTTCACCGCCGCGATGGCATCACGCTCCGAAGTGAACACACGCGCCGGTCCTGTCTTGCGGTAGACACCATCCGCGTCGATCACGCTCTTGTCGATCGCCGTGCTCTTGATGACCGAGCCTTCCGGCGCGATGTTGCCGAGCGGGAACGTGACGGTGCTCGTGAGACCCCTCTCTCGCGCGGCGGCGGGCGACATGACGACGGTGTCGGGGTCCACGCCATCGCGTTCCACGAGCAACTCGCGCAGACGTGTTCGCCGTTCCGACCGCTCCCACCATTCGAGGACATCCCCAAGTCGCCGGCCCGCGACCGTGAAGGCGTCCAGCTTCAGCAGACCGAGCGTCCGCAGATGGAGCATCAGTTCGGGAACGCCTCCCGCAAGGAAGAACCTCACCGTCGGATGTCCGACCGGGCCGTTGGGCAGGCAATCGACGAGCCTCGGCACCTGCCGGTTGATACGGCTCCAGTCTTCGACCGTGGGACGAGTCAGCTTCGCTTCGAACGCGATGGCCGGAATGTGCAGCAGCAGATTCGTCGAGCCTCCGCAGGCCGCGAAGACGACCATCGCGTTGTGGATCGCGTCGGCATTCAACACGTCACGCATCGACTTGCCGAGTCGTTCCATCTCGACCACCGCTCGCGCGGAGCGTCGCGCGGCGTCGAGCCAGATCGGCTGGCCCGACGGCGCGAGGGCCGAGTGCGGCAACGCCATCCCCAACGCTTCGGCCACAACCTGTGATGTCGCGGCCGTCCCGAGGAACTGACAACCTCCACCCGGCGAGCCACACGCGCGGCAGCCCGCCTCGGCGGCCTCTTCCAGCGTGATCTCTCCGTGCGCAAAGCGGGCACCGATCGTCTGCACCTTCCCCGCATCCTCACCCGTCGCGGGCGGCAGCGTGACTCCACCCGGCACGATCACGCACGGCAAGTCATGCTGCGCGGCGAGGGCCATCATCATCGCGGGCAGCCCCTTGTCGCACGTCGCCACACCGATCACTCCGCGCCGAGTCGGCAACGACCGGATCAGCCGCTTCAGCACAACCGCCGCATCGTTGCGAAAGGCCAGACTGTCCATCATCCCGACCGTCCCCTGTGTCCTCCCATCGCACGGATCGCTGACGTACCCGGCAAACGGCAACGTCTCCAGCCGATCCAACTCCTCGGCCGCCGCCCGCATCAGCAGCCCGACCTCGTAATGCCCGGTGTGATATCCCAGCGCAATCGGCTTGCCGTCCTCGCCCCGAATCCCCCCCTGCGTGCTGAGAATCAAAAACTGTTTTCGCAGCAGTTGCGAAGGCTTCCACCCCATCCCGGCATTCTGCGTCAGTCCAAACAAATCGCCAGAAGGAGCGTTGAGCAACATCTCCTCCGTCAAAGGCAACTCCCCCGGCGGCCCGTCCCCTTTGGAGATGACCTCCCACAACGTGGAGTCGGAAGAATCGAGGAGCGAGTCGAGAGAAGAGGTCATGGTGGGCGTGAGTCCAGAAATAGTGATTGCGACAGCTTGCGGGGAATGCCAAGCAATGTCAGAACAGGGTTGGGGGATCGACGAATCTCGCGAGAGTTTGAAACGTTGCTGAAGTCTCATGCCTTCAACAACCATAATTCAACGTAAGTTTAGCCGCGTGCAAGGTGCCAGAGTCATACTTCGCGAGGTCAAGAATGATGCCGGGCTGAAGTGTTGGAAGTTGTGGGTCATGAGGGTGGCGAATGGGGGGCCGTGTTTTGTCGGAATGTGGTCGAGGCCGTCGTGCGATGGCAGCGCAGAATTCGGCGAAGTTATCGCAGTGACGGCAGACTTCGGCGGCGGTGTGCGGCGGACTGATTCGGAACTCCTTTTCTGAAGATGTCTGATAAGGAACAGGCACGCAATAAGGCGAGCGGCAGAAGTTGTCGTACCGGCAATTGAAGCCTGACGCGCAAGCGAAACCTAGGACATCGAGCACCCTTCGCTTGCGCGTCAGGCTTTGATGAGTAAGCTTTTTCTTGCCGCTCGCCTAACTTTCTGTGAGCGGCAAGTCGCTAGCCAGTCGAATTGCTTCAGCCAGTCGAGCCCCGTTCGGGACAAATCACGACATACCGATCAACGGTCGTGTCGAAAACACCCGCCGCTGTTCCTCAGAAAATGCCGGTCGAGTCATCGCTGACTCCTCACTCTTCCGGCCCGTTCTCCGTCCGCCACCGAACGCGATCATCTTCCAAAATCAACGCCTCTCCAAGACCTCTTCCCTCAGCACGTGAGTAAAACATCTCATCGCCTCGATATGTTCGAGTTCCCCGCAATCGTTCCGTCGCAGCGTTCCGTCCAACCTCCAGAAAGATTTCGACTGATGCTTGTCACCACCGTCGCGCTGCTGTTGCAGGCCGTCACGACCGTTCCGAGTGCGGGTCTCTCCGCCAACGAGCCGGCTCGGCCCAACGTCGTCTTCTTTTTGGTGGATGATCTCGGGCAACGCGATCTCGGTTGCTATGGCAGTACGTTTTATGAGACGCCCAACCTCGACCGCCTCGCGCGGGAAGGGGCGAGGTTCACGAACGCCTACGCCGCCTGCCCCGTCTGTTCACCGACGCGGGCCAGCATCATGTCCGGTCAGTGGCCGCAGCGAACCGGCATCACCGACTACATCGGCGCGGCGGCTCCCGCACAATGGAACCGCAACACGGCGCTGCGTCCAGCGCCCTATCGCGATCGCCTCAAACTCGACTCACCGACGTTGGCCAAAGCGATGAAGGGAGCGGGCTACGCGACGTTCTTCGCGGGGAAGTGGCATCTGGGACCGGAAGGCTTCTGGCCCGAGAACCAAGGCTTCGACATCAATCGCGGCGGACACGATCGCGGCGGTCCCTACGGCGGGAACCAGTACTTCTCGCCGTACGGCAACCCGCGTTTGGAGGACGGGCCACCGGGCGAGCATCTTCCTGATCGACTCGCGAACGAGACGGCGAAGTTCATCGAAGCGAACAAGGACCGGCCGTTTTTCGCGTACTTCTCGTTCTACTCAGTCCACACGCCTCTGATGGCGCGTGACGACTTGAAACAGAAGTACGAAGAGAAACGGCAGCGGCTCGGGTTGGAGGCCAAGTGGGGCCGCGAGGAACCGCGCGATGTGAGACTCGTTCAAGAACACACCGTCTATGCGGGGATGGTCGAAGCGATGGATCTCGCGGTCGGCAAGGTCTTGGCGAAGCTCGACGAATTGAAGCTGCGCGACAACACGCTCGTCATCTTCACGAGTGATAACGGCGGCCTCTCGACGAGTGAGGGTTGGCCTACGTCCAACTTGCCGCTGCGTGGCGGCAAAGGCTGGCTCTACGAAGGCGGGATTCGCGAACCGCTTATCGTGCGTTGGCCCGCCGTTCTGAAGGCCGAGCGTGTGATCGACACTCCCGTCAGCAGTCCCGATTTCTTTCCGACACTGCTCGATGCGGCCGGTGCGAAGCCCGCCGCCGATCAGAAGCTCGACGGCCTCAGCCTGCTGCCGCTGTTGCGAGGCGAATCGCATCCTGATCGCGCGTTGTGCTGGCACTACCCGCACTACGGCAATCAGGGAGGAGCTCCCGGAGCGGCTATTCGTCGCGGCGAGTGGAAACTGATCGAGTGGTTTGAAGACTCGCGCGTCGAACTGTTTCACCTCGGCCATGATCTGGGAGAACAGACCAATCTTGCCGCCCAGCAACCTGAACGAGTTCGCCAACTGACGGACGAGTTGCACGTCTGGCAGAAAGAGGTCGGTGCGGTGCTGCCGACTCGCAATGAGAGCCACGATCCGCTCCAGCCAAACGGCCGCGCCGCCAATCGACCTGCTGACAATCCCAACAAGAATGCGACCAAGTAGGCCACCCAATTATCTGGTCATTGCCTCTTTAAAGTAGGGTAGAACAAGCTCGCTTCGAGCGCCGGCCCACCCTCATGCAGTCGCTGGAAATCATGGTGGGCCGGCGCGGCGAAGCGCGGCCAGTCCCACCCTACGTCTTGCCCAGCCTCAAAAAGGCATTGGCCCTGCACCACACAGAAGGAGTAGACCGAGCATGAAGCCGATCCCCCCGCATCACAGTTCGTGGACTCATCGCATCTCGCGGGAGTTGTCTCGCCACATGTGGCCGGTGTTAGCCATCGTCGTGTCGGTGCTTCAGTGCCAACTCGGCGTTGCGGCCTCGCGGCCGAATGTCGTGATCTTTCTGGCCGATGACGCCGGGTGGGGTGACTACAGTCGCAACGGCAACACGCAGGTCAGCACACCAAACATCGACTCGATCGCGCGCGGTGGCGTGACGCTCGACCGGTTCTTCGTCTGTCCCGTCTGCGCTCCGACGCGGGGTGAGCTTCTGACCGGGCGCTATCACCCGCGCGGCGGGGTGCGCGGGGTCTCGACTGGACAGGAGCGGCTCGATCTGGATGAACGGACCGTCGCGGATGCGTTCCAGGCGGCGGGCTATGCGACGGGAGCGTTCGGCAAGTGGCACAACGGCAGCCAGTGGCCGTACCACCCGATGGCACGCGGGTTCGATGAGTACTACGGACACAGCTCGGGACATTGGGGCGAGTACTTCGATCCACCCCTCGAACGAAACGGTCGGATGGTGCGCGAGCCGGGCTACATCGTGGACCTCTGCACGAACCAGGCGCTCGACTTTATCGACCGCAACGCGACGAAGCCGTTCCTCTGTTACGTCCCGTTCACCACGCCCCATTCACCGTGGGCCGCGCCCGAACGGGATTGGGAGCGGTTCAAATCGAAGCCGATCACGCAGCGTGCGACCGATCCAGACAAAGAGGTTCTCGACGAGACGCGCTGCGCCCTCGCGATGGTCGAGAACCAGGACGCGAACGTCGGACGTGTGCTGGCAAAGCTTGAGGAGTGGAAGCTGACCGACAACACGATCGTCCTCTACTTTTCGGACAACGGCCCGAACAGTGCGCGTTGGAATGGCGGCATGAAGGGACGTAAAGGCACGACCGATGAAGGGGGCGTGCGCTCGACATGCTTCCTTCGCTGGCCCGCACGATTGCCCGCCAATCAGACCGTCACGCAGATCGCCGGTGCGATTGATCTGCTCCCCACGCTGCTCGCGCTGGCCGACGTGCCTCGCGTCGGTGACAAGTCGCTCGACGGGCGAGACCTCTCGCCGTTGCTGCTCAAGCAACAGGTCAACTGGTCCGACCGGATGATCTTCTCCACATGGGCGGGGAAGGTCAGCGTGAGAACTCAACAGCACCGGCTCGACGATCAAGGACAGCTCTTCGACATGGGGACCGATCCGGGGCAAACGACGCCGATCACGGATCGCGAACCTCAGATCGCCGCGCGATTGAAAGCGGCGGTGCTGGCTTGGCGGCAGGACGTGTTGAATGGAGGTCGCGGCCTGGACTCGAACACCGCTCCGAACCTTGTGACGTTGAAGAAAGCCGTGACGGGCAACGCCGTGGATCCCCGTCCGATCCCCGCCGGTTATCGCGAATTCCCCATCACGATGCTCCCCGCCCGCGATGGCGAACCGCGCGGCACCGTGAAGCGCAGCAGCCCCGCGCCGAACTGCTCATACTTCGTAAACTGGACCTCAAAAGAGGACAGCTTGGTCTGGCTGCTCGATGTCCACACCACCGGTCGCTACGAAGTGGTCATCGACTACACCTGCCCCGAGCCGGACGTTGGTTCACAAGTGGAACTGGCCTTCCGCAACAGCCGGCTCACGGGCCAAGTCACTCCCGGCTGGAACCCGCCGCTCTACACGAACCAAGACACGCTGCCTCGCCCCCACGGCGAATCGCAGATGAAAGAGTTCCGCCCGCTAAAGCTCGGTGAGATCACGTTGGAACGAGGCCAAGGACCGCTCACCTTGCGTGCGCTGGAGATCCCCGGCAAGTCGGTCATGGACGTGCGCCGCATCACACTGACACTGCTGCCCTGACAGGATGTTGAGTGGTGGAAGTGGGCGAAGGGTTGAAATCTGTTGCAACAAAGAAAAGGGATTCATCAGAGAAACACGTGCTGAGTCACAATTCGAGTCGCAGCAATCACTGTCGTGGCCGACGCTGCCAGCGTCGGCTCGGATGCTGGCAGCATCCGCCACGAGGGGACAGTGATTGTTGCGCCTGTCCTAAACTTGTAAGCGCCTCACTTATAGCCGCGTGAGGTTCGGATATAGTGTCGAGCGGCGCCTCATGCCGCCGTTTCGGTTGGAGCCTAACCGGTCAACTAACTTTTTTGAGTTCGCCATGTCCAGCGGTTCCACTCCATCTACTCCACGAATGGGGGTGCAGAAGCTCCCGCCGTGGCTCGTCATCGTATTGATCTTGGGATTCCTCGGGTTCGCTTGGTATCAGGACACACAGCGGCGGGATGCTACCGAACGGGAGCGTGTTCTCGCGCAACAAGAGAACGGTGCGAAGCCTGCTGCGACGACAACACGGGCATCGTCCAGCGAAGTCGCTTCCAACGACGACTTTCACGATGCTCCGGTCGTACCGGAGGTGATGCCAGAACCGGGAACAGTTCCGTCGCGTGAGGCTCTGCCATCCACCGCTGGAAGCACATCGTCCAAGACCGCAGTGCCCGGCAAGCCGCTCGCGACGACCGATCGAACCCCCGCTCCGACGCGAGCTGGTCCGAGTCCAACGACGGCTGGTCGCGCCCCCACGGCGAATGATCGAGCGACTTCAGACCGCACCGCGCCCGATCCGCGGATGAGTCCGAAGTCGCCCACGCAACCGACGAACGATCCACGACGTGATACTCCGAAACCGGACACTGTCGAGAAGAAGTCAGCGACGACGGCTCAGCTTGAAAACCAGACGATTCGTGACTTCGGTCGTGTCGTTTTCAAAGGGACGATCGACCTGCAACCGACGCTCGACCGGATCGCGCGGGGCGAGCGGAACACGCATCGCAATGACGGCTCGACGTTCGGCAATCGCGAACGCCGACTCCCTCAAAAACCGCAGGGCTATTACACCGAGTACGTTCATCCGACGAAGGACATCAACGGTCCCGGACCGCAACGAGTCATCTTCGGCAAGAGCGGCGACATCTGGTACACGCCCGACCATTACGAGACGTTTAAGAAGATCAAATGACCGGCCTCGATCAGACGCCTCGTCCATGAACGGCGCTTCCCACGCAACGACATCCCCGAGAATTCTTCCGTCATGTCCGATTCACCTTGTCCCGTCGGCTTCCAATTTGTTGACGCCCCGGCTCTGTATTCAGCCGCCGAAGCACGCGTCGTCCGAGTTCCGGCCGGTCTGCTGCGTAAGCGAGATCTGTTGACGGTTCTTGCACGCGGCTTGGATTTTCCCGGTTACTTCGGCTGGAACTGGGATGCTCTCGAAGAATGTCTCCGCGATCTCGCGTGGATCGAGCATCCGCGCCGGATCGTGTTGATCCACGAGGCTCTGCCGTTTCAACCTGATTGGGACAACCGGGCAACGTACTTGAGCATCCTCAAAGAAGCTGTCACCGCTTGGGGACCAAACCAAGCTCACGAACTGATCGCGGTTTTCCCGGAGCGCTGCCGTGACGAAGTTTTGGCTCTCCACCTGCCCTACGAAAAAAGCGGAGAGTTCGAGTAACTGTCGTGGCCGACGCTGCCAGCGTCGGTTCGGATGCTGGCAGCATCCGCCACGTTCACTTCGATTCGTTCGCTTCGGCCGGCTTCAGTCGCAGGTCTTGCAGCGACGCGTACAACACGATGTTCGTGGCGAGCTTCACTGCGTCTTCGGGGAGGTAGCCTTCGCAGTTCCCCGCCGATTGTCGTTCGAGAGCACAGCTGATGTCGTACTTGCTGTAGATCACGGCGAGTCGGCCATCGATTTCGATCCCTTCCAGCAGCGGATCGACTTCGCGCACGTTCATCGACGACGCGGCGGTCTCACCCACGGCCTCCTGCATCCGGCGGCGTAGTTTGCGGATGTCGTGGCCGTACTTTTCCGTGAACAACTCGTGGTTGACGGCGATCCGCTCGAACTTCTTGTCGGGGAAGACCGCCTGCATGAACTCACGGAACGATTTGTCGAACGGCTTCGCGCCGCAGCAGGAGTCTGCAAACAACACTCCGCCACGGTCGAGGTACTCGCGCAGTTGCTTTTTCTCATCGTTGTTCATGGCGAAACGATTGCGTCCGTGCATGTAGAGGATCGGGTGTTGGAAGACGTTGGGATCGGCGAAGGTCAGCTCACGCGATTTGGTTGAGGCGGCCATGCCCGCTGTTTCGTTCAGCGCGACGAGCAGGTTGCGCAACGCGCGCGGGGCGGCGTTCCAAGCTCCGTCGTGCTTGATCTGCGCGATCTGGAGCAGCCCTCGCTCGACGTTGTCGAGGTCCGCCGCTTCGGCCACTTTCTTCGGGGCGTCGGTCTTGTCGGGCGGCTCTCGTCCGGTGGCGTAGGCCATCACGTTCACGCCAATCTGCGTCGCGCGGAGAATCTTGGCTGTGAGCTGCACGTTCCGCTTCGGCGGGTCTTGTTTCGCCCAGTAATCCCACAGGCAACCGAGGTCTTCGGGGGAATAGATCACCGTTGTGCGGCAACCGAAGTCCACTCCGAGGAGCGGCACGCCGTCAGAGTGCAGCAAGTGTTCACTGCGATAGACCGGATGGTCGGGCGTCAGCGGTTTCAGTTCTCCCTCGCCCGGCGGCAGGATGTGAGTCAGCACTTCGCGCAGACCGGCTTCAAACTCGGCCGACTGGCAGGTCGGCATTGCGAAGATGAACCCCCCTTCTTGGAGATACTCTTTGAGCAGCTTGAGTTCTTCCGGCGCGAATTTCGGTCGGTCCTTGCCGGTGATGAACAGGACGGGAGCTTGCAGCAGCGAGTTCACGCCGTCGGACTTCACGGCGCGGGCGAGGTCCACTTCCTGCGACGTGAGGAGTTTCGGCCACTTCGGTCGTCCGCTGATGTGTTCGGTCAGGTTGCGAATGTCACGACGATGGCGGTTCCAATCGTCACCCACGACTTCAAGCGGTCGCTGCGGATCGCGCGGCCCGTACTTCAATTTGTTGACGAGAACCGGGGCGAGGCCCTTCGACAAGTACAGCAATGCGTAGCTGGTCGAGATGACGGGACTGGTCTCACCGTGCCCCGATCCATCCCAGCGACCAATCACCGCGTTCTGCATCTTGACGAGGTACGCGGCCCCCTCGCGGTACCAATCGTGTTCGCCAAAGAACCGCTGGCCGCTGAGTCGTCCGGCTCGCTCGATGCCGTAGAGAAAGTACAAGACGTTGCCGTGAGGACTGCCGTTGTTGTTGCCGGGATTGAAGTGACGCGCGAGCCACTCCAGCCCCTTCTCAAGTTCGGGGTTTGGCTCGGCTTGATTGCAGCAGGGAGGCGTTCCATCCGGCGCGACTCCTTGATCGGAACGCAGCATCTGTTCGCAGATCGCCAACGAGGAGACCCCCGCCACGGTCATGCTGCCGTAACTGCCGCCCGCGCCTTTCTGACTGGTATAGGCCCAGCCTCCGTCACCGTTCTGGCCACGCACCCAGTAGTCACGGTTCCTCGTCCAAGTTTCGCGGCTCACGACGGCCCCCGCTTCGACTGCCTCGCGCAGACCAAGGATCGCGAACTGAGTGTTGCTGCTGTCACCTCCAATGAAGCCGCCGCCACCGCTCAGTTCATAGCCCCATGCGCCAGGGTTCGTCTGGGTGACTTGGCCCGCTTCCAAGCGTTGGGCGAGATGGCTGATCCGCACGCGATCGGTCGCGCCATCTTTCGCTGCGGCCAGTGCCATGATCGATAGCGCGACTTGATAGGTTTCCGGATGGACGCTCGGATCGCTCTCACGCAGGAACTTCAGACCGCGTTTCACCGGCCCGTCCTGAGGAGTCATTCCCGAGTTAATCAGCGCCAGCAAAGCGATCGCCGTCGTACCGACCGTCTGACCTTCAGTGCCGTTTGACCAAGCGCCGCTCGCCTCTTGCTGGCTGGCGAGAAATTTCTTGCCTCGTTCAATCGCCTCTTTGACGGCCACTCCGGACAAATCAGCCGCACTTGCGTGACGCGGCATCTCTCCCAGTACCAACGCCACAACCAACAAGCCCGAGAGAACGATCCGCGTGCATCGAGTCATGGCGTTCCTTTGCGTGTTTTCCAGACCCCAAACGGCAGTTGATGAGACATCAGAGCGGGGTGGCGTCAGCCTCCCGGTTCTTGGGCGTAAGCCCTCTTGGGTTCATCCGACTAATGCGTGCTGAGTGTGATGTAGGGCGAGTAGTTTGAGTTTGAAGAAGGGGAGATCACGATAGCCGTAGGCTTGTCGTTGGAGGAGTTTGATTTTGTTGTTGGTTCCCT
>Ga0114966_10003864_pt1 | contig 13003 bp, 12 predicted proteins | sample M_130207_XF_Meta_FD_87029 | JGI IMG/M metagenome (GOLD analysis project Ga0114966, IMG submission 87029) | Freshwater microbial communities from Lake Montjoie, Canada to study carbon cycling - M_130207_XF_MetaG | ecosystem: Environmental > Aquatic > Freshwater > Lake | place: Lake Montjoie... | reverse complement strand
CGGCGCGCCTGCTCAACAGGATCGTCAACCAGCAGCGGGCCCACCGAGAGTTCGGCGATGGTGATGGTCGAGATGCAGCCGATCTCGGGAAGCACCTCGACGTCAACGACCTGCCCGCGCAGGAGCACCGCACTGGTGTCGAGGAGCCCCAAGGTGGCCGTGGACGCGCTCACTCGCCCCAGGGATCGGTGGACATGTCGATGTACGGGTCGATGAAGGCGTCGACGTCAGCCCTGAAGCGCTCGGGGTCGACGGGCGGCAGGTAGCGGGCGCGCTCGACAAGGAGTTCGCGCGGCACGCCGCGGGCCCGGAACGGTCGCAGTTCTGCGACTGGCCGGCCGTCGCGGGTGACCACCAGGGTCTCGCCGTGCTCGACCCGATCGATCACGTCTCCGCCCTTGTTCCTCAGATCCCTGATGCTCACGCGATCCATGGTGCCAACGTATCACGCGTGAGACACGCCAATGGCAAGCCAATTTGGCACCGAATGTGTGACGGCCGAGGCCGGCAGCGACCGGCTAGGAGCCGCCCTCCACAGGCAACTCCGGCCGGTTGCTCCACGCGGAGTACGACCCGGGAAACAGGCGCCCCTTGCCAAGACCGGCGTGTTCCATCACCAGCAGGGTGTGGCATGCGTTGACGCCCGATCCGCACGAGGCGATGGCGCCATCGGCCGACGTGATGCCCGCGGCTGCGAACTGTGCGCGCAGCGTGTCGTGAGGCAACAGTGTTCCCCCAGCAAGGTGCTCCTCGCACGGCACGTTGACCGCGCCCGGGATGTGCCCCGGTCGCGGATCGACGGGCTCAAGATCGCCGCGGTAGCGCGCGCGGGCGCGGGCATCAATGAGCACCGCGGCGGGGTCTCCCGCCTGTTCGAGCGATGCCACGCGGTCGGCGGGCCAGCGCACCGGGGTGAAGATGACCGGCGTGCGGAGGTGGCCGGGGCCAGCCTCAAGCGGGCCATCCCATGCGGCCAGCCCGCCATCCAGCAGTGCGGCCCGATGGCCGATGGCACGCAGCATCCACACCAGCCGCGCGGCAAACATGCCACCCGCGTCGTCATAGGCCACCACCTGATCGGTGTTGCCAATGCCGAGCGAGCCCATCGCCTCGGCGAATGCCTCGGGCGTGGGCAATGGATGCCGCCCATCCCGTGGGTCGCCGATATCGGCCAGCTGCGTGTCGAGATCGACGAACACCGCATCGGCGATGTGCTCGCGCTCGTATTCGTCAGGGCCCGACGGCCCCAGCAGGCTCCAGCGAACGTCGGCGACCACAACGTCATGGCGGTGATCACGCAGCCAGGTGGTGTCGACAATGGGTGTGAGCACCGCTAGGTGAGCAGCTGGTAGGCGCTCGAGGCCACGAGGAACAGACCGACGCCGATGGACCCGAGCACGATGGCCTGATCGGTGTGCGACTGAATCCAGGTGCGGATGCCGTTGGCGATGTGCTGCGCCCGCTCAGGACGGAACGCCGCGCCGAGCTCAAGCACCAGGTACGACGAGGTGGCCAGCACCACGAACACGATGAGCACCACGATGCTGCCCGCGGTGGCAGCCCCCAAGCCGATGACCGCCGTGACGCCGGCGGCGATGAGCCCCCATGGCTGCGTGATGGGTGCAAGCGCCATGGCGAACCACAGCGACATGTCGTCGATACCCGACTGCCACTTGGGTGGGTCCTTGGGCCTGGGCGGGCCCGCCATCGCCTTGCGCTTACGCAGGCCGATGTACAAGAGCACCAGGCCGATGACCAACTTCACGGCCAGGCTCACCCAGGCAGGGGCCGATCCGTGCGCCGGCGGCTGATCGCCCGCAAGCAGGATGGTGGCCGACACGATGACGGCGAGCGACAGGAACCAGCCAAGGAGGAAGGCCGCACCCTTGCGCACCCCGCGCTTGGACGTGAGCACGAGGATGAAGGGCACGAGCGGCAGCGGATCGAGCGCAATCGCGACCGCGATGACGATGAGTGTGACGATGTCCATGGTGCGTCACCGAGAATACCCGCGCGCAGCGGGCACGGCGGCCCTTACTTGGGCAGCGCCACTCCGGCCTGGTTGCAGAGCACCGCAGGCTTCCAGCCGTCGGCCTTCGCAAACTCGGACATCTCGGTGAGCGAGTACTCCATGCCGCTTGGATCAATGCTGCCGTTCTGGCCCTCGAAGGGGTGCGCCAGCACCTGCACCGCAAGCAGGCTGGCCACCACAAGCACTGTGGTGCCGCCGATCATCATGATCTGCGCAATCAGGCCCTCGTCCGGATCGGCGTACAGCAACACGTACCCCACCACCAGAATTGCGCCGATCACCAGGAGCGCCCAGAGAAGAATGGGTACCTCGCCCTGCGCCACGAGCATGCGGCCGCGGCGGCCGATCTCGCGCTCACTCGTGGCGTCCCACCACGACACCACCTGCTCCGCATCGGCGCCGGCCGCTGCCCGCTCGTCCGTACCCGTCTTGTCGAGGGCAACGAGCCAGCCCTCGGTCACCTTGCTGCGCTCCCCACTGCGCATGGCGGGCCACTCCTGTGCAACGACTGAGCGGGCGTAACAGATCAACTGCCCCTCGGCGGTCTCCATCAGGGGGCCACGGAAGTCGGACGCGGTCTGGAACTGATCAACCACGGCCGCGGCTTCCACGTCGGCGTGATTGGCCGCGGCGTCGTAGGTGCCAAAGCTCAGGAAGATCACGAATCCGAGCAGGATGACGAACCCGGCGCCGAGGAATCCGAACACGCCCGACGCGCGGTCGGAGTCGGCGAAGAAGCCGCCGCTTGGTGACACACGCCGGATCAGCAGCATGATCGTGATCATCACGAGCGCCGACACGACGATGACAATGGCCGCCAGGAGGGGGTTCACGCGCCGCAATGTACCCAAGACAGCGGCTGCGCGCGGGGCCGATGGAGGCCATCCCCGGAACGGCATTCCGGTCTGCGACCGCCACCCACGTGGTTCCCGCGGAACCGTCGGTGTGCTGAGCAAACCGCGGGTGTTCGCCCAGCAGCACAACCTCACAGATCCCTCATACGCGCTCTGAATGATGCCCCCGTCACCGGCACTCCCGCCGGGCCCCAAGGAGGAACCCCTTGCGCATCACCCGATCACGCCGCGCCCTCGTGGCCGGCCTCGCGGCCACGGCAGCACTCACGGCGATCTCGTCAGCATCAGCCATTCAGGGCCCGCTGCACACCAACGGCGGCCAGATCGTCGACCAGGCAAACCACGAGGTGGTGCTGCAGGGCGTCAACTGGTTTGGCCTGGAGACCGCCAACCACGCACCCCACGGCCTGTGGACCCGCGACTACCGCGACATGCTCGCCCAGATCAAGGCGCAGGGGTTCAACGTCATCCGCCTGCCCTTCTCGCTGCAGGCGCTGAAGAGCACCACCACGTCGGGCATCGACTACGGCGGCGGGCGCAATGCGGCCCTGCAGGGCAAGACCCCGCAGCAGGTGATGGACGAGATCATCGCCGAGGCCGGGCGTCAGGGGCTCGGCGTGATTCTCGACAACCACTCAGGCGCTGATGACAGCTTCATGTCGCCGCTCTGGTACGGCACCGGCGGCTTTACCGAAGATGACTGGGTCAATCAGTGGACTGCGCTGGCCACTCGCTACGCCGGCAACCCCACTGTGCTGGGTGCCGACCTGAAGAACGAGCCGCACGGCGAGGCCACCTGGGGTACCGGGCAGGCCAACGACTGGCGCCGTGCCGCCGAGCGCGCCGGCAATGCCGTGCTGGGCAAGGCACCCAACTGGCTGGTGCTGGTTGAGGGCATCGAGGGCCCCGTGGCCGGGGGACAGACCCTCGACCGCAACTGGTGGGGCGGCAACCTGGAGGGTGTGCGGCAGAACCCGGTGCGGCTGTCGGTGGCAAATCGCCTGGTGTATTCGCCGCACGAGTACGGACCCGGCGTGTTCGCACAGCCGTGGTTCTCGCAGCCCGATATGGCAACCACCTTGGCCAGCCGCTGGACCACCGGCTTCGGGTACATCCGCGATGCGGGTACCGCGCCCATTCTGGTGGGCGAGTTCGGGGCCAAGAACGTCGGCACCGACACGGTGGAGGGCCGCTGGATCCGTCAGTTCGCCGACTACATGGGGCAAAAGGGAATCAGTTGGACCTTCTGGGCCTGGAACCCCAACTCAGGCGACACCGGCGGCGTGCTGCAGGACGACTGGCGCACGGTGAACCCCGCAAAGATGGGCCTGCTGTCGTCGCTCATCAAGCGCGAGCGCATCGATTACGCACCGGGCACGGGCACCACCCCTGCCCCGGCCCCGACGCCGACTCCCGCACCGACACCCACTCCGACGCCAACCCCGACTCCGACTCCGGCGCCTGCGCCCGCGCCAGGCAGCGTCAGCATCCGCGTGCAGGTCGACTCCTCGTGGAGTGGTGGCTGGTGCGGCAAGTTCGTGGTGCAGAACATCGGTGCCACGCCCGCATCGCTCACACGCATCTCGTTCGGGCTGCCGACGGGCGCAACCGTCACGAGCACGTGGAATGGAACGGTGTCTGGCACCGGAGCAGCGCGGGTGATCACCGTGCCGAGTTGGGCCACCGCGCCCGCAGGCGGCACCTATGCGGATACGGGCCTGTGTGTGAATGGTGCCCAGGGGCTCACCAATGTGACGGTGGAGTGGACCGGCAGCAGCGCAACCACGCCTGCTCCCGCTCCCACGCCCACGCCGGTGCCCGCGCCCACCCCAACCCCCACGCCCACGCCTGCACCCACTCCGGCACCCGCACCGGGATCACCCGCGCTCACCGCCACGGTGAGCCGCGACTCCACCTGGGCCACGGGATTTTGCAGTTCGTTCACGGTGACCAACACCGGGACCGCGGCGAGCAAGTCGTGGCGGCTCACTTTCACGCTTCCGCAGGGCGCGGCCATCACGCAATCGTGGAGTGGAACCGCGAGCGCGACGACGGGCACCGTCACGGTGACGCCGGCCGACTGGGCCGCGGCCATCGCGCCCGGAGCGAAGTCGACATCGTTCGGATTCTGCGCATCAGGCACCGGGGAGGTGACGGGCGTGGCCCTCGGGTCCGTTTCATAGCCAAACGCGCGCACTTGCAATAACCGCACTTAAAGAGTGTGATTTCCGGCAGGAGATCCGTGGACCCCCCTCGGATCCAGCGACCGGGAGGACCACATGAGGCCTCGTCTCTGGACCGCCATCGCGCTCGCGACAGTTGTCGCTGTGCCCGCAATGGCCCAAGGCGTCAACGTGTCGGGAACCGTCAAGGGCGGCAAGGGGATGAAGATCTCCGCCATCGGCCTTGATGGAACCGCGACGACGGCATCAATCAAGAGCAATGGCGCGTTCAAGCTGAGCGTGCCCTCAAGCCGTGCAAAGAACGCCACGCTGCATCTGATCAGCGGCAACGGTGACTACTACGGGCCCGTCGTGCTTGCCAGGAGCAAGAGCAAAACCACGGGCTACACGCGCCTGAACAACAAGACCGTGAACCTCGGGACCATCTCCAAGAAGACCGGGTTCGCCATTGTCGGCACCACGCCGGCAAGCGGCACCTACAGCACCAAGGCCGGCACCGTGAAGGTGGCCAAGAAGACCGGCGCGCCCCTCGGGGCCGGAAAGCTCGGCCTGGTGAAGGTGGCGTCATCTGCTGCGGAGCTCTCGCGCAAGGGCGAGATGCAGAGCGGTGGTGGCAACGGCTCCGGGGGCGGAGGCCAGCAGGGCGGCGGGCAGCAGTTCAGCCCCACCGACCCGTGTGGCACCGCGGTGGGTGGTGACTGCGACAAGGACGGCGTGCCCAACGCGTTCGACGTGGACGACAACGGCAATCTCACCATCGACATGACCGACGCCGTCTCGGTGGCGAGCACCGCCAAGCTGCTCACCTACAGCGACGTGCGCCCGAGCATCGGCAACACCATCAACGCCAACGCCGGTGCCACGCCCGAGCAGATCAACGCGTTCCTCGGCAGCGCCAACGCGCAGACTCCCACGGGACTTGCGCTCACCTTCTACTACTCGTCGCAGGACCTGATCGGGCAGAGCAGTGGCACGCTCACCAGTGTGTGGGCCACCTGCGGCACCGGCGCGCCGTGGTGCGCACCGGGCACCGGCACCGCCACGGTGTCGGGCTTCAGCGAGTTCCCGCAGATCCTCCCCGACGTCGCCCAGTTCGGGTCGGTGAGCTGGGGTGCGTACACGGGCAGCACCTGCGCCACGCAGGGGCAGCCGTGTCAGCCGTCAGCCACCCCGTCGCCGGGTAACGGCTTCCAGTCGTCGAGCCAGCAGGGCGCGCCGGCCGGGTCAAGCGTGTGGACCGCGTTCACCAAGCCGAACGCCCCCGACACGCTCGGCACGGTCAACGCCGACAGCGTGCTCACGCTCAACTACAAGGGCAACGGCGTCACGCAGTCGCAGAAGCCCATCGCAATCAGCCCGTACTTCGTCACCACGCCGGCCATCACCAACGTGACCACCGGCGCCACGAGCCGGGCGCTCTCATACCCATACACGGCGAATGAGGGCACCAACCGCAGCAACGGCTTCCAGTTGGGTACCGACGGCAACCTGAACCTCACGCTGTGGCGTCCGCAGCGTCTGGCACTGCCGGGCGAGGCCGGTCAGTTCTACGACGTGGGTGGCCTGCACTACGGAATCACGCTCGACAGCATCAGCACGGCCGCCAACCCCAATGGGGAGCAGCGGGCCAATCAGGAGGTCGGCTGCAGCCTCACGGCCGGGAGTGGCCTCGGTGGCAACAGCCCGGCGCTTGACGGGTTGTGGAACACCATCACCCCGCTGCAGGACACCACGCTCACCGACCAGGCGCCGAACGCGGCCAACACGGTGGCGCTGTCCAGCAACATCCTGGCGTGTGCACAGGCAGCCTTCCCCGGCCAGAACCTGGCCGGAGGAAGCGCCAACCTGTCGCTGCTGGCCATCGGTCAGCCGCTCTCGCACGGTGCCAACCGCACCGGCGTGTCGTTCTCGGTGAAGTTCGCCGGGGGCGTCAACTAGCAGCAGTCACGACGCCGGCACTCAGGCGGGGGAGTTCCACCGCCTGAGTGCCGGCCACTCGTGCTCGTGGCCGATCACCGACACGGTGGCGGGGTCAAGCACAAAGCGCCTGCCCTCCCGGGGGTCGAGGCCCAGCCGCACTGCGGTGAGCACCCGCAATATGTGTCCGTGCGCGAACAGCAGCACGTCGCCACCTGCCTCGTCGGCGCGTGCCAGCACCTGCGCCGCGCGGGCAGCCACCTGCGTGATGGCCTCGCCGCCGGGCATGTCGCCATCCCACACCGACCAGCCGGGAAATGTTTCCCTGATGGTTGACGTGGTGACGCCCTCGTAGTCGCCGTAATCCCATTCGCGCAGGTCGTCGTCCGAGTGCGGGTGCGCAAAGCCGGCCAGCGCCGCGGTTTCGCGCGCGCGCTCAAGGGGGCTCGCGAGCACCAGCGCAAAGTCGTGCTGCGCCAGCACCGGTGCCAGGGTAACCGCGCGCTCACGCCCCTCCGGCAAAAGCGGCAGGTCGGTACTGCCGGTGTGGCGGCCGTTCTGGCTCCACTCCGTCGCGCCGTGGCGCACCAACCAAATGGCCGCTGCCATCAGCCCTTCCGCTTTGCGCGGGCGATGAAGCCGTCCTGAATCTCCTCGAGCGTGCGGCCCTTGGTCTCAGGCACGAGAAACCACACAAAGATGAATCCGAGCACCGCAACCACCGCGTAGCTGAAGAACGTGGCGGCCTCGCCGATGATGTCGAGCAGGCTGAGGAATGTGAACGAGATGAAGAGGTTGCCCAGCCATCCCACCACGGTGGCGATGGATGCCGCCTTGCCGCGGACGCTCACGGGGAAGAGTTCTGACGCCATGAGCCACGGGATGGGCCCGAGCGAGATGGCGAAGAAGATGACGAAGGCCCAGACGGCCACCACGGTCACCAGGTCGGCAGCGGTGATGGAGCCGCCCGACGACAAGAGCGACGACGCGGCAATGACCGACAGGCTCACCGCCATGCCGGCCAGCCCCACGTACAGCAGCGGCTTGCGGCCCACGCGGTCGATCATCGCGATTGCTGCGACCGTGGCCAGCACGTTGATCACTCCCACGCTCACCGTGGCCCAGATGGCTGCCGACCCGGCCGCAAACCCGGCGTCCTGGAAGATGCGGGGTGCGTAATAGATGACCGTGTTGATGCCGGTGAACTGCTGAATGATGAAGAGGCCGACCGCGACGATGAGCGCCGGGCGCAGCACCGGCTGCACCAGCTCGCGGAACGACGCCGACTTCTCGGCATCAATGCCCTGACGGATGTCGGCCATCTCGCTCTCGACCTCGCCGGGGTTCACCTTCTCGAGCACCGCGCGGGCGTCGTCGTCGCGGCCCTTCGACATGAACCAGCGGGGGCTCTCGGGCAGGCCGCGCATGCCGATGAGCAGCACGATGGCAGGCACGATTCCCGTGAGGAGCATCCACCGCCACTGACCATTCGTCGAGAACGCCTCGTCGTTCACATAGGCGGCGAGGATGCCGATGGTGATCATGAGCTGGAAGAACGACACCAACTGACCACGGCGGGCAGCCGGCGCGATCTCGGTGATGTACATGGGGGCAGCCACCGCGCTGATGCCGATGGCAATGCCGAGAATGAGGCGGGCCACGTCGAGGGCGCCCACACCGGGAGCGACCGCCGAGGCGATGGACCCGATGATGAACACCACGCCCGAGGCGATGAGGCTGAAGCGTCGACCAAAGCGGTCGATAACCGCCATGGCCAGCAGCGAACCCACGACGGCACCGGCCAGCACGGCCGACACCACGGTGCTCTTGCCGATGTCACTGAGGTGGAATGCGCCCCCGATGTAATCGAGGGCGCCCGAGATGACCCCGGTGTCGAACCCGAAGAGCAGACCGGCGAGGGCCGCCACGATGGCGATGCGGGTGATCAGGCCGCTGCTGCCGCCCGACCACATGTCCTTGGGCGCGTTGCTGTCGCGGGGGGAAGGCATACGGGAAACCTACCCGTGACGGGCGAGCGCTGCGCGCACCGCCATCACCGCGCCGGGGCTGGGCGGTCCGCGGAACACCACGAGCGCCTCGCCCGAGCGGCGCACAACGGCGGCCAATGCGCTTCGGTGGCCCGTTTCATCGAGGCTGGCCAGTACCTGTTTCAGCGACGCATACGTGCACCACACGCGACTCTGCACCTCGTCGGGCGTGCCCCCGGCCATGCCGCCCTCAATCCAGCTGCGCACCATGCGCCAGCCGGTACCCAGCACCGGGATCTCCACAACAGGGGTATCCCCGAGGGCATCCACCCAGGCGTCCACATCACGTTGCTGACGCTGACGGAAGGCGAGCACCACCACGCAGGGGTCGGCGGGCAGATCGTCGGGAATCACGCGATCGGCACCGGTGAGGTCGCGGGCATCAAGCCGCGGCAGGTGGCGGGGGGCGCTCAGGCCGCGGCGGCCAGGTACGGGTTCCAGGCCTCGGGGCGCTTCGGGGCCGCCACGTCGACGAACACATCGGGCCGTGGTGGCGTGGGCGCACGCCTGGGGAACATCTTGATCTCGTGACACAGCGCATCGCCCTTGCGCGAATTGCACGGTGCGCACGACGTGACGACGTTATGCCAGCTGGAATCACCACCCTTGCTGCGCGGCACCACGTGGTCAACGGTGAGGCGACTGCGGCTTCCGCAGTACTGGCACTCGTAACCATCGCGCGCGAAGAGCGCGCGCCTGCTCATGCGCCGGGCTTCGTATCTGGGCACTTTCACCCGGTACACAAGCCGGATGACGTGAGGGGCCGCAAAGTCCCGTGCCACGCCACGAACGGGGCGGGCAGCATGCTCGAGTATCTCCGCCTTTTCCTTCAGCAGGAGGACGAGCGCGCGTCGCATGGAGCACACGTTGATGGGCTCATAGGACGCGTTGAGAACAAGGACGTGCTGCGGAACCACCCCCTTTCGACGCGGATGTTAGCCACGTCGCCCGGCGGCCCTGCCCTGCCCTACGGCTGCGTTGCAGCTCTGTAGGAACCCAAGGCCACCACATGGGCGATGCCGCCCTGCTCAATGGCATCGAGCGCAGCAGACAGGGGCAGGTCGCGTACGCGGCTGCCCTCGGCATCGATGAAGAACACGTAGCGGCCGAGCCCCGTGCGTGCGGGACGGCTCTCGAGCCTGCTCAGGTTGACCGCCCGCAGCGAGAACTCCTGCAGAATCGACAGCAGCGCGCCGGGGCGGTCCTTCGGGATGGCGCAGATGATGGAGGTGGTGAAGGCACCGGCCCCCGTGGCATCCACCTCGTCGCGTCCCACCAGCACAAAGCGTGTGTGGTTCTCGTCGGCGTCCGCGATGTCGTCGGCCAGGATGACCCCGCCGTATATCTGGGCGGCGCGTGCCGTGCCAATGGCGGCCTCGGGGGCATCGCCCGCCATGACGGTGCGCACGGCATCGGCAGTGGAGAGCGATGCGGCAACCTCGGCCTGCGGCACCTGCTCGCGCAGGAACCTGGCGCACTGGCCGGGCGCGTGCGGGTGACTGATGACGCGGGTCACATCGCCGAGCGCCAGACCCTCGCGCCCGATGAGGTGATGCCTGATGGGGTGAATGACCTCACCACGGATGACGATGCGGCCATCGTGCGCCATCAGTTGATCGAGGGTCTGGGTGACCCCGCCCTCCAGCGCATTCTCGATGGGCACCAGCGCCTCGGCCACCTCGCCCGACGCCACCGCGTCGAAGCACGCGGCAATGCTGGGGTACGGCACCTCGGCCGCAGCCGCCTCGGCCCCCACCATGCCGATGAGGGCCTCCTCGCAGAACGTGCCCTCAGGCCCGAGGTAGGCGATGCGCCCGCTCAACGCGGACCTAGAAGACGATCTTGACTGGGTACTCGGCGCGGTTGTTGTCGGTGCGCGTCTCACCCGGCACCGGCACCACCTCAACCTTGAGGACGGAGGAGTCGCCAAACGTCGGGCTCTTGGGACCGGGGAACGAGACCGACTGGTCTGCGCCTGCGGCGATGCTCGGGATCGACTTCTCCTGCGTCTGCGCGTCCTTCGCCGATGCGCTGCCGGCGAAGGTCACCCGCACCACCACGTTCGACTCGGTGGCGTCGCCGGAGTTCTGGATGGTCACCTGCCACTGCAGCTGGTCTGACGCCTGCACCTCGGTGGTGGAGCCGGCAGTGAGGTCAATCCCCTGCGGCAGTGCCTGCACCGACGTAATGCCCGTGCCGTGGAGTGCCCCGCTGGTGGCCGTGGAGTCGGTGCCGCCGAGGGCGCTGCCACCCGTGCGCTGAAGGCCCGGAATGAGCTGGCCGGCGCCCGTGGGCGATGCCTGGTCGGCACGGATGCCACCCAGGAAGAACTGGCGGTCGGGCACCTGCACGCCGGTCACATCGGCGTCGGCGAGTGCGCGCTTGGCCGGACCCACGAAGGAGTCCTGATAGATGACGTCGCTCGCGAGAAACCGCTGCATGGCGCTGGCGACGGTTGCCGAGGCGTACGCACGGTTCTTCGAATCAACCACCGATGGCAGTGAGTCGGCCAGTGCCTTCAGGCCCGTGACGCGGTACTGCAGCGCGGTCACAAGGCTCTGGTTGGGCGCCGACAGGGAGTCGGGCGGGGCGAGGCCCTCGGCCTGACCCACAAGCCCCTGGGCCTGTGTGGAGAGGTCGCGCACCTTCACCTGCAGCTCGGGGGCCGCGGCACCGCTCTGGTTCTGCAGCACCTGCTGGAGGGCGTCGCCCTCCTTCGCCGAGTTGGTGACGATGGTGGTGACGTCGCCCATGTACGACTTGTACGAGTCTTCAAGCTGGTTACGACGGCATCCCTGGATGACCAGGGTGAGGATGATGATGAGCACGATGACGCCGGCCACGATGAGGCCGATACGCACCGCGGGCTTCTGCATGGCGGCGGAACCGCCGCCCGGCATCGACGGGCGGCGCGATCCGCCACCCGAGCGGCCGGAGCCGCCCGATCCGCGCCGTCCGCGGCCACGGCCCGAGGAGCCACCGCGCGATGCGCGTGGCTCGTCAGCGGAGTCGCGACCTGCGTCGTCGGGAAGGGGGCCCGACACACCGGTCGGCTGGTCGTCCTGCCCGTAATCCATGCCGTCGTCGTTCATGGTCCTGCCTTGCAGAAGATGGGCGAGGGGGGACTCGAACCCCCACGTTCTTTCGAACACTGGCACCTGAAGCCAGCGCGTCTACCAATTCCGCCACCCGCCCGGTGTTCGGCCCGAAGGCGGGGGCATGCTAGCGCACCCGCCTTGACCCGATGCCGCACGGGTGATGTCTACGATCGCCGTTCCGTTCTCCAGCGGCGCAAGGATTCCTTCGCCGCTGGTGGAAGGCCACTTCGCCGATGCGCATGACCGCAACCACCACCGCACCACTCCGCGACGGCGCACCCGTGCGCGTGCTCGGCCGCTACGACCTGCAGGAGGTCATCGGCCGCGGCGCCACGTCGCGTGTGTACCGGGCGCTCGATCGCGCCACCGGGCGTGACGTGGCGGTCAAGCAGATTCCGGTGCACATGGGCCTTGAGAAGCGTGTGGGTGCAGAAATCCGCGCCGCAGCACGCCTTGAGCACCACAACATGGTGCGCATGCTCGATTGGGGCGAGGACACCGAGTCGCTCTATCTCATCAGCGAACTCATCGATGGCCCATCGCTCGAGCGTGTGTATTCCGACACCCCACCCGGTGACCGCGCCGCCGCCGATATGGCCGCCGACGTGCTCGACGCCCTGGCGCACGCGCACGAGCGGGGCGTCGTGCACCGCGACATCAAGCCCGCAAACATTCTCGTCGACCCCGACGGGCAGGCGCGGGTGGCCGACCTGGGCGTGGCGCGACTCTCGGGCGAGACCGGCATGACCCAGACCGGCGGCGTGGTGGGCACCATGGCCTACATGGCTCCCGAGCAGGCGACCGGCGAAGTGGTGACCGGTGCCGCCGACGTATGGGCGGCAACGCTCGTGCTGTACGAGGGACTCACTGG
>Ga0114966_10003863_pt1 | contig 13004 bp, 13 predicted proteins | sample M_130207_XF_Meta_FD_87029 | JGI IMG/M metagenome (GOLD analysis project Ga0114966, IMG submission 87029) | Freshwater microbial communities from Lake Montjoie, Canada to study carbon cycling - M_130207_XF_MetaG | ecosystem: Environmental > Aquatic > Freshwater > Lake | place: Lake Montjoie... | reverse complement strand
CTCATTTATTTTCGCATTTCCATTTTTATTTTTTCGTGAGGCGTATAATTCAGTAATTCTAAATCGGCTAAAGAATAGTCTTCAATGGCATCGTGCATCGCGGTAATATTCAGGGTCGGAAAAGGCACCGGTCGGCGCTCGGATTGGCTTTTTAAAACGTCTAAATGATCATCATAAATATGGCAATTACCTAAATGATAATAAAAATCGGTGGCTTTTAGTCCACAATGTTTTGCCAACAGATGGGTCAATAAACTGTAAGAAGCAATATTAAAAGGCACGCCTAACCCAACGTCGCCACTGCGCTGATAAAGCGAACAAGAGAGATGATCACCCGCCGTCACATTAAATTGGACTAATACGTGACAAGGTGGCAAGGCCATTTCCATTAGCTGAACCGGATTCCACGCCGACATGACCAGCCGGCGCGAATTGCGGGTATGCGGATTTTTTAAACAACTAATAATATAACCTAATTGGTCTTCGCCCTTGCCGGCATAATCGGCTTTACAAGTCGTATAAGGCGCATTAAAATGTCGCCATTGATGGCCATAAACAGGACCTAAATCGTTTTCGGCTCGTTCATATAAGCCAATCTCATCTAAATACTCACGCGAAGCATTTCCATTCCAGATGGCGACATTTTGGTCTTGCAAGAGTTGATTATCTGTAGCACCGCTAATAAACCAAAACAATTCTTTGGCACAGGTTTTCCAAGCAACTTGCTTCGTGGTTAAAAGCGGAAACGTACCGTTTTCTAAAGAAAAATGCATTGTACTGCCAATCACACTTTTAGCATTTCCATTCCGTCCAAATTCTAGCGAACCGTGCTTTAAGATATCGGTGATTAGATTTAGATATTGATATTCGTCATGTTTTTCGGTCGTTTCCTGCAACCCGTATTTATTCGCTTCTAAAACTCGGCGTAGCATTTTATAGAATGTATACTCTCTTTATTTTTAATTTCTTTTTATAAAACATAATGGACACAATTAGTGATAGTGTAAAATCGGTTCAACATGAATCAATGGGATTTTTAAATTACGTTTTTAACTTTGATACCGATAATAAAGCCCATATGCTGAATATGCTTCAATATACACTGCTCACGATTATTCCAGTGCTCCTTATATTAAGAGGAATTAAGCATATTATTCCCGAAGATGATGATTCTAAAGGAAGTTTAGAAATATTAGCAGAAAGTGTTGGACAAGTGATTTTAATTATGTTGGCGATTTGGTTCACAAACAAGATTATTCAATTTATCCCGACCTATAGTGGCGAAAGTTACCCGAAATTTAACGAAACCAGTTTTATTATTCCTTTTATTTTAATCTTAGCTACAATGCAGACCAAGTTAGGGGCGAAATTTAATATTCTGATTGACCGTTTTATGAGTCTGATTACGGGGCGAGTGAATGAACCGTTTGCTACACAACAACAGGGGCAACAACAACAACAAGGGCAAGGACAAAATGTAATTCGCACTACACAACCACTTGCTGGCGGTGTACAGCAACATCAGCCAAGCCAAGCGGATTATTTAGACCGTAGTCAATTATTGCCTCCTAATCCGATGATGTCAGCTATGCCAACAATGAACCAATCACAACAACCACAATTACCATTACAAGCACCTTATCAGATGGAGCCTGTCGCTGCAAATGAAGGTGGAGGATTTGCTTCCTGGTAAAAAAAAAATAAGTGCAAAAAATTGAAAAGTTTCTTAAGTTCACAACATACCATATACTCAAACCATCTCAAGAATGTTTACGATTGAAATGATTAACAACTGGACTAAGAATTACACTCTCACCCGTTCGGACGCTTCTGAATTAGTGCGACGTTATGTTAAATACCGCAAACATACCGACGCCGATAATTATAATAAGAAGTTTGTCAAGAAACTCATCCAAGCGCTAGAAGAGGCTGGCGTGTTTGAAGAAAGCGACGCAGACGATTATGATCGGGTGGCAGAGATTTGCGAAACGTTTTACATCGTCATTGACGAATTATTCGCCTTCGTAGAAAAATACCCAGAGGACACTAAAACGGTGGCAGGTCTAAAAGACTTTAAGTACATTTATAAAACGTACATATTAAATGAGTCAAATACTTCCGCCCAAAAGGATCGCAATTGTTATATTTCGTGCGCTGCATTGGAATGGGCGGTGTACAACCAAGGCGGGTTTGCGAAAACCGATCACGAAAACCTGAACGACTTGTGGGAAGAAGAAAACACTTGTGTCGTGTGCGAAGTAGAACAAACAGGTAAGTTTTGTTTTAGTACTGTTTATGGCTTAGAAAAGCCGGTGTGTGAAGAGTGTGTAGAGGACCTGAAGCAGAACGAAAAGGAATCGGATGAGGAATATGTGCCGGATGAAGACGAAGAGGCAAGCGAAGCAGAGGAAGAGGACGACGAAGATGATGAAGACGAAGATGATGAAGACGAAGATGATGAAGACGAAGAGGACGACGAAGAGGACGACGAAGATGATGAAGACGAAGAGGAAGATGACTTCCCCTCAGGACATTACGACAGCGGAGAAGAGCTAGAGAATGATGAGGACGCAAGCGAAGCAGGCGCAAGCGAAGCAGGCGCAAGCGAAGCGATTGATGAAGAATATCCCGAAGATTGGGTTGAAAGAGAACCCCCCTTTGAATTCGGGTGTACCGGCTGTAATTATGAATGGCGTGACGGCTGGCGACAAGGCTGGAAAGCAGCAATGAAGCAAATGAAGCGATATGCGAGTCAGCAAAGAAATGCGGGCATTCATCCAACCGAATGTACCAATTGCGGCACTCATCGGGGCACTAAACGCTGTGGCGGGATGTGTAATGGCATCGTGCGCTATTGCTCTAAGCGCTGCCAAACTGAACATTGGCAAGCCGGGCATAAGGTTCAGTGCGGACGCAAATAAAAAAGTAAAAATAAAAAAAAATAAACATTAACAATAAAATTGAAATAAAAACTTTTTTATTTGAATCAGTATAACAACCTATCCAAAATGAAGTTCGTCTTTGCAAATGCCCGAAGTAGCCAACAGTTTGCGACCTTGTTCGCCCATTTGAAAAATTTCACCGACAATCTCTCCCTCTATTTCCGCCCCCACGAAATATACATTCAATGTTTAGACGATAGTCATTGCTGTCTCTTTGAATGTCGGTTAGCCATCGGCTGGTTTAAAGAATACACGTTTGATCCACTGAAGGATCAAGGCTGTATCGGCATCAATATTGCCATGCTCAATAAAGTCCTCGCTACTTGGCACGAAAGTCAGGAGTTGTCTATTGAAGTAGAGCCCTCTGCCGATAAAATCTTTATCAATTTCGAAAACAACGCTACGGCCGTGGCCGGGCACTTTAATAAATATTTTGAACTGCCACTCGTGAATTTAGAAAATGAGTTGATGGACGCCTATCTCTTTGAAACGCTGGTGGATTTAACCGTAGATTCCAAAATCTTCTGCTCACTCATCAGCCAACTCACGATTTTCGACAATACCTTAACGCTTACGTTTAATGAAGAGCACGTGGAATGTGTTTCTTCGGGTACTGACGGATCAATGACGGCGCGCATTAATGTGAATGAAGTCAAAGAATATGCCATTCCCGAAAGCACGACTTTAAAACAATCGTATAGTCTCCGCTATGTCCAAATGATGTGCCAATTCAATAAACTGTCATCCGAAATGGAACTCGGCTTTAGCGAAGACAAGCCAATGACAATGAAATATGTTTTAGGCGACACCGGTAACAGTAGCGAAAATGCGAGTTTTGTCCGCTTTCATTTGGCGCCGAAAATTGCTGATGAAGAAGTGTGATGTGTTAAAAAATGAAAAAAAGAAGTCTGTGAATAGATTAACGAAGATGGATTTCATCTATATTGTGTTAATTTTTTGTCTGGTCTTATTTTTTTATTTACACGTTTATTTCCATCTTAAAACGAGCAATGATTTAGAAGTATATGAGATTGAATTCCCTTCTAAAAATAAATTAGAGGAAATCTGCGATTTAAAACAGCCCGTTTTTTTTAATTTTCATAATGAGCGACTGTTAGAGACGTGTCAGCGCACCACGATTTTAGATACGTATGGCGCCTTTGACGTGAAAATCCGCAATCTACGCGAAATGGACAAAGAAAATGAAAATGTATATGTCCCTTTAGCCTTCAGCAATGCTTTAAATGTGCTTAAGGAAGATAGTGAGAAAAAATATTTGAGTGAAAATAATGGCGACTTTTTAGAAGAAACGTGTATTGTAAAGAGTTATAAATACAATGATGCTTTTTTAAGACCGTATATGGTTTCGCAATGTAATTACGATCTGATGCTGGCGGGCGCAGGAACCCAAACGCCTTTTCGGTATGAATTAAATTATCGGCATTATTTATTGGTGACCGAAGGGACCATTAAAATTAAACTAGCTCCGCCCAAGAGTTCCAAATATTTGTATCCTCATTATGATTATGAGAATTTTGAATTCAGTTCCCCGCTTAACCCGTGGCAAATTCAGCACCAATATAAAGCCGATTTTGACAAAATCAAATGTTTAGATGTCGTCATGCAAAAAGGACAGATTTTATATTTGCCGCCTTATTGGTGGTACAGTATTGAATTCGGCACAGAAGCTACGGTTTCTTCCTTTAAATACAAGACTTATATGAATACGGTGGCGATTTTACCGCAATTAATAATGAAATTTTTACAATCCCAAAATGTTAAGCGCAACCATATGAAAAAAATTAATACGACACAACCAAAACAAGAGATACCAATAAATGAAGAACCCCCACCGCCGGTTACTCATTTAAAAGTTAATCCGGCGACGGAACTGAACCCGGCCGGACTGAATACAACGACAGAACTGAATCCGACCGAAATTTAATAATCTCTCCTTATAAAAATGGCAAAGACTAGAAAAAACAGAACTAAAAAGGCCATAAACAAAACAAAAAAGACAAAAAAAGGTTTCCCGAAGAAATCTTTTAAATATGATGCGTCCAAAATTCACCCCGCTTCGCTTTTTCTGCTTCCCCTGAAGAATTAATCTCTATTTGTATTATATAAAATGAATATAAAACAAATTGCCATCTCGGGTCTCGCGATGCTTTTACTGGATTTTATTTATCTCTCTACTTTTACCGGTTTTTTTAATAATGTCGTGAAAGCCGTCCAAGGCTATAAAATAAAATTTAAACCGATCGGCGCGGTCTTATGTTATATTCTATTAATTTGGGGATTAAATTATTTCATTATTGATAAAAAGAAATCTCTCAGCGATGCTTTTTTGTTGGGTATTGTGATATATGGTGTATATGAAACCACGAATTACACGATTCTAGATAAATGGAGTGCTAAATCCGTTGCTTTAGATACTTTATGGGGGGGTATATTATTTGCACTGACGACAAAAATCACTTATTTATTCAGATAAATCTCTAAATAGTATAAGATAAATCTCTAAATAGTATAAGATAAATCTAAATACCATCATCGTCTCGTTCTAATAAATATTCCTTCATAAAAGCGTTCAATGCGTCCCGAACTGGTGCTTTCCATTTCATAATACCAGTTGTATTATATTCAATACATTCATCTATATCAGTCACGTTTAATCTTTCTAACAAATTATTGATTTTTAAGTGACGAGAAACATATTGCCGATTAGCAATCGTGCCGTGATACAAATGATAGATTTTCAAATCCAAATAATCTGCCGAAATGTCCTTCGGCAAATTATCTATATAGGCGGATAAAATGCCATACAAATATTGGTGCGATTTAAAAATAGTTTTATTTAAAACAGCATATACAAAGATCGTATCCCCACTGCCAATAAAAGAGGCCTCGGGTAATTTATATTTATTAAACCAATCCCGTTGAAAACACCAGACAAAGCCTTCGTGTCCCCCATGTTGTTTTTTTGTAAAAGACGTATTGGTATGGACTATCTCATTATAGCTGATATTTAACCAACACGCTTCTGAAAACGGCTGGCAGATATTTACCTGATTTAATTTCGCCGAGATTAAAGTATACCAATCGGGGTTCTCAAATAAAATATCTGCATCCATCAGACAGAGTTTATTGTACGTCTCGGGAATAAGCGGTTCCATTAAATTAATGATGTTTTCTTTATAAAACATAATATCGTCTGTTTGAAAATGAAAGATGTTGGCACTTTCGGCAAATAAAAAAGGCGCACCCTGGATAGACAATTCGCCAATAAAATAAGGAATCTTGGCTAAATCTAACAAGTTTTTCACATATAATAAATTATGTATAAGGCGCAAGGATTGTTGTATGTTAAAATAGACTAATATTACGGCCATTTTTTTCTCGGCAGGTTCATTGTATTGAATAGAAAACACTTTATTTTTTAAAAGCCGGCTATTTTCACTAGATAAAGGCGCAGGCGCAGGCGCAGGGACATGCACAGCAGGCACGGGTATAAGTAATGATGTGTTTTTATTTCTATTGGAATTTATGAAGGGCATTTTAATAGGTGTCATATTCATTTTTACATAGGACATTTGATATAAGTAGGTATATATTTTATATTATATATTTTAATGAAAAAAATGAAAAATGAAAAATGAAAAAAAATGATAAATTTAGGTTTGAAATTCGCAAATCGTTTTTGGACATTTATAAATGTCCAAAAGTCAAAAGCGGCCGCCGGCCTCTGCAAAAAAAGTGAAAAATCGTGTTGTGACCATTATGCTCTCCTTTTTTTTTGAGAAATTTTAATTTGTGACGATACTTTTTTTTAACAAATTTACAAAACTATTTAGGGATTTTTTTGTAAACATAATCTATATACAAAATGTTTACAAAAAATCCCATTTTATCCCCACCGAAATTTGTATGTGAAATTTGTGACGTAATTACGAATAACAAAAAAGATTATAACAAACATTTACTGACACGCAAACATCAAAATGTTTACAATTATTTACAAAAAGGGAATAATAATCCCCTTACGAAATATGTATGCGAATGCGGTAAAGAGTATAATTATCGGCAAAGCTTATATGTGCACAAGAAAAAATGTCTACAAAGCACGCCAACTACCACAGAGCATATTACAAACGCACATAATACCAGCGCACCAACTACCACGGTACTTGATGTATTAATTAATGAAAACAAAGATTTTAAAAATTTAATTATAGAATTAATGAAAAGTAATACGGATTTACATAAACAAATGATAGAAGTTTGTAAAACCAGTAATACGAGTATAAATAGTCATAACAACAGTCATAATAAAACGTTTAATATGCAATTTTTCCTGAATGAACAATGTAAAGATGCAATGAATATTAAAGATTTCGCCGATTCTTTTCAGCTCCAATTTGCCGATTTAGAGCGGGTCGGGCAACTCGGTTATGTGGACGGCATCTCGGATATTATTATTAAAAAACTCAATGAGATGGACGTGTATAAACGCCCGATTCATTGTAGCGACACAAAGCGGGATATAGTGTATGTGCGGACGGATAATGTCTGGGAGAAAGAAACGAATAGTTACGACCGCGTCCGCCTGCTGGTACGCCAAGTCACGCATAAAAACATTAAATTGCTGCCTTTATGGACGGAAGAATATCCGCAAGCCAAAGACATTCATCATTCGTTAAATGATACGTATATCGGGATGGTAGGACAGGCGATGGGCGGCCGCGGCGATTTGGAAGAAAATGAAAATAAAATAATAAAGAAAATAGCCAAGACGGTTTATATTGATAAGCATTAGAGAGAATCATGATATCATTTTTTTAGTTAGATACTATCATCGTCCCGATGTAATAAATATTCCTTTATAAAAGGATTAAATGTATCGCGCACCGACGCTTTCCATTTCATAATACCCTCTGTATTATATTCCATACATTCATTTATGTTAATATTGTTTAAACTTTCTAATAAATTATTGATTTTCGCGTGACGAGAAACATATTGCCGATTAGCAATCGTCCCGTGATATAAATGGTATATTTTCAGATCTAAATAATCTGCCGAAATGTTCTTCGGCAAATTATCTATATAGGTAGTTAGAATAGAACGCATATATTCGTGCGATTTAAAAATAGTTTTATTTAAAACGGCATACACAAAGATCGTATCTCCGCCACCGATAAAACCGCTAGGAAATTTATATTTATTAAACCAATCCCGTTGAAAACCCCACACAAAGCCTTCGTGTCCTCCATTGCGGTTTTTTAAATAAGATGCCGTAGAACGAAGTATCTCATTATAGCTGATATTTAACCAACACGCTTCTGAAAACGGCTGGCAGATATTGACGACATTCAATTTTGCTGACATTAAAGCATACCAACGTGGATTATCAAATAAAATATCAGCATCCATCATACAGAGTTTAGTATACTCGCTCGGAATAAGCGGTTCCATTATGTTAATCAGATTTTCTTTATAAAACATAATATCGTCGGATTTAAAATGAAAAATATTGGCACTTTCGGGAAATAAAAAAGGCGAACCTTGAATTGACATCTCTCCGATAAAATAAGGAATCTTGGCTAAATCGAACAAGTTTTTCACATATAATAAATTATGGATGAGTCGTATGGATTGTTGTATATTAAAATAAACTAATATCACTGCCATTTTTTTCTCGGCAGGTTCATTGTATTGAATAGAAAACACTTTATTTTTAAGAGCGACAGCAGCAGTCTTCTTAGCAAGCTGAGTGGTCGTCTTAGCAGCACTAGCAATAGCAACACTAACACTAGCAACACTAGCACTAGCAACACTAGCAACACTATAAGAAGTAGCACTAGCACTAGCCACATCACGATGAATATTTGTTAATACTAAATTCATTTTTTTATGCGAAAAAGGCATACTATACTATATTATCATTACATAACAAAAATTGAAATAAAAATACGATTAATTATTATACATTATAGAATGGAATATACACTCTGTGTCGCTAATCGGGATTATACGGCATGGGAATGGCTACCGCCTTTGCCTGAAAGCATTGCCGATATCTCGCCCCTTGAACAGAAATTGTTTCACTGCGATCGGTTAAATGCCGAAGGCAACATAATTGCTTCCAAGTACGGCGAAAACACCGAAATCGGTGGCGTGCTAATGGTAGAAGAGAAAACTTATGGCCGTTATAAAGATAAATTATTGTATAAATGTATCCCGTATGATCCGCATTTGCCGTGTTTCTTAATCCCCTATGACGACAAAACGAGTTTAGGCTTTTCCAAGAACAAAATCAACAAATACATTACGTTTAAATTTGTAGACTGGGAAGATAAACATCCCTACGGCATCCTAACAAACACGTTCGGCAAAGTAGATGAAACGAAAGCCTACGCCGATTATCAGTTGCATTGCCAAGAATTAAACCCTTCACTAAAACAGTTTAATACGGCAACGTTACGGGTCTTGCGCGAAGAAGCCGCGTTAAATTTACCGAAACTGTTTATAGAAAATTACCAAATTGAAGACCGGCGAAGTTACCCGATTCTGTCTATTGACCCCGAGCATTGTAAAGACATTGATGATGCGCTGGGTATAAGTAAAAATGCCGAAGGGCAGACTATTCTGAGTATTTATATTGCCAATGTCCCGCTGATGATAGAGCATCTGGGTTTATGGCAGGTATTAACGGACCGCATTTCTACGATTTATTTGCCCGAGCGGAAAATCCCGATGTTGCCACCGTCCTTATCCGATTTTAGATGTAGTTTGCTCGCAGGCGAAGAACGGGTGGCCTTTACGTTAGATGTGTATATTACAAAAGGGTATATTGTAAAATACGAATGTAAAACCTGTTTTATTCAGGTGAAAAAGAATTACGTGTATGAAGCGGCGGAATTACGCGCGCTACCAGATTACCAACAGCTCCTGAAACTCGTGCGGTATTTAAATGAAGAAAGCGCGGGTTATCTCGGGTATGTAGAGCAGGTGCGGGATAGCCACGACGTCGTGGAATTTTGTATGATTATGATGAATTATGAATGCGCCAAAATCATGAAAAAGAAAGGGCGGGGTATTTTTCGATCGGCTCAAGCGCAAGCGAAGCAGAAGCAGACACAAGCGGAGCAGGCACATAATGAAGAGCAGGCGCATCTAAGCCCCCAATTAAAATATATTATCCAAGGCACGGTAGGGGAATACTGTTTAGCGGCACAGATGAAACCGCACGAATTGATTGCCGGCGGATTAGAGACGTATGTCCACATTACCTCCCCGATCCGCCGAATAGTAGATTGTATAAATATGCTAGAAATCACTCGCGACACGTATACGTTCTCGCCCGCTGCAAATAATTTTGTAGAAAAATGGCTAGCCAAAATTGCCGTGCTCAATCAGCAAACCAAAGCCATCCGGCATCTCCAAAACGACATCTTATTGCTGTCTACGTATGAAAAGAGTGAGAGCAAAGATGACATGTATACGGGTGTGGTATTAGGAGCGGAGCCCCTACGACCCCAGATAGGGGCGGAACCCCTACGACCCCAGATAGGGGCGGAGCCCCATCCGACCGCAAGCGGAATTGCCCCGACCGCAAGCGGAATTGCCCCGACCGCAAGCGGAATTGCCCCGACCGCAAGCGCAACCCTCTACAAATACCGCGTCTATATTGCCCAACTTAAATTGCTCACCAACGTCTATTCGCCGAAAAAAGTGGAAAACTACGCCACGATGTATTTCACGGTACATTTATTTCTGGATGAAGCGAATATGACGAAAAAAGTGCGGTTACAGATGATCTAATAGAAAAATTGAAAAAAAGGTGTATATAATAATACAAGTTATATAATGAATGGCAGTTTCACTCTTAACTATAACGCAATGGAGTAGAAAGAAATGTTTAAAAAATCTGTTGGGATTTATTAATGAGCAGACCTATAAAGATATAGTAGAATGGGTTATAGTCGAAGGCAGTCAAAATGAAACAGAAGCTGAAAAAAATAAAGAGTTTATTTTAAGTGTAAATGAAATGAGTGTAAATGAAATGAGTGTAAATGAAATGAGTGTAAATGTACCAATCAACTATATACCTTACGAAGCAGGAGCAAAATTAAGTGATTTGCGGAACCGAGGGAATAAGGCGTGTAAAGGCGATATTATTGTCTGTATGGACGACGATGATTATTATCCGCCGAAAAGAGTAGCATCGGCCGTAATCAGTTTACAAAATTCAACAAAACAAATCGCGGGGTGTTCATATGCGTATATGTATCATTACCAGCTAGACAAATTATATAAATTTAAAAGTTTCGGCCGGAATCATTCCACGAACAATTGTTTGGCGTATAAAAAAGAATATTTATTAACCCATACACATTTGCCGGGATTAGATCGCGGGGAAGAAATGAGTTTTACCAACGGGTTTACGGAACCGATGCTCCAATTAGATTCGGAAGATTGTATTGTCATTTCTAGTCATGGGGCAAATACGGTTGATAAAACGCCTTTGTGTATAAAAGAAAATAAACAGATCCGAGAGATTGTCGTAAATAATAATATTATTCCACCCGAAATAATATTAAAAATAAAAGCGGCGTTGATCAGTAGTATTAATGCGAATTAACTGGGTAATAGCGTGTATATATATATATAAAAAAATACCGCAGTATGTTTTTATGCTAAATATGGCGTTGGCGTAGTTCGTTATAAAAACACACAACGGTATCGGCTTAATACTCATTACTACCAAGTTTTTTTTAAATCCTTTTTATGTTATTATATATTACCCATATTAACTAACTAACATTCCCCTTTCTAGATTACTTAAATCGGTCATAATTTCATCATTCTCTTCTACAATAACGGGAAGACGTCTAGGCACAGAAGGCGCCGAAGGCAATTTGAGTACAGCAGGCTCATCCTCCTGCAAGCCTTCTAATTCCGCTAACAATTCCGCATCTTCGTAAATGGTTTGTAACGGCGCATTGAGCATCGTTTGAATTTGTTGTGAGGTATCCTGCGTTTCTTGAATGTCATCCATTATTTCATCAATTACATCCGGCGTAAGACCTTTGTTTATTTGTTTGATGGCATCATTGCCCACCCGAAGCACATTAAACGTTTCTTTATTCATTGCAGCGCTTTCTAAAGTAAATAACTGATTTTCCAGTAATACTTGGCTGCCAATAATGTTATCCATTTCGGTTTCGTTTTTCTTCCGTTGATTTAATAATAAGAGCGCTCCTTTTTTATCGCCATTTTTTGATTTTAATTTGGCATTTTCGGTGATATCCTCTTGTTTACTTTTAATGACATCTTTACGTTTTTCTAGTAAGGCAATTTGTTCGCGCAGAGAGATGATTATTTTGATGTTGTCTTCTTCTACTGGTTTCTCTTGATGTGGATGTGGCTTTTTAGTAAAGAAACTGAAGAAACTCATAGAATGTATATGTTATTATCTTTATATTTTTTATAAAAAAGTATTTAAAGAGTATTTGTTATTGTTGTGTAGGTAGAAATACCTTATATATAATAATAAACATCTTCCATGGCGCAACTGGTTAGCGCGTCGAGCTGTTAACTCGAAGGTTGTTAGTTCAAGTCTAACTGGGAGAGAAGTATTTATTATTTTATTTACTTTAATATATAAAATTGATTATTAAATTTTATTTACAATGTTTTGTAAATAAAATGAATAAACCTGAGTTACTTCAAAAATGCAAGGAAATGGGGATTAAAAATGTTAGTTCAAAAACCAAAAATGAACTTATATTAATAATCAAACAGCAAGAAGAAAAAGACCAAGACATAAAACACAATGTATTGGACAATAAATTAACGGATGTATTGAAAGAATTATTAACTAAAACCCCAAAAGATAAATCGCGAAAAGTATGTAAAAACTGTAATGAGTTAGGGCATAGTATAACAAGCGTATCTTGTAAAATAAATATTGAGAATAATAATAAACTCAAACAAAAAATAAAAAAATATATGCTATCTCAAAATTGTTTAGAAAACAAAACAATAGAAGATTATTGT
>Ga0114966_10003862_pt1 | contig 13005 bp, 10 predicted proteins | sample M_130207_XF_Meta_FD_87029 | JGI IMG/M metagenome (GOLD analysis project Ga0114966, IMG submission 87029) | Freshwater microbial communities from Lake Montjoie, Canada to study carbon cycling - M_130207_XF_MetaG | ecosystem: Environmental > Aquatic > Freshwater > Lake | place: Lake Montjoie... | reverse complement strand
GCTGAGAAACAGCGACTGCGGATGCGTCCGGCTGCGCGTCAGCATCGGATCGACCGCTCAGATCTTTCTGCACCTGCTCGGAGAGCAGCGGCGCGGCAACCATGTACGGATAGCGATCTGGATCGTTGTTCTCCTCTTCGCTCCAAACATTGACGCGACCGACCTTTACTGGACGGGCGCCGAGCACCACGCTGCGTAGCCTGGCCACATCCTGCACCGATGCGGTCTCAATCGGCCATGGCCACTTGAGCATGACGGTGCCTTCGTAGACATCGCCGACAATCGCGCCGCCGCGGAGACGCACCGCTTGTTGACCAGGGGGTACAACGACAACGCATGACAGCGCTACCAATACGGAGGCGCCAAGCACCAACAACCACGCCGTGCTGCGCAACATGAGCTGGTAGCCCCAGCTTGATGTGATATCGAATCCAAACTGGTAATTGACCGCTTCATTGATGGAGCGGACGATCGAGTCTGGCGCGGCAAGCAGGCTCAGAATGCGTGAATCGAACGGCGCGCGCGGGTTGTCGCCAATGCGTCGCGGGCGGTAAAGCGCCAGAATGAAATTGAGGATGATTTCACCCGCAAAGATCACCTGTCCAATTCCGATGGCGAGCACGATTGGCTCAAGCCACTTCGGCTTACCAAACGAATTGGCCACCAAGCCAACCGCTATCGCCGAAAGCACCAACGCCGTCGCCACCATGAAGCCAGCACCACCGCGCAGATTCTGCCACGCGGGCTGCTTGGACATGCCCGCAACAAAGCGCGAGAAGATGAACGCAATCAGAGCGAGCGATACACAGATCGCCAGCTGCCAGCCTGTGGCGAAACCCACTGAGAAAGGAATGACATCAATGATCGGTTGATCGGTGCCAGGGCGGAAGTCGAGGCTCGAGATGTACCGCGCCGCATTTACCCCAGTGAGGGCAAGCGCACCCGCAGCCAAGAGACTTACTCCCGGCAGCAGAATCCGATTGAGGCGCTGCAGCCGCTTAGCCGCCACCAACGACTCGCCGGCGCGTTCGGACGCAAAGACTGTTGAATCAGCACCAGCGGATCGCAGGTCATCGGCCTCCATCGCCTCGATCGCCGCTAGGCGGTGCTGGTGAAAGATGACAATCAGCACCGCCCACACCGCTACGCCCACGAACACAATCGTGCTGCCCTGGACGAAGGCAGTGCTTCCCACCGCGCTTCCCACCACAAAGAGGACAAGACCGATTGCAAGTTGCAAAATCAGTCCGAGTCCGGCGATACGGGTGGCTTGCTGGTAGGCGTACTGGTCAGTTCGCATCGGAAGGAAATCCTGCGGGGAAACGGCGGCATTCCGAGCACACGCGTTGGAGCGTCAGGGTACTGTATTCCCGTCGTCGCCGCCCAGTCCTGGACCGATCAAATCACCCGATGAACTTCCTCGAACAGCTTTGGGCCATTGCCCGTAACACCGCCATCGAGTGCGTCCGCCAACCAGTGGCGCTGGCGGTCATGGTGGCGGGAACGCTCCTCATCATCCTGAGCATCCCCTTCAGCGGGTTCACGCTGATGGACGACCAGCGGATGTTTGTGGATATCGCGCTCTCAACCATCTTTGTCTGCGGCACGCTTCTCGCTGGATTCTTGGCAACCAACGCCCTCAGTCGGGAAATTGACAATCGCACAGTGCTGACCGTGATCTCTAAGCCGGTCAGCCGGCCCGTGTTTGTGTGGGGCAAATTCCTCGGGGTAGCGGCAGCACTCAGCGCATGCACCCTCTTTCTCTCGCTGGTCTTCATGCTGGTGGAGATGCATGGCACCATGCCGACTGTCACCACGAGTTACCACTATCCGGTCCTGACCTTCGGGATCTTGGCTATTGGTGCAACCTTCGCCGTAGCCATCTGGTGCAATTATTTCTACGGATGGAGTTTCCCGGCGTCAATTTTGGGGTTCGGCATTCCTCTCTTAGGAATCGCCTACGTGCTCAGCCTGCTCTTTGCCAAGGATTGGACCCCGGTGCTTCCGTCCGGTCAGTTCAAGGGAAGCATTTGGGTTGCCATTGCCATGATGTGGCTCGGGCTCTGCGTGCTCGCGAGCATCGCCGTAGCTGTCTCCACTCGCTTTGGACAAGTGGTCACGCTGGGCATCACCTTCGGTGCGTTCGTCATCGGGCTCATGAGTGACTGGTTGATTGCACGCCGCTTGCGCGATATCGGCGGCATGCTTGAACGCCTCGCGAAGGATGGCTCAGCTGGCTCCGCGCTTGATGCAAATCACGCCCAATTGGCGCTCCTCAAAGTGGCCTACGCCATCGTCCCAAACTTCCAAGTGTTCTGGCTTTCGGACGCCATCCAGCAGAAGCGTGATATTCCCGTGGCATATCTCATGCCATCCGTTGCATACGGGGCCGCAATGATTGTCGCTGTGATGTGCGTTGCCGTGGCGCTGTTTCAGCGCCGCGAAGTTGGCTGACTCAGCAGCTGAATATTCGATCAGCCACCAGGGGCGTTGCTCTTCTTGCGCATATCGGAGAGTTGCTTGCGCATCTGCTTGAGTTGCTTCTGCAACTGATCGATGTCGAGCTTGCCGTCGACGCATGGCGGGCAGCGCTTATGCCACGCTACGACTTTCTCCATAATTTGGATCTGCACGGAGAGCTGCTCCGATGGCCCACCGGCGCGCGGGATTTCCATTCGCTGCATCTGCAAGGCGAGATCCTTCTCACACTCCTCATGCAACTTCTTCCATGCCGCGGCCATCTTCACGCCGTAGTCGCTGATTTCGTACCACTCCTTGAGTCCGAGGAGCGGCGCAAAATCCGCGCCAGTGTCGGCTGTCCCCTTGCTGAATCCACAATCGAGCGCGTTACTGGCATTGAAAGTCAGGTTGTCCTTGTCGTTCGAGAGAACTACCTCGCCCGGAAGACCGGTGATCTTGTCATGAAAGGTTGGCTTTCCAGTCACCGGATCTTTGGTGTAAGTCAACACGTCCTTCGACAAGACCATCGCCAAAAACACCATGCGCGGGCGGCCGTTCTTCTCAATGATGTCACCAAGTTCAACGCGGAACCTGTCGAGTGGCTCACCGTAAACGCTGTTGCTTCCGGCGATCATCATGGCTGCGCCGTCAGCACCCATGGTTCGAAAGTAGATCTCATCGCACTGCATGGAAGTGACCGCGGCGGCCGAAATAGCCTCGCGGATCCACGCCACCACACGATGTCGTTCGCGGACAGACTTGATCGCGTCCACAATCTTGAAGATCTCGGTCACCAGCCCGCCCGGGCTATCGATGTCCAAGATGATGATCTGGCCTGGGCCCCACTTGTCAGCCTCTTTGCCCATCTGTTCGATTTCATAGGCGCGCGCGGTTGCGCCGACGCCACCAACAAACGGAAGTATGAACACGCCCTTCTGCGGGGCGATGCGGTAGCCGTTCTCATCAAGCTGATAGCCCTGCGCGTCAACCTTGCCAGATGGCTTTTTGGTCGGCGTGGCTGCCGCATCCGTTGCGCTCTTGGCGCCGTCTGTGGGTGACGAACCGGTCGTTGCGTTTCCAGCAGTGCCAGTTGGAGCAGGCGCTGCGGCGCCACCAACCGGCTTGATCGAAACGATGGTGCTTGTGAATACAGGACGACTGACCTTCTTGCCGTCGATCTCCGCATCCACGGTGACAATGCCCTTGTCAGAATCAATCTTGGTGACCGTGCCGGTCATGGTTCGCGTTGCAAGTTGATCCTTGACCACAATCTCCACGCGGTCGCCCACCGAGCCCCACCATGTGCCCTTGATGAGTTTGACTTGCTGCTGCTTCGAGCCCGACTGGGGCATCGCATGGGCAGATGAATAAAGACCGGGTGCTGCGACTGCAAGTACGGCGGCGAGTGCGATGGAGGTGAGTGTGCGCATGGATTCTCTTGCTTCGGGCGCGCTCGTTGTCAGCGCGCGATGGTGGCGATTGCTTGAACTATTGATGCTGTATGGACAACGCGCTATCGACCTGGACCCATCGGACCTGCCGGCCCCTTGCCGCCGGTAGTCCCGCCGGTGGTTCCTGATCCCGACTTCTTCTGATTGTTACCGCGGATCTGTTCGGTGAGCTGCTCAATGAGAATCTTCAGCTGATCGTCTGTGAGTCCGCGGGTCCATTCCCACATCTTTGCGAAAGACGGGTACTGCTTGAACATCTTCTGCATCTTCTCGAGGATCTGCTTGCGCTTGCCGAGGTCGCTCGCTTGCTCCATCGGCTGCTGGAAGTCTTCCATCCACTTCTTGCTCTCCACGAACTGCTTGCGCCATGTGGAGTTGTAGTCACGGAAGATCTTCTCCCCGCTTTCGGAAAGCGTGTACTCCGGGTACCCAAGTAGGAACAGGAGATCCGGAATATCCACGGCGATGCCGTCCGTGAGGCCGGTGTCCTCGGCTGACTTAGCGCTAAATCGAGCCGCAGCTTCAAGCGATGTATCGATCACGTACCACGATCCCGCGGTATCCGAGCGCCACTTGGTGGTCCGCCCTTCGATGTCGGCACTCAGAGTGCGATCTGGACGAACGAGGGAATCGTAGAGCTCCTGCTGACGACCGCCGAGTTCAAGAATTCCCTTGGCGATACTCGTCCAGGCGCTGAACATCTTTGCCTTGATGTCAACATCGTTGCCGCCGCCGAGCGACGCCACGATGTCAAGACCAGCAATGCGCGCCTCGGGCGCCATAAACATGTACGGCCACGCGAGTGCATAGACGCAGGAGATGCCGCGCGAATCCTGCACGTACATCACCATTGGATACGTATTCAACTCATTGTGGAGCTTGGCGGCAAGGTCACGGTAATCAGTGATGCCGCTGGCGAGCCGCCGCGGATCGATCTTGTCATCCTTGCGGGCGCTGTCGACCGCTTCCATGTACTTCTCGTTCATGCGACCATCGACGGAGTTGAGTCGGAAGACGATCAGGTCCGGCTTCTTCTCTTTCACATCCTTGATGATCTTGTCGTAGACCAGTCCACTGATATCGATCCCCATGTAGCCCTCCATGGGGATCACATAGACGACCGGGGGGTGATCCAACTGCGTGTCGGTGGCATACGGGCTCTTGCCACCCTTGTTGGCAGCGGTGCGACCGAGCGTGAACGGCGGCGGTGCTTTTACTGGTGCCGCGGGCGCAGCAGGCGCAACCACTGGCGCTGTGGCCGGGGCGGGAGTTTCCTCCTGCTGCGGTGTGGCACCGGGGGCAGTTGCGGGAGCAGTAGCGGGTGCATCGGACTGCGCGAATGCGGCGGCCGAGACAGTGAAGGCGGCAAGCAGGAGGATCGGCTTCATGGATTCGGAAGTTTACCCATCCGGTGCGTCCGGGCGGGTCAACAGGAATCGATACGGATGGGCGCCAAGAACGGTTCTGCGTTTCTGCGGTTCTTAGGCCCTCCCAAGCCACTCCCGCACCGAGGCGAGCGCGGTATCCCGACCCGAAAAGCCGCCATTGAGCTGCATGTCGTAGGCCCGGTCAAGCATGGGGCGAAAGGCTGGCCCGGGGCGCATACCCATGGCCACCAAGTCATCTCCAGTAACGAAGGGCGCCGGCTGAATCCCTTCGGCGCGCAGACCGGGCAAGTCTGCATCCACCGTGACAGCCACGGGATGGCGCTCTGCCCGGAGAATTGCCATGGCACCCGCGAACCCAGGTGCCGCAGCAAGGCGCTTGCGGAGTGCCCGATCTCCATCGACCCATGTGCCCACAATCCGGGGACGAATGGCCAGGATCGCAGCCAGCATGTCTGACTCGTCGTTGGAAAGGATCAGCGCCTCCCGCCAGCGGCGTTGACGGGCAGGCGATATATCAGCGGGGAGGCGGACCAGCATCCACGCGGCGAGCGATTCTTCGACGCCTGCCGCCGACGGGAGCGCAGCAAGAAGCGCGTAGTCGCAACTGTCCGCGCGTTCGCCCAACACCGCCGCTCCAAGCCCGAGCGTCTCGATGAGTTCAACTGCACGCGCACGGCTCGGGTGCATCAGCATGCGCCGCACTTCGTTGCCGATGCGCTCTCGACTCACCCCCGTGAGATCGTGTGCGATGCGGCGTACTGCGGCTTCGGTGTCGGGGTCAATCACAAGCCCAAATCGCGCAGCGAACCGCGCAGCGCGCAATGCCCGCAGACGATCCTCATGCAAGCGGTCATCAGCGCTACCGATAGCGCGCAGGATGCCAGCCGCAAGATCAGCGCGACCACCAACATGATCAATGATCTCACCCGTCTCTGGATCTTCAAAGAGCCCATTGATGGTGAAGTCGCGGCGCAGTGCATCCTCGCGATCGTCGCTGAAACGCACTGCATCAGGCCGTCGGCCATCGATGTAGACGCCGTCGGCGCGGAATGTTGCAACCTCTATAGAGCGACCGCCGTGGCGGACAAGCATCACTCCGAAGGACTCGCCAACGCCCATAGCGCGCGGGAAAACCTGTCGAATTTCATCGGGAACGGCGCTGGTTGCAACGTCGTAATCCGCAGCATCATGACCGAAGATTGCATCGCGCACGCAGCCTCCGGCGAAGAACGCTCGGTGCCCTGCCTCGCGCAACTTGCGCGCCACCCATGCCGCTGCAATGCGCGGCTCAAGCGGCGTGCCATGCGATGACCGAACAGAATCTCGCGGAGCACGCGATGAATCACCTTCACCGAGAGCATCATGCGCGTCGGACATCACGCGTCGTCTTCCCAATAAGGACGATCCGCTGGACCCGGTGGCGGGAATGCACCGCGCGTGCGCTCCCGCAATTTCGCGCGACAGCGCATTCGCAATTCCTCTATGCGCGAACGAAGATTTTCGAGGAACACATCCGGCCCCTCAGCGGACCAGAGTTCCACCGTCTCTGGCGGAATGGGCTCGCCGATCTCCGCCTGGAGTTTGCCGTGCAAGAATGGCCACCGCCGCGACTTTGGCCAAATGTCATGCGCGCCCTCAATGGCCATTGGAACAATCGTTGCCTTCGCACGCCGCGCGAGCAGCGCAATGCCGGGCTTGAATGCCTTGGTACGACCATCGTCATTGCGCGTCCCTTCCGGGAACATGAGCTCGGCGCGCCCCATGGCTAATTGCTTGATCGCCATGCGCAACGCGCCAAGATCGCCCGAGCCGCGCTCAATCGGCACAGCGCCGTAACTACGAATCAACATTGCGAACGGGCGAAATCGAAACAAGCTCTCGCGGGCGATAATGGTGTACGGACGCTCACGCGTGGCGCTTCCGCATGCTGGTGGATCAAGCAAACTCTGATGATTGCTCACCACCAGAATGCCGCCCTGCCGTGGCAATCGCTCTTGTCCGGTGCAGCGAAATCCCCAAATCAGGCGCAATGTGTAGAACACGATGAAGGCGCAGGCGCTGAACCACGCAACACTCACCGCGCCGCGGCCGGGAGCCCGGCGCTTCGCCTGAAAGAGCGTGATCATGCCGGCTGCACCGCTCGTGACGGTGCCAGAAAGTCTGACGGAACAACAACCCGCGCTCGACGCTCAAGTTCCAGGACGACTTGATCAAGCGTGAGGCCGCTCGTATCGATTCGTTGCGCACCGGGCGCACATACGAGCGGTCCATCGACGCGCGTTTCATCAAGATGGTCGCGCTGTTGAATGGCTCGCAACACTGCTTCGTAATCCGCTGGTCGACCCTGCGCGCGCATTTGATCAACACGACGTCGCGCACGAACTTCGGGATGCGCATCCAAATAGAAGCGAACGATGGCATCCGGAAACACAACGGACCCTTGATCGCGACCTTCTGTTACGAGTCGTGGATGCGCGCGACCAATAGCACGTTGCGCTTCAACCATCGCCGCCCGCAGTGCCGGCTGGCGGGCAACAACGCTCACTGCAACATTGACATCAGCGTCGCGAATGCGTTCGGTGAGATCACGACCGCCAAGCAGAAGTCGCGGCGGACGGAACGACCAATCGAATGCGAGACCTTCTTCGGCAATACGCGCGGCGAGGGCTACGCCGTCATCGGCGGGCACGCCTTCATCAAGCGCAACCACTGCAGCAGCTCGGTACATCGCGCCGGTATCGAGCACCTCAAGTCCGAGACGTTGTGCAAGTTTCCAGGCAACTGAGCTCTTTCCCGTGCCGGCCGGGCCATCCATCGTCACGATCACGCCTGCCGGCGCAGTCACGAGGCCACCTCGGCCTCGCCCTCGGCCTCTTCCTCATCCTCGCCCTCATCGTCCACCGGATCAATCTCAGCAGCAAAGAGGTCGCGGGCAAGTTCGATGTTGCCGACCGGGTCAGCCTTGGCGGCGTAGTCGATACAGAGTGTGTTCTGGTAGCCCACCGTGCGCACGGCATCAAGCATCTTGGCGAGGTCCCACGCATCGTGCTTGCCGGTCTTGCCAAAGCCCTTGATGCTGGCTTCAACGGCCTGCGCGTACGGGGAGAGTTTGCGTAGCGTTCCCTCTGGGTCACCGGTGCCAGCCGCATGCGCAAAGGTGGGCATGCTGCCGATCCGGAAGCCGCCGATCTTCTTGATGAGCTCCGCAATCTTCAGGGGATCCCCAGCGGGACCAGTACCGGGGCGCAGCAGAAGATGAGTATCGAATCGATCAAGCGCAACCAAGGAACGCTTGATGTTGGCGGCGTAGGCATCGAAGTTGGTCGCCGGGAGTGCGCTGAGTTCCACAGCGACGGCGGGCGCTCCGAGCTTGCTTGCTGCCATTCCGAGACGCTCAATGCGCTGAATAGATGCAGGGCCTGCGTCGGGTCCAAAGTCCAGCGCTGCCTCGTCTACGAGCACCAGAATCGGGCAGCGGGCGCGGTCGGCGCGGTCGCGCAGACGCTCAAGATCCTTAGCGACCATGCCGCGCAGCAGCGCCGTGTTTGCGTTAATGCCCTTTACTCCCAGTTCCTCAGCCGCGAACTCCGGAATCTCCATCGGTTCAAGTGCGCGCTTTGCACGCTTTACATACTGCAGGGATCGGGAAGAGATAGTGAGAAGCATGGGGTGGGGTGCGACAGACGAGCCGCGCCTCAGAGTCTACACGCACGGCTATGATTCCCGCCTCGACGGCTGATCCGCATGTGCGAATTTGCCCCGATGTACCGCATTCAGGAGAAGATTGATGTCCACCCCCACCAACTGCCGGTTCAGCGAGACTCACGAATGGTTCCGTCAGGAGACCGACGGAACGGTCACCATGGGCATCACACAACACGCTGCTGATGCGCTCACCGACATCACCTTCGTTGAAATGAAGTCCGACGGCACCGCGGTTACCGCGGGCGGAGCCGTTGGCGAGGTAGAGAGTGTGAAGACGAGCAGCGAGATTTATGTTCCTTGTGCATGCACCGTCGTCGCAAGCAACGAAGTTGCTCACAAGGATCCGTCTCTATTGAATAGTGATCCCTACGGAAAGGGCTGGCTCGTGCGACTCTCAGGCTGCGACCTTTCCAAGGCGGCAGACTTGATGGATTCAAAGACATACGACACAAAGAACGGTCACTGATCCATGACGCGGGTCTGCACAGCGCCTATCACTCTGAGCCCATGGCGCGTGAGTGATGGCACATGAACAGCAGCAACTCGACTCATTCAATCGGAACTCCGTCCCTGAACGCGGCAGGGTCAGTGTTCGTTCGTGCCCGCGCTGTTTGCAAGACCTACCGCACGGGTGAGCGAGCAGTGGAAGCCCTGCGCGGCGCGGATCTTGAGATCCGCGAGCCAGGCTTCTATGGAATCATGGGCTCGTCGGGAAGCGGCAAGAGCACGCTGTTGTACCTCTTGGCGGGACTGGATCGCCCTGATTCTGGCGAAATTGAAGTTGCCGGTTCGCGCATCGATCAGATGAACGAACGGGAACTCACACTGCACCGCCGCAAGCGGATCGGCGTGGTATTTCAACAATACAACCTGCTTCCCACACTGAACGCTGTCGACAACGTCATGCTTCCGGGCATCCTTGATGGTGCTGCGCGCGGTCCGCTCGAGAAGCGCGCTCGCGAATTACTCGAGACGCTCGGCCTTGCGGACCGTGCGACGCATCGACCCGAAGCGCTTTCCGGTGGCGAGCAACAGCGAGTTGCGATTGCGCGTGCGTTGCTCTTTGAACCATCAGTCTTGTTTGCTGATGAACCAACCGGTGCGCTTGATAGTGCCAACAGCGAACGCATGTGGAAGATGTTGGACGCGCTTGCGCATGAACGACAGATGGTGGTACTGATGGTGACGCACGAGCCCGCCGCGGCCGCGCACTGCAAACATGTATTTGTCATTCGCGACGGCATCGTCGCTGGCGGCTTCGACACGAAAGGCATGCATGCGAGCGACCTGGTGGTTCGCGCGTCAGGGCTTGGCAGCGAGACGCGGTAGAACCGCGCTCTTGGCCATTGCCGTCATGCTTTCGAGCGCGCTCGTGGCAGCGGTTGCCTGTGGACTGGAATCGGCGCGCGGCAATGCAGAAGCAAGCCTGCGGCGCTCGATCGGCGCTACCGACGCGCGCCTCGTGAATCGATTTGGTGCTGCGTTTGATGCCAAAGAAGCCGAGCGCGTGCGTGCAATTCCAGGGATTGACGCGGTTGCAACAAGTCTCGGCGGCTCGCTCTCACTCATACGCGCCGACGGCGGACGCGACGATGATGGCAAGCCACGACGCGTAGTAGCGCAGACGCGTGGTCTTGAAGCGGGGTCTGACGCACGCTTTCGAATGCAGGAAATGCGTGTGGGGCGCCTGCCAATACAAGCGGGCGAAATTGCTGTTGATCCGCTCACTGCCAAGGCACTTGCGTGCGCTGTCGGTGATCAATTGCAAGTGCAGCGCTTCGGCGACCCGATTGCACTCACAGTAACTGGAATCATCGACCGCGCCGCGCTCGGCGCGTTGCAGCGGCCCTATGTGGTGGTTGATCGCTCGACGCTCGTTGAGGCTAATGGCAGCGACCAAGTCACCACCGTCATGGTGGCGCTGAAAGCTGGCACCGATGTCCCTGCGTGGGTGGCGCTCCATGCGCCTGAATTCAAAGAGCCATTGTCGCTTGAGCCAAGCGAGCTGTACACCACTGGCTTCGACAAGCAGATGCTCGCATTGCGACTGGGCTTCGTACTCATCAGCGCGATTGCATTTATGAGTTGCGCGTTCATTGTGGGCACCGGGATGACCACCGCCGTGGCGGAGCAGCAGAAAGAATTGGCGATTGCGCGCTGCGTTGGCGCAAGCCGCCGACAGGTGTTCATGAGCCAGATATGGGCAGGTGCAGCATTGTGCGGCGCGGCTGGAATTGCCGGCATTCCGCTCGGCGTGGCGCTTGCCGCCCTGCTCCGCTGGTGGTTCCGCGAGTGGCTTTCCGATGGATTCTTCATGAGTTGGGCAGGCGTTGGATTAGCTATTGGCGGCAGCCTGATTGCAGGTATCGGCGGCGCACTATGGCCAGCGTGGCAGGCATCGAGTACGAGTCCGCTTGCAGCACTTGCGCCACGAGTGCGCGCCCCGCGACGCGCCGGCATTGTGTGGCTCGGCGTTGTGGGTCTCGCTTGCCTCGGGGCGCAAGTGGCGCTCCTACTACTTGTGCCGGGTGGAACGGCGCGGTTCTGGACGTACGCATTGCTGGGGATCCCGCTATTGCACGCGGGATGGTTCATGCTTTCGGTGCCAGCGCTTTGGGTGGTGGCCACGGTGCTGAGTGGCGGCATCGAGCGAGCGCTGCGTGTTCCGCGCGGATTGCTTTCCGGCGCCGTGCAGCAGGCCCCGTATCGATTGGGATTCACTGCGGGCGCACTCATGGTGGGCGTCTCCATCCTGACGAGCACCTGGACCAACGGCACGGCGGTGGTGCGCGATATCAGTGAACGCGTGCGCATCTCCGATGGCTTTGTCTTCAAAGCGAACGGTATGTCCGTCGCTGAACAAGATCGCATCAAGGCGATACCGGGTGTGCAAGGCACGGTGCCGATCGGGTATCTGCCGTTGAAAGTGATCGGAGAAACGGTGTTTGGCGTGGAGGGCATTGGCACACCGAATGTGGTGTGCATTGGATTCCCGCCTGAGGAATTCTTGGCACTGAATCGGCTCGAATGGATCCAGGGCTCACCCGAGAGCGCGCTGCCGAAACTCAAGAGTGGCGCGGGCATTCTCGTGGCGAAGGAGTTCTTGATAGCGCGTGGGAAAAAGACTGGCGATCACATTCGCCTTGGCGGCGGAAAGACTGAGAAGGAATACGAAATCGTCGGCGTGGTTGGCGCTGCAGGGCTCGATGTAGCGGTGCAGTTCTTTGGCATTCGCAGCGTCTACACGGAGAACGCGGTGAGTTGCGTCTTCATGGACTTTGACGAAGTGGCCCGCAGTTTCGGCAGCCGCGAAGCATTCATCCTGCAGGTTGATGTTGATGATGCACGACCGCCGGAATTCGACACGCAGCTGGGCGACGCCGTCACTGACCGCGTCCCCGGCGCGGTATTTGCAAGCGGTCGCGCAATCCGCAAGACGATTCTCGAAATCGGCGATCGCATCCTGATGATCACTAGCACTATCGCTTTCGCTGCACTCGCACTCGCGTGCTTCGGTGTTGGAAATGTAGTTGCTGCAAACATTGGAGCCCGCACATTTGAATACGGCGTACTGCGCGCCACCGGCGCAACTCCTGGACTCTTGGCACGACTGGTACTTGGCGAAGTGCTGCTCCTCACGATTGCTGGTGCAGGAATCGGAACGGCGCTTGGACTCCATTTGGCGCGCATGGGCGTCTTCTGGCACAAAGAACTTGGCGGGCAGGAAATTGCCTTCGAACCTCCGCTCACTCCGCTTGCCATCGGCTGGGCGGTTCTGTTAGTGATGACCATTGCCAGCGCCATGCCCGCCGTTCGCGCGCTGATGAAGCGCTCCGTGCGGGAATTGGTGAGCTGAGTGCAACGCACCAGCGTGCGCAATAGCCGGTCCAACAATAAAGATCGCGGCGTGACTGTGATGAACGAGTTCATCACAGTCACGCCGCGCATTGCACATGTGCATTCAAGCAGTACTTCATTACTTCGCAGCGGCTGGGGCAGCG
>Ga0114966_10003861_pt1 | contig 13008 bp, 25 predicted proteins | sample M_130207_XF_Meta_FD_87029 | JGI IMG/M metagenome (GOLD analysis project Ga0114966, IMG submission 87029) | Freshwater microbial communities from Lake Montjoie, Canada to study carbon cycling - M_130207_XF_MetaG | ecosystem: Environmental > Aquatic > Freshwater > Lake | place: Lake Montjoie... | reverse complement strand
ATGGCTATGAGATTAGCGTCAATGATTTCAGGGAAGAATCAAACAGACGTAGAGGGTATGATACATACAGATATAGGTTGGACTAAGGCTACTCTATCTAAGAGTAACCACATAGTCTGGTCGTTTGAATCAGCACCCACACTACAAGATATAGATGAGGAAGTCCAAGCCTTTGAAGAACTATGGGGTTGTTCTCCTACACTTATAATTGTAGATAACTTAATGGATGTAGCCACTGATGGTGGCGAGGAGTTCGCTTCAATGAGAGCGATAATGAAGGAGTTGAAGTATCTTGCTCGTGCTACTAATTCGGCTGTTGTCGTTCTTCACCACACTAGTGAGGCTGTGCTTGGGACACCGTGTCAGCCACGCTCTGCTATCCAAGGTAAGGTGGCACAACTACCAGAGCTTATATGTACACTTGGTGTTGTCGGAACTTCAATGGGTGTTGCTCCAGTCAAGAACAGATACGGAAGAGCAGATGCAGGTGGAGGATTGATGACTTGGATTGCATTCAACCCTGAGTATATGTTTGTTGATGACATACCAGAGAATCATTAATGAGTGCATATGGCAAGCGAAAAGGTGCTACATTTGAGACTAGTGTAGTAAGGTGGCTACGCCTTAAAGATATACTAGCCGAGAGATTAACCAAGGCTGGTGCTAAAGATGAGGGTGATGTAGTTGCTTTCTTAGATGGGGCAGCAAACATACTAGAGTTAAAGGCAACAAAGAAGTTAGATCTGCCACAGTTCTGGCGTGAGGCTGAGGTTGAGGCAGAGAACTATGCTAAGGCTAGAGGATTAAAAGAAGTTCCGTTTAAGTTTGTAATCATTAAGCGGAGACAGGCAGGAATAGACAAGGCTTGGGTGGTGGAAGACTTTGAACAATGGACTAAGAGGGCAGGCAAATGACTTACCAAGTATTAGAGAAGTACTCATACACTATGGTGCGACGGTGCGACAAGGGCAAGGACAGGTTAACATCAGATGTCCCTTCCATTCAGACACTCATCAATCAGGAAGCGCCAACCTTAACAGCAACATCTTCATTTGCTTCGCTTGTGGAGTACAAGGTAATAGTTTACAAATCATTTCTAAGCACGAAGGGGTAGACATACGTGAAGCAAAGCATATCGCAGAAAGAATTGCTGGGACAGGCAGCGATCAAGTACGCGGCAAACATTTATCAGGCGGAAGACTACCTGCGAAGCAGAGGAATAACAATGGAAGCAGCACGTCTGGCTCGATTCGGCGTAGTAGGGGAGCCTGAGATTGGACACGAAACGTTTCAAGGAAGACTATGCATCCCCTATATTACAAAGTCTGGTGTTGTTGACCTGCGCTTTCGTTCTCTTAATCCTGCTGTAGAACCTAAGTATATGGGTATGACTGGGGCTGAGACCAAGATGTATAATGTATTAGACATAGAAAAAGCAGGCGATTACATAGGAGTGTGTGAAGGTGAATTGGACACAGTTACTTTATCTAGTTGTATTGGCATCCCTTGTGTCGGCGTACCTGGGGCTAATAGTTGGAAGAAGCACTACACGAGATTGCTCGCTGACTTTGAAAGAGTATTTGTATTTGCAGATGGAGATCAACCAGGAAAAGAATTTGCAACAAGCCTGGCAAGGGAACTGCCAGTCACTATCGTGCAGTTGCCAGATGGAGAAGATGTGAACAGTGCATATGTTAAGTTTGGTTCAGATTATATTAGAGACAGGGCAGGACTAAATGGATAGATGTATACCACCTTGTCCTGAATGTGGTGAGCGTTTTAATAATGTGTTCGAGGCAACGGACCACTTATTAGAAGACGATGAGAAGTTTGACCCATCATTAATCTTACCAAATGGTGTTAGGTTAATGGTAGGTTCATTACTCAGATGTCTATACAAGTATGCAAATAAACCAGACCAGATAAAAACCATAACCCAGTCTGCATATATGACATTGTTTACGGCGGAGACACGCCCCGAAACAATTAAAGATATAGTAGAAGAAATGATAATCGAATCACAGATGATGGAAATAGATGACGAACTTAAACAACTACTTGAAAAGGGGGAGTGAGGAATGGCAGATTATAATCCACTTGGAGGAGCAAGGTTTCCATATAAGTCAAATACAGAAGACGGATGGGAATCTCGTAGTTACCCTGACAGTACCTCTTTTGAGTCAGAAGTAGCGCATACTTTCCAAGAGTTACTAGATTTATTAATGTCAAAGCATAGGGACTATGGGTCTAAGAACATTGCCGATGCACCTGGCGGTGCGCTCAATGGATTAAGAGTTCGGATGCACGATAAGTTAGCACGTATCAATAACTTATATGGTAGTGCTACCAATCCTGAACACGAATCACTTGAAGATTCTTTCAAGGATATGGCAAACTATGCAATCATAGGGTTGCTAGTTCTTAGAGGAAAGTGGGACAAGTAAATGATAGTAGCGGGACCTGCACTAATAGCAACAATTAAAACCGATGCTGGTAAAGAACTCTATGACAGAGTAGAAAAAAATTTTCCAGTTGAATTATGGTCGGTTGTACTAGGTGGTATTTTTAAAATAGAAAAAGAGTTGGAAGAAAAACAATGAAGGTTATAGTCTGCGTATCTGACTTACAGGTACCATACCACGACAAGAAGGCAGTCTCAGCGCTGTCTAATTTCATAAAGAAATATAAACCTGACGAGGTGGTATCAGTTGGGGATGAGATGGATATGCAGACTATCTCAAAGTGGAGTAAGGGTACCGATCTTGAGCACGAGAAGTCTATTGCTAGAGATAGAGATGAGACACATCGTGTGCTTGAATTATTAAAGATTAAGCATATGATTAGAAGTAATCATACCGATAGATTATTTAATACAATTAGAATGAGGGCGCCAGGACTTGCTGGCTTACCTGAGTTAGAGTTAAAGAACTTCTTAAAACTTGATGACTTAGGTATTACATACCACGAAAAACCATATGAACTAGCACCGAACTGGTTGTTACTACACGGAGATGAGGGTAACGTTCAGCCTACTGCTGGTGCTACCGCACTTGGACTAGCCAAACGTGCTGGTATGTCAGTAGTGTGTGGTCACACGCACCGTGCTGGCTTAACACATTACACTCAGTCATACTTTGGTGGCACACCTAAGACTATATGGGGACTAGAGACTGGTTGCTTGATGGACTTTAAGTTTGCTAAGTATATTAGAGGTGGTTTGTTCACTTGGCATAAGGGTTTCGGTGTGCTATATGTAGATGGGAATAAGGTTACACCACAATTAGTTCCAGTTAATATGGATGGTTCATTCGTATTCGATAAGAAGGTATGGAAGTAATTGGACTGGGATAGTATTGAGAAGTGGGACTACATTGTAACGGCGGTTGCCTCTGAGTATCATAGAAAGTTTACTATGGTAGAGTTAGCAGACATAAGGCAATCGTTGTATCAATGGTTCACCGAGCACCCAAACAAACTTAAAGATTGGGAAGCAATAGGTGAGAGAGATGCAAAGAATTTAATCTATCGTTCACTTCGCAATCAAGCATTAGATTATTGTCAGAGATGGAAGGCTAAGTCTTTAGGCTATGATGTATCTGACTTACATTACTATGAGCCTGTAATAGTAGAAGCATTACTACCACCTGTGTTACGCGGTGAGTATGGTGTTGTTCATAAGTTAAATCTTGGTAGAACTGGTAGACCATCTGCACCCGCCGAAGGTGGCAACTTAACTATTATGATGTTAGAAGTTGACGCAGGTTACTGGAAGTTAAACAAAGAAGACAGAAGGATTATATCCTTACGCTTCGAAGAGAACTTAGACTTCGGCGAGATAGCAAATTGCTTGGAACTTGGTAGTGATAGTGCGGCACGAATGAGACTTAAGCGTGCCATCAATAGATTGATTAGTAAGATAGGTGGATACAAACCTTACAATGATATTGATTCATCCGATGAGGATGAAAGTAAAGAAGATAGCATAGAACAAAGCAACCAAGAGTCCGACAGAAAGAGTAAGGACAATGATAGGAGCGAACAAGATTAATAACTTAGTCAACTTCAGGCGCACTCCATATATCCTCTCTATCAAACGATAAGTTTGTTTCACTATCTTCCATAACAAAATCTTCTATTTCTTCATCTTCATAGATGTCGGCAAATAATTTTTTACCCCTAGAAATAGGCAGAAAACCTACGGTTTTAACTACTTTTTCGATGTCTTCGAACTCGGTAGTCTTAGGTAAGTTAGCCTTGTCCTGCCACTTAACCTTAATCGTATCAAGATTAAACTCCCATACACCTGATGGTGTTGAACATATATAGATTGGTATCTTACCACATATGTTAGCCTGCTCCATAATGTTTGTATACTTAAACTTCTCTATTAACAAATCATCATAGTGTGCGTGCCTACATTTCAATTCAATATATAAATCCTCACGCTCAGATACACAATCAAAGTTTGAATACTCATCGGCTACCTTAATTAAGTCAGGATAGTATTCATCTCTTAGTGCGTCAAACAATTCTTGCTCGTTCATTATCCTCCTGTTGAATAGAACCCTGTCCCTTTGAAGTGAACTGGGTTGGCTTGGTATTCTCTTATCATCTCTCTCTTACATTGCGGACACTCAACTAGGTTATCTCTGTCGTTAACATCACGACTTAGTTCTAGTAGTGTCTTATCATCAAGACATCTATATGAATAAGTTGGCATTATATATTCTCACTATTCTCTGGTGTTGGTGCGGTAGCAAGAGTGCCACATAAAGCACACTCCATATCTGTGAAATACATATCGATCTCACCTGTCTCATCATCAAATACAGTCTTTAAGTTCCATATGTTACACCCGCAAGGACATACTGTGGTTGGCGTACCACGTATGTCCATCGCTGATTTGTAATCAGGCTTAAGTTCTGTTATATGTTTAGGTTCTTTCATTAGTAGTATCCATTCTTATTAAAGAACTTCCACGCCTTACAAGGGGTATTGTATCTGTAATAGATATAAGATAACCCTCTGTCTATCTGTAAAGTTGGTGGTGTCTTGGGGTCGAGCCCTAATAATTGTGGAATACCTCCAGCATTCTTACCCATTACTTTAACTTTGTTATAAGCAGTAGGTCGCCAGTTACTTTCTTTAGTCCACAATTTATTAAGGCACAACCATTCTTTATATTGCCACTCGGATAACATATCTTGTGCGTAAGCCTTGCTATCCTCTACACGCCAGTCAACCTCAATTATTGGATTGGTAGGTGCTTTATATGTAGGGGTAGCAAATCTTATACCTGCTATGGTTGTTAAGCCCAAGACAAGTAGCAATACTATTTTATTTTTCATACCCTTAGATTTCTTCTGCTATTACATCTGCCCCTGTTGGCATATCAAAGTCGGAGACTTCCCATTCTTTATATGGTGCGTCTATCGCTAAGTTAATTGCTGTATCTATATCATACTCTGATACATAATACACTAATTCTGCTTGGGTCTTGATAGTTATCTTATACTGTTTGATTTCCACTCATACCCCTTTCTTTCATTGTCTTTCTTACCTTCCGTGCGAAGGCAATTCTATTCTTATTAGTAGAGTTTTTAGTAGACATACCTGCTACTACTAATCTCTCTCCTGCCATAGTGCCACCATATATACCATAGTATATCTGTGTGCCTTGACTGCCTAGTTGTAAGCAGTTATCTTTAGCGGGACAATTCTTACATACAGATAGGGCAACGATAGCCTTATCTACCTCAGCCTTAGTGGCAGGTGAGTTCCTATTAACACTAGTCTTAGTGTCAAGTAAGTCTATCTCACCAGCAAACCATAGGTCGGGGTCGTCGTGATTAACACACAACCCATTACTTATATCTAAGTTCTTATCATCAAAGATATATGTATCAATAGATCCAAATGCCATTAGTTATGTATCCCATACTCGAAGCAGATACTACCAACCGCTGAAGTTAATTTTATTACCATCTCTTTAACCTGCTCATCTGATAGGTGCTTGGTCTCTTTCTTACTTATGTAAGAAGTCCAATCGTAATCCTCTAGCATACTGTCCTCTCTGTGTCGGTGTAGGTGGGGCGATAACCCCACCCACAATTAACTAGTTTATTATGGGCGGAATACTACTGATGTATATCCGTCAAGACGGGAGTGCTTGGCTACTAAGCCCTTCTCTCCTGTTAAGTGTTGATACTTGCCGTTGCCTAGTGATACCCACATAGACTTAGGATTGAACCTGATTTGGTCAGGTAGTGCCTTTACTACTGTGCCTCTTGGTTCGTAACCATTAGCACTATCTACATCAAACTGGACACTAGCAAGTTCATCTGCTAGGTCTGATAGTGTTAGTGATATACTAGCCAAGTAGTCCTCATATACTTGTGCTGTTGTGGTATTCATACTTACCTTTCGTTACTATCCTATTGGTAATTTACCAGTAGGTGTTGGTATCGATAGTGATTATATCACTACCAATTCTAGAAGTCAAGTGGCTCTTTACTATACCACTTCTCATTTATAAATCCGTATTCATCTCTCATCATATCCTTAGCCTGTGGATTATAGCATAGACAATCTAAGAACTGTGCGCTACAATCAAAGCAACACTCACACATCAAGCAGTAGAGTTCGCTCTCCCATAAGTCTATTAGTGCTTCACAATTAGGACACTCGAACTTGTTATCCTCATATAAGGTAGGACTAAAGTGCTTATCTCCTGCTACTATATCATACACGCTAGGTTCATAGGTATAGGTAGCGATAGGCGGGGCAGGTTTGTGTGACTGATTACTCCACCATATACCTTCCGTATCCCAACTACCTGCGCTTTCATTGACAATATACATCTTGTATAATGCGCTAGGGTCATTAGTTATTACCGCTATCTTATTGCCATTAGCCCACGAACTTATCATATCATATACATAGTCATCATCTAGGGCAGACACGCCACCTAATCGTGGCAATAACTCCTCTGCCATAATCCTAGTATCACTACGCTTATCATCTTTAGGTATTAGAATATCTAACACCCCATTGTGTGCTAAGTAAGTATCATACTGCCCTGCTACCTTAAATGGGTGGCAGTTCAGTTCGTTCTTAACTCCGTGAGTAGCATACCTAGCGTGCCACATAGCATAGCCATTAGGATACTGCGCTCTAAGTTCTAAGAACCTAGCAATAGATTTCTTAGCGGACATACTGCGCTCAGATATAATACCTTCGCCAGTATCTATCGCAAAGCCAAAGCCGTGTGGGTTCTTACACGCACCCTGCTTTAGTTCATCTTTACTAGGTGTGGAATTAGGATTACACACTACCAATAAACACATACTTACCTCCTTTCCTAAGCATTTAACAACTCAGGTCTATTTATATCTACCTTACTTAACTTAGGTAGTCTATCGTAAGCGTTGGGATACAATCCATTATTAACTTGGATATAATCCTCAAACCATTCCCACTCTAGCATACCTAGTTTAACATCAGATATAGTCAGGTCACGGGTATATTCTACCATAGCGTGAGCCAACTCTATCGTTGCTAATACTCCTTTAGGTTGTGTCGTTCCCCTAAAGAACCTTAACTCTATCGTATCATCATTGAGAGTATTGACGGCACTCATACGCTCACTATAATTACGCTTCGCTAACTTACCAGCGAAGGACATATAAGGTATGTTGTCCTCATTATACTGCCAAACATCTGTGAAGGTAGCATACTTATTACAATCTCTACCCGCAAATCGCTTCATATTCTTAGTGTTCTTATACACGAAGGCTAAGAACCTATGAGTATGTGCGCCACCCTTAAACCCTGCTCTACTTATATGTATATGGATACCGCAGTTAGACTTAGCGTTCCACGACCTAGCATTGTGCCTAGTCCTTAGTCCGTCTAAAGTATCCCATAACTTCTGACTATTCTCACCACTCCAGTAATTAAGTGAAGCGGGGTGAGATACTAACTCAAAGCCTTCAGGTCCGACAACACGACCATCTGTGCTACCAATACTACCATCTTTCTTTAAGTAAATCCAATCCCTATCTAAGCGGTCAGATACATACTCTACCGCATTGTTAAACTTATCTTTCATATCGCTTATCTCCATCTCTAACTCTAGTCCAAAGTATAACCCCTCTTTACTAGAGCCGTGAAAGATAGGCTCAGGCTTATGGCTATAAGGTAGCACACCAGCACTACAATTATTACAATCGCCCTCGCTATAATGTTCGCAACTGTCGCACCAACTAGCATTATTAGAGCAACAATTCTCACACCAATACACACCCCTATCAACTATCTCATAACTATTAACATCATCAGCGTAGGTATCAGAGCAACACTCACAATAGAAGGTGTTATTATCGGCACATACCTCACAATACATACCGACACCCTCTATATGCCTTGCGTTATCGGAGTAATCATACTCCTCACAATGCTCACAATAGATACGACAATCCTCACACAATAACTCACCACTCCTATTACTAACTAAATCGTCAGCCTTGTAATCACCATTACAAGAGTGGCACTCCTTGTATTCTATATCATCTGGCATATTAACTCCTTACTTTATAGGTAGTTCTAGTTCTATCATTATATCATTTACTTTACTTCTTAGCAAGTTAGTAGCAGTAGCCATACTCTTAAAGTCTGACCTTACATACCAACTCTCCTGAGTTCTTAAAGATTTGCGGATTAACTCCAACTCATCTCTAGTTATCTCTATCACTATATTATCCATATTACTCTTGCGCCTCTTTCCACATCTCAGGGGCTTGTGCGCCAATATCCGCCTCTATTAAACCCCACTCAATTAGTAGGCTAACTACATTATCAAACTCTGTAAAGTTTGACATATTATCCACCAAATCCATTAGTAAATGGTGGCTCTGTTCATCAGGATTATACAACATAATTACTTGCTTAACTTGCGTATCTCACGCACTAGTCTAGCGTTCTTTATTGCGGTAGTAATTACTAGCGTAGTGCTAGTAGATAGCGCAATAATAATCGCTAGAGTATCTGTTAGTTCTAGATACATCAGTTCTCCTTATCCTTGTCGCAAGTGTGAAAGATGATCTCTACTTCTGAGTATAGTTTAGCACCACACTCTAAGCAAGTCTTATCATACTCTTTAGTATAATAACTCATCTTATCTCCATCTCCTAATCTAGTGATTAGGCTACCCTCTAAGGATACCATACCCTTAAAGGATAGTCAAGCCACTACTACTTTAGTCTGCTGAATATCTTAAAGATAGTGCCATCATAACTCTCAGCACCCTCACCATCAGCACCTTCTAGCCACACAATTCTGTTCTTAACTCTGATCGTAGAACCTTCTCCGTAAAGGCTCATCAGTAGCGGTGCGCCGTAGTCGTCTTGATCGCACTTAGCGATTAAGCGACCATCAGGAGCATAAGCATCTAAGGTTATCTTAGCCATTTATTACCTCTCTATTAAGTTATACCTAAGTATAGCATACTCAGGGCTACAAGTCAAGTTCTGACTTATGGCGTGTCGTAGTAGGGTGCGACCCTAAGCATACCGAACTTATCGGCTACGACTTCTATCTAATTATACTGCTCAGCAGGTCTAGCCAACTTCTTAGCCAGTTCTGCCAACTTCTCCTGCGCTCTAATGTTGCGCAGTTCGATCTCAGATAGGGGTCTAAGGGTAGCAGGTAGGGGCTTAGGCTTAGCGTGTCGTTTAACACGCCTTGCCAATTTAACCGCATCACTATCAGAGATAGCCACGATCAGATTGCCCTCACGATCACGCACCTCTAGATTGCTGAACCGCTTAGAGCGTGAACCTAACCACGCTGGCGCAGACCTAACATTTCTAGGGGGTGTGATTATGCTACCACTAACCCCATAAGGGTTATATGGCACGATCTCACCTTCCAGTAGGGGCTGAAGTAGTTAGTGAGTAAGTCGCTAAGATCACCCGATCAGCGCACCCGCCGATACTACTAGGGGTGAGAACTCACCGACCTACTTACTAACCACTCCAACCTTGTAAGAACTTACTCTACACCATTACTTACCGCTTGTCAATCCGACACGCCGTAAGTTCTAAATATATTTTAAGTTCTTTATTTAGTTGTTATCAGGTTATTACTAACTTGATAAGGAGAATACTACCACGCTTAATCAGGCTTGTCAAGCGACACGCCGACCCTATAATGTGATCTACCTAACACGAACACCTGTTCGATTACTGGTGAGTAATATAGGGGTGAGAGGGGGAATAGGACAATAGGGGCAATTAGGATATATGGGATATATTAGGGCAGATAGTCATCAACCCCGCATTTAAGACATAAGGGTATAAACTACACCATATAGGACAATAAGGACTAATCGGACATATAGTATAGGTGGTATTATATGTCGATAAGTCTATAAGTCGATATGTCGATATTTGGGGTGGGGTGTGTTAATTCGCTTGTGGGGGGCATATATAGTATTAGGTAATAATTTTCTGTTATATTAGCCTAGTAATATACATACAAACTAGGATAAATCGGACATTATAAAAAATATATCACCCTAAGTTGTTCGCTTTTCAGTTATTCACAGGTTATCTATATATGTAATAGTAAATACATATATAGGGAGTTGGCTCCCTTTTATTCCGCCAACTCATAATATAACAATTATTATAATAATATATATAATGGGTAAGTTCTGTCCGTTTAACCTTACCGTTTAATAACCGTTTATAGGGGTGCTATGGGACGCAAGCCAGGGGTACAATCAATACCTAAAGATGTAGCACAAAAGCAAGTCTTAGAAATCTTATCTCAAGGTTCCACCATTACCGACGCTATGTTATCCGTAGGTCGCAACGAGGTTACCTTCCGTCAATGGTCAATGCAGGACCCTGACTTTAAGGCTGAGGCTGACAAAGCACGCCTTGCTGGTAAAGGTATCAAGACTGATATGGCTACCCTAAAGGATATCTCCTTTGAGGATTTCTGTGAGCAGTTCTTAGACACAAAACTTTTTGAACATCATAAAGACTGGGTAGATCTAATCGAAGGCCGAGAGCCTAGGTGGGTACACCCTTCTATGACTTATGAGCCTGCGGCCAATAACCGAGTTCTTATTAACGTACCACCTGAACACGCTAAGTCCACAGTTATTACAATTAACTATGTAACCTATCGTATAGCCATTGACCCCAATGTTAGAATCATTATAGTTTCTAAAACTCAGGGTATGGCTAGAAAATTTTTATCTGCTATTAAAACAAGAATGAGCCATCCTAACTGGACTAAACTCCAAATGAGTTTTGGGCCTAATGGTGGCTATAAGGCAGATTCGCAGACTTGGTCTGCTGATATGATTTACTTAGGTACTGGACGCGACTCTGGCGAGAAGGACCCTACAGTACAAGCATTAGGTTTTGGATCTCAGATCTATGGCGCAAGAGCCGACCTGATTATCCTAGACGATGTGGTGATGAACGCAAATGCCCACGAGTGGGAGAAGCAAATTGAATGGCTTCAAAAAGAAGTTATCACCCGACTGGGTCGGCACGGAAAATTACTTATTGTAGGAACCCGTGTCGCACCTATAGATCTCTATAAGATGATTAGAGATCCAGGTCAATGGACTGGTGGTAAATCCCCGTTCACTTACTTTAGTCAACCAGCAGTATTAGAATTTGATGAGTCACCTGGTAATTGGAAAACCTTATGGCCACATACAGATAGGCCTGAGGGGGAACAAGATGAGGCAGACGAAAACGGATTATACACAAAATGGGATGGACCCTCACTATTTACTAGAAGGTCTGAAGTTGCTCCGTCGGTCTGGGCTATGGTCTACCAACAAGAGGATGTCACACAAGACTCCATCTTCTCACCCACCACTGTCGCAGGATGCGTCAATGGAATGCGAAAGAGGGGACCTCTCAAGGCTGGAGTACCTGGCCATCCAAAACACATTGATGGCTCTTATACCGTTATCGGCCTCGACCCCGCTATGGCAGGAGCCACAGGAATAGTTGTAGTAACCTACAACCGTGCTGATGGTAAGGTTTATGTTTTAGATTGTGTTAATATGACTGACACAACACCACAAAAAATTCGAGATCTGATAGAAGAATGGGTTATCAAATACAAACCCCAGGAGATCCGAATAGAAATTAACGCCCACCAGAAGGCTTACGCCTTAGATGATGATCTACGCAACTGGTTGGCTCAGTATGGCTGTACCCTTAACTCTCACTTCACAGGTAAGAACAAATGGGATACAGGATTCGGTGTAGCCTCTATGGCTGCATTGTTTGGGACCACAAGAGATTCTCGTTTCCAAGATAATAATCTAATTGAACTTCCTTCTAATGAAGGCTCTGAGGGCTTGAAGTCCTTAGTACAGCAATTGATTACTTGGAAACCTGATACCAAGAATCCTACCGACTGTGTAATGGCTTTATGGTTTGCCATTATCAAAGTTCGTGAACTTATGCAAAAGTCATCTTATGCTACTAAGTTTGCTAATAACCGTTGGGCAACTAGAGCACAAAAAGAAAAAAGATACGGAATTAATTTAGACGAAGCCTTTGCAGAGCAATGGGCTGAAACATATAACTGATAGGACACAATGGCTTTATCAATTGAGCAAGTAGCAGCACGGGTTCAATCCTTACGCTATAGAAGCACAGAGCGCGATGGTCGCAACCTTGACGTTCTTGCTGTGCGTAGAGGTAAAATTGCTGAGGTATATCCTAACTTTTTTCCAGAAGGCGTAGACGCTAACGTAGTAGCAAACTTTATTGACATAGTAGCCAGAGACCTGTCAGAGGTTATGGCACCCCTTCCTGCGGTTAACTGTTCTGCAGCCAATCAAGTATCTGACCGTGCTAGAACTTTTGCTGACAAACGTACCCGTATTGCTAGTAATTATTTTTCTAACTCTGACCTTGCGGTTCAAATGTATCAAGGAGCAGACTGGTATTTAACTTACGGCTTTGT
>Ga0114966_10003858_pt1 | contig 13011 bp, 6 predicted proteins | sample M_130207_XF_Meta_FD_87029 | JGI IMG/M metagenome (GOLD analysis project Ga0114966, IMG submission 87029) | Freshwater microbial communities from Lake Montjoie, Canada to study carbon cycling - M_130207_XF_MetaG | ecosystem: Environmental > Aquatic > Freshwater > Lake | place: Lake Montjoie... | reverse complement strand
GGATTCACCCCCTACCCCGCATGGAGCACCGTGTCGCGCACGGCAGCGAAGTCGGGCGTCTCCGAATCCTCGGACAGTAATCCCAACGGCGAGAACTGGCTACCCATTGAAGCCGATGCGCGGATGCGCGACGGCTGGTTCTACAGTTCCACGAGTGAAAAGACCATCAAGAGCGTGGATCGCTTGATGGACATGTATTACCGAACGGTCGGCCACGGCGCGGTCCTGCTGCTTAATTCGACGCCGGACACAACGGGGCTGATCCCCGAGGCCGATGCCAAGCGGGCCGCCGAATTCGGTGCCGAGATCACGCGCCGCTTCGGGGTGTGGATCGCCCGCACCAATGGACCCGGCCCGCAACTTGAGTTGACGCTCGGCAAGCCCACCGTCATCGACCACGTGATAACCATGGAAGACATCCGGCACGGCGAACGCGTGCGCGAATATGTCGTCGAAGGCAGGACAAGTGAGGGTTGGAAACCACTGGCGGCGGGCACGATGATCGGGCACAAGAAGATTGATCGGTTCCCGCCGGTGAAAGTGTCGGAAGTGCGCCTGCGCGTCACGAAACATGCGGCTCCGCCGATCATCCGTGAATTAGCGGCCTACGCAACGCTTGTGCGGGCCGAGGCTGCCGAAGGGAGCGATCCCAACGCCAGACTCGGGCTTCCGCAGGATTGGACCACCGTGAGCCGATGGACAGCGAATCAGTTCGATGGGAACACCGCGACATTGAACATTGATCTGACGGCGCAGGTCGATGCAGCCCACCAATATGAACTGATGGTGCGACAGACTCAGGGTGATGGAGAACTGGTTGTCAAGACGGTGGACCTTTTTCTGGAATCGAACAAGTTGGCGCCTGAATTTGTGAAGCGTACGCAGCAGTCCGGCGTGTTCAATTTGAATGTGACCGCCTTTCCATCGAATAAGCCCGACTGGTGTAGAGTTCAGATGATTTTGTACAACGATCACCCGACCACTAGCAAGGGTGAGGTGCTTTTACGAAAACGCCCGCTGAAATGACGCGCAAGAAAGAAAGCAAGCGGCAGAAGGATTCCCGATGAAACCCGCCACATCGAAAACTGAAACATCCCTATCAATTCCGAAAAGTAGTTTTCGGAGGTTCGCAATAAAAAGATACTTGTCATTCTTGATTGTGTTTCCTTTCCTAGCGACAGCTTCCGCCGAGGTCCGAGTGTTTGTGCAGAGCAGTAACGCGGTGGCATGGGTCAAATATGAATGTAACGAAGGCGAACTGGTCCAGGCCTTTGCCTTGGACGTATCGGTAGATAGGGGGCGAATAATCGGAATCTCAGAATTCTTCAGAGGCTTGAGCACTGCGGCGAATCAAGGTTACGGGATCTTTCCTGCTGCGTTTCGCGATCACATTACCATAGGTTCGGGGACCAACATAAACTGGGATGTCAGTGGATACACGCCTCTGGCCGTCATGTCTGACAATCCGGTGGATACCTTGGCCGGCCTCGACTCGAGCGGCGTCACCTTGGAATTCGGTGGGCTTTGGGATCCGAACATATCGGCTGCGGTTCCTAGACCGACTGGAGCCCTGTGTTCACTACACGTCAGCGCAGGGGCGACGGTGACGGTCAAAGCTAATGTAAGTCGTGGTGGTGTGGTTTCGTCAAAGCCCGGCGTGATCCTAGCTCCGGTGTTTACGGGGGCGTTTGTTCAACCGCCCGAGATCACCGAGCTATCACTAACAAACGGGCTTTTGACCGTCAATTTCGCAGGGGGTGAGATGGAAACAGCACTCACGGTTGCTGGCCCTTGGACTGGGACCGGGGATGTCCACGGACGATACACCGAATCGGTAGGAAATAATGCACGGAAGTATTATCGTGTTCGCAGTCCCTAGCTTTTGACAGGCGTTATGAACAGAGGACTGAGACTCGTAATTTTGGCAGCGGCATTGATGTCTGTCGTGGACTTGGTCTGGGCGGAGAGTGCCGCCCGACTGGCGGGGTATTTGTATCTGTCGCCGGAGCCCGGGGCACCTTACGTCTCTACACACACACGCTATGTATTGGTGCGGTTTGCGAATGTGACGCCCATGGAAGTAACGAACTTGACGACAAGTTTTATCACGGTGACTGGAGCCATCAGCGGACCTCACTCAGGGGTGACCCATGTGGCAAGTGACGGAAGGACTGTGATTTTCACAATGCCCCTGGATTTCAGCCAGAACGAACTGGTTACTGTGAAGTTGAATCCACAGCTATCCGGCGGAGCCAGCGGGAGGCTCACCACGTATGAATATCAGTTCATGATCACGGCCCCGATCCTAGGATCTCTAACTGGCGGAGGGTTCTCCTACCAGATGCCGGTTCGCAATGCGATGGCGCCGGCAGCGATTATGCCCAACGGCGTTTCCGTGCCCAGCGACTTCCCTAATGTTGTAATTACGATTAACAGCAATCCACCTCCCGGACATCTGTTTCTTGATACTGGGGACAGCAGTAAGAAGTATACGATGATTCTGGACAACAAAGGCTTACCCATCTGGTATCGCCGCGGTCAAATGTACAACTTTAAGGTTGAGGAAAACCATCTGATTACTGGGTATCTTGATCTGTCGAGCGTTGATCCTTTGAGCAGCGGTTTCCTCGCGTTTGACAAGAACTTTAACTACATCCAAACCTTTCGCACCACGAACGGGTATCTGACGGATAGCCATGAACTCAAGGTGCTGGCGAATGGCTCATATCTAATGCTTGGGTACCAGCTCAACACGGTTGACATGAGTAAATATGTTACTGGCGGAAGGACCAATGCAGTGGTCACGGAAGGGGTCATTCAAGAGTTTACGGCAGCGGGCGAACTTATCTTCCAGTGGCGGGCTTGGGACCATTACGATATTCGGGATGGCACCACTGATTTTCCTCACTTTAACGCCCTCGATGTTGATGAAGACGGTCATATCCTCGTTTCCGCTCGGCATCTCAGTGAGACCACCAAAATCAATCGCGACACGGGAGAAATCATTTGGCGACTCGGCGGCAGCAGAAGCAGCTTCATTTTTTTGAACGATCCGCTGAACGGTACCAGCTATCAGCACAGCATCAGCGCGCTGGGAAAAGGCCGCTACATGGTTTTCGACAATGGCAATAACCACAACCCTCAGGTATCCCGTGCGGTGGAATACCAACTGAATCTCACAAACATGACTGCTACAATGGTCTGGCAGTTCCGCGATACCCCGGAGGAATTCACTGACTTCATGGGAAACGCCCAACGCTTGCCCAACGGCAACACGCTGATCAACTGGGTTTATGACAAAATCGTCGAAGTGGACTCGAACGGTACGAAACATTTCGAAATGAACCTGGTTGACTTCAGCAAAATCTACCGGGTGTATCGATTTCCTTGGGACGGGGTGGTCAACGTCCCGTATCTCATCGTCGAACCGTATCCGGACAACACCGCCCTCCTCTTCAACAAGTTCGGCGACACCAACGTGGCGTATTATCGCATTTATGGAGGCACTACTCCCCAGCCGAAGACCCTGCTGGCTACCTCCTCGACGACTCTAAAATACCTAACCAACCTGGAGAATGGCAGGCTCTATTACTTTCGCGTCACCGCTGTGGACAAGAGAGGCGTGGAGAGCGGTTATTCCAACGAGGAAAATGTCACGGTCAACATCATCAAACCCGGCCAGAACATGGTGACGAATGGAAATTTTTCCGGCGGCACGAATTCCTGGATCTGGAAGGTCAGCGGGACTGAATCGGCGGGTTGGAGCATCACCAATGCCGTCAGCCGTTTCGGTATCACCAATGGCACCACCACCACCACAAGTCTTCAATTGCGGCAGACCAACATTACACTGTTCCACAGCAAAAAATACGTCTTCGAGTTCGACGCCTGGACGAGTGGCGGTGCGCGCACCATCGAAGCCAAGATGCAGAACAGCTCCGGCAGCCTCAACTATAGCGGAACAAAAACTCCTTCCCTTTCCCCGACCACGAACCACTTTCGCTACATCTTCACGATGCAGGCGGCGTCGGATTTCAATTCCCAGATAGTTTTTAACCTGGGGGGGACTTCTACCAAACCCGTCTATCTTGACAACATCTCGCTGTTCAATGCGCCGCCCGGTGATTTTAATCTGGATGGTCGCGTCGATCTGTATGACCTCTCAGTCATGACCACAGACTGGCTCAAGCAAGAAACCAATTTGATTCCGGATCTAGACATAAACGGGAAAGTGGACTTCAAGGATTTTGGAATTCTTGGGGAGAACTGGTCCGGCAGCCCGTGACCGAGCAGGACGGTCGCTCACAAACTCGATGAAAGGAATCGATTTTTTGAACATGAAACAAGTTGGACTGTTTGCCTTAACCGTCGGGGCGTTGCTCGGAATGATTTGCCCCAACATCAACGCTCAACTGCCGGTGGCGGTCACCATCACTACCTTGCCGGCGGGTCTGACGGTCTCGGTGGATGGCACAAACTATGTCGCCCCGGCGAACTTCAACTGGCTGATCGATTCCTCGCACACCTTGATTGCCGCCAGTCCTCAGACCGCCCCGGATGGCCACATCCGCAATCTGTTCACCTCCTGGAACGATGGTGGGCCACAGATCAAGGTCATCTCCGTGCCGCCGTCGCCCACGAATTACACGGCCACTTTCTCCACGCAGTATCTCTTGAATGTCACCGTTACCCCAGCGGGGGCCGGCACGGTGACGAACACCCCCGCGGGAACCTGGTATAATGCCGGCCAACTTGTTTCGCTTACCGCCAAGACCAATGCGGGTTACCGGTTTCTATTTTGGACGGGAGTCCTCGATAGCCAGACGAGTAACACCTCACAGGTCACCATGAGCGGATATCGCAACCTCGCCGCGACGTACGCCGTATCCACCTCCCGGCCAGCCCCACCGATCACTGTGAATTTGCGGAAGAATCCTACTCCTGGAAATATCCTACTGGCCACCTGGGATCGCAATACCCCACATATCTATGACAACTATTTGTTCGTGTTGGACAACCTCGGTAATATCCTGAATGCCAAGCGGGTGAACGGCGCGCCCTTTGACTTTCAACAGCAGCCCAATGGGCAATTCTCATACGCGGAGGGGAGTTATGCCGGCATCGCACCTACAGCTGCGGAGCCATTGACGCACTATCTACTCGATACCAACCTAACCGTCGTTGACAGCTTCCAAATGAAACATGGATACCAGACGGATTTTCATGAATTCCTGCTGGAGCCAAATGGACATGCGGTGATGATGTCGTATCACATGACCACCTTCGACATGCGACCGATCGTTCCGGGCGGCAAACCTAACTGCCAGCTCATCCTCAACATCATTCAAGAACAAGACGCCGCCAAGAATCCGGTCTTAGAGTGGCGGAATATTGACCACATCCCGATTACCGATACGGATCTGAACCTGACGGATGCCCGTATCAACTACAGCACACTGAACGGCTTCGATCTCGACAATGATGGCCATCTTTTGGCTTCGTTTCGGAACCACAGCGAAATCATGAAAATTAGCCGGACGACGGGCGAAGTGCTGTGGCGGTGGGGTTCGCCGCGTACCCAGTTTACTTTTGTCGGCGAACATGCCGAAAACGCCCCATACTATTTTTCTCGCCAGCACGATATTCGGCGTTTGCCCAATGGCAATGTCACGATTTTCGATAATGGCGATTTGCATTCACCTTCCTATTCCCGCTCCGTGGAATACCAGTTGGATGAAGTCAACCGAGTGGCCACGATGGTTTCGGAGCATCGCTACCCCACGGGAAATATTTTTACCGCCGCGGCCGGAAGTGCCCAACCCTTGCCGGGTGGAGGGTGGTTTTCTGACTATGGAATTCTTTTCGGAGCAAGCCCGGTGAAACGACAGGTGATTGAATCCCGCGCCGACGGCACCAGTGACCTCGAACTGTCGCTCCCGAATAATGTCATCGCCTACCGGGCGCGCAAACTATTCGAGAACACCACGCCGACCATCGTCAACCGCTCCGGATTGATGGCCGGCCAGACTTATGTCTTCAACGAGGCTGCCTCGGTTACCGGCGTGGAGCTTCATATCCAAACGCTTGCAGGCACCGGCACCCCGAGGGCCGAGGTGAATCGCGAACCTTTCGCCCCCATTCGTCCGACCTTCCTCGGCAAAGCCCCGCGCGTGCTGCCCCTCCGGGTGATGATTGCGGGATCGCAAATCACCTCGCTTACCGCAGATATCATCTTCGACGCGACGACCTTCGGTTTTGCGGACACAAACGGACTGTTTGGCTATGTGGATCCCAATGCGCTGACCGTTTACTGCCGATCCGCAGGAGGTGAGGCGGATTTTGTCCCGCTCGCAACGCTGTATGATTCCCGCACGAAGCAACTGCGAGCCGCCATGATCGAACTCGGCGAGTTTATTCTTGGCTTCCCCGACGCGGCGGAGACCCCGAATCTCCCGATTCTGATCGCCCCTGTAGATGGGAGTTTCGTGAATCAAGAGTTGCCGGTGAAATTCTTGTGGACGCCTCGAGGCTTCGCACGCGCCAGCCATCTGCAGGTGGCTCGGGACAAGAACTTTACGGATTTGGTCGTGGATGCGCCCGCGCTCACAGAATATCAATACTCTTGGCAATCACCAGGCCCCAAGACGAATTACTTCTACCGAGTGCGCATCTCAAACGCTGGCGGCCAAAGCGGCTGGTCCACGGACTCCTTCAAAACCATCCCCCCCAGAATCCTGATTACCGCGCCCAACGGCGGCGAAGCCTGGCGTCGTGGGGTGAAGTATTTTATTCAGTGGGACGCCAACCTCGCCGAAAACGTCAATATTAACCTGTATAAGAGTGGAGCATTCCAGCGCACCATAGTCACCAACACCAGCACGGGTGCGTATGAGTGGGAAGCCGCGCTGAACCTTATTCCCGCCAGCGATTATTCAATCCGGATAAGCAGCGCGACCAACGCAACGCTGTTCGATGGAAGTGACGCGGCCTTCAGCATCGTTGACGCACCGGCAATCAACACCGACTCGGTGACCAGGCTCGCTGACGGTTCGGTTCAATTCATCCTGACCGCCCCAGGTGCTGCGACCGCCACGGTGCTAGGTTCGGCTAACCTCACCGACTGGGAGGTGCTCCAGACTCTGCCCATCACTAACGGCACCGCGACTTTCACAGACAGCACCATGACCAACTTCGTGTGCCGCTGCTACCGCCTTCGAGTGCCATGAACCACCTCGAAACGAAAGCGCCTTGAAAATGAACGTGAAAAAAATCGGCCTGCTTTGTTTATTGGTTGCGGCTATGATGACGAGTTGCCTCAAGTTGATCGCTCAACTGCCGGCAGATTTCCCCCACATTACCGTGAGCAATTACATTCCCTCCGCGGTCTCGCCGGGCTGCGTATTCATGGCCGTGGCCTCAAAAATGCCCGAGGTCGGGGTTTATCTGATGATCGTCACTAACAATGGCAGCATCATCTGGCACGAGAAACTGGCCGTGCCCGAGATCTACGATTTCAAGGTGCTGCCCAATGGTCACCTGGCCTGCGCCCCATTCATCGCAGCTCACAGTTGGACCACCGGCGGCGACGCCGTCCATCAAATCCGGAACGAGAACTACGCCCTGCGCGAAACCATTACTGGGGGCAATGGCTATGTAGCGGATAGCCACGACTTCCAGTTGTTACCCAACGGCAACGTTCTCCAGTTCGGCTATTACCTGACCGAGGTGGACATGAGCCAAATCGTCCCCGGAGGGCATCCCGCCGCGCTAGTCTCTGGCGGCGTGGTTCAGGAACTCGACGCGCAACGAAACGTCATCTTCCAATGGCGCACTTGGGACCACTATCCATTTACGGGCAATGTCACGGGCACGAACGCCGTGATTGAGGACTTTGACCTTAACACCATTGACCAAGACACCGACGGTAACATCCTGATCGCCACACCCGAATGGACGAAGAAAATCAACCGCCAGAACGGTGAGACCCTGTGGCATTTGGGCGGAACGGAGAATCAATTTACTTTTATTGGGGTAACACAGCGGGAAGGAAGCAACGATTTTGGCGGTCACAATTTCAAGCGCCTGCCCAATGGTCACGTGCTGATCTATGATAACGGATCCAGAACCGGAACTGGTAATTCGAGGGTGCATGAGTATGTCCTGGACGAAGTCAACAAGGAGGCCACGTGGGTTTGGACTTACACGCCTTCCCCGGGAATCCAAGCTTGGCACGGCGGCAGTGTCCAGCGCCTGGATAACGGCAACACGTTGATCGGATGGGGCAGCGCCAGCGGCGATAAAACCCCCGCCTTCACCGAGGTGACTCCCGCAGGACAGAAAGTTTTCGAAGCTTACTTCACGAATATCAAGGTCGAGAGCTATCGGGCTTTACGGTTTAACTGGCCGCCCACGAACAAACTTGAATTAACGAAACTGGAGCTGGCCACAGGCAACACGTATGTGTTCACCAGTACCGGCGTCACCCTGGAGGTTCTGGATGGCGGTGGGGGTTACAATGAGTTCACGGTCACGCGCCAACCCTACGCCCCAGTGGATCCAATCTTTCAAGAAACCGCCCCCCGGGTTCTTCCTGTGCGCGTAAAGATGTTTGCTATCGCGATTCCAACGCTCACCGCAACCGTGTCCTTCGATGCTTTGAGTTTCGGTTTCAGCCAGCCCACCAACCTGACGATCTACTATCGCTCCCAGGCCGGACAAGGGAGTTTCATCCCCCAACCGACGGATTACAACCCGCTCACGCACGCCTTGCGGACGACCCTTACGATGAATTCGACCGCTGATGAAATGGGAGAATTTATCTTCGGCTATCCTGATTTGCCCGATGTGGCATTTGCCCCGCTGCTGGCCAGACCGGAGAACTATCGCGGCATCCAGACTCACGAGGTAATCGCGCCGCCCCTAGCGACGACCGGCGTGGTCTATAGCGTCAATCGGCAACTTCCGATCTCGCTCTCTTGGTCCCCAAAAGGCATGGCCCGGTGGTATGAACTTGAGATTGCGACGAATCAGGCTTTCACCACGCCGATCATTGCCGTGACTTACCAAACGGCTGCGTATTACCTCTGGAGCAATGCACTCCCCAACACGACCTACTTCTACCGCGTCAAAACTTGGAATGACGCTGGCGTCAGCGGTTGGTCCACCGGTGCGTTTCAAACCGTCGCCCCAGCCGTCCAAGTGACGACCCCCAACGGTGGCGAAGCGTGGCGCCGGGGAGTGAAGAACTTCATCCGTTGGAATGACAATCTCGCGGAGCGTGTCGTGATTGACCTATACAAAGCCGGCGACTTCCTCAAGTCCTTGAACACAAATTCCAGCGCGGGCGGCTATCAGTGGGAAGCCGGCTTGGACCTCGTTCCCGGCAGCGATTATTTCATCAAGATCAGGAGTGCGACGAACGCGACGGTTTTCGACACGAGCGATGCGACCTTTAGCATCATTGATGCGCCGACCATCAACGCCGCTTCAGTGACGCGGCTCCCCGATGGCCGAGTGACGTTCAGCCTTAGCGCCCCAGGCGCAGTACAAGCCACGGTCCTCGGATCGACCAACCTAACCGTCTGGCACGCATTGCAAACCATGACGGTAACCAATGGGAGCGCGGTTTTCACGGACGCGACGGGGGCGAGCTTCGCCAGCCGTTGGTACCGCCTCCGTGTGCTGTAAGAAAACTGCGACTGAGCATTAAGCAATTCGCTACGGATATTGCCGGACAACGGGATTGGCCCCTTTTCGGCAAAAGCCATACAAACCAAATTGCCTAGCCCGTTACCAACAGATCGTGCCGTTGAAGTTGCTGCCATGCCGCAGTTGCGTGACCGCCCGAAAAATGAAGATTGAAACCAGAAAAGACCAAAACCACACGAATGGTTGCCAAATAAAGCAGTTTTTGTGTCAAAGAACCGAGGCGGGTTTCTACGAAAGATGTGAAACTTAAAGGCCCGATAAACAAAGAATCAAAACAAATGAAAGCATACATAACAAAAACTGAAGTATCATCCGGAACCCGACTCCGAAATGCACTCGCATTGGGGTGCGCGATCGTGGTAACCATCGCCGCGGTCGGATCGGCTTGGGCACAACCGCTCACCTATACCATCGTCTCGAACCGCTTTGTGCCGTGGAGCCAGACCGTGACCTTGCCCGAATTTCCCCCCGACAGCAAACTGCTGGCGCACCTGCAGATCATCGCTAACGGCGATTCGTGGGACCGCAGCGGGCGGGTCTGGATCCAGACGCCGGCGGGGAGAGTGGACTTGTTCCCGTTCATCACCGGTTTCGGCGGCACCTACTGGAACGATTCCGTCGACGTGAGCGCGCTGCGGACGTTGCTGAAAGGTAGCGTGCAGTTCGGCGGGACGGTGGAAAACTTCGATTGGAAGATGACGCTGACGATCGAAGAGATCCCCGGCGGCAACACCTTCAAGAAGGCGATTTGGGCCGCCAAGGTCATCAACTCGTATACGGTCTGGAGCGATTTCGAGGGCGATGCCGGACCCGCAAGCTACACGGTGACCCTCCCCAATTACCCGACGCAAATGTTTGGCAAAGTTTACCTCAGTTTCTTCGCCTCCGGTCACGGGGGGTCGTCCGGGACCGGCTGCTGCGAGTTTGATTCCGGACGCTTCCAGCTGTGGGCCGATGGGACTTGGATCACGACCCTAACGCCTTGGCGGAATGCTACCGACCAGTTTCGCAGCCGCAACCCGACCTCCGGTCGCTCGGACGGCAACGGCGACGGAGACAGGACTGACCCTTACCCCACCGATTACTGGTCCTCGGATTTCGGGCGCTCAGGATGGCTGCCCGGCGACTATGTGCATCCCTACGTTTGGGATGTTACCAGCGCCCTGGGCAGGATCTCCGGCACGCATACGATCTCCTTTGATTATCTCGACGACATCGGGACGGCCTCGGGTGGCTACTGGATTCTCTCCAGCTATGTCAGCGCAACCTTGAGCGCCGCCGCCCCGCTCGCCACGGCCATAAAGCTAGAGGCGTCGGATAATCCCTCGGGGTCCCGCAATAGCGTCACGTTCACCGCCACATTACAGTACAACGGCACGAACGCTGGCGGCGCGACAGGGACGATCATCTTCAAGGACGGCACGAACATATTGGGCACCGGCCTGATGTCCAACAGCGTGGCCGCCGTCGCGACCAGCACCCTGGCGCCCGGTACACACACCATCACGGCGGAATACAGCGGCATGACGAATTTTTACAAGGCCAGCACCTCATTACCGCTGGCTCAGGTGGTGCAGCCACTACCTAATCTGACCTGGAGCCTAAGCTCTGGGCAATTGACGCTTGGCTGGCGGGGATCCTTGGGTTGGATCCTGCAGGCGCAGACCAACACGCTGGATGTGCGCGTGGGCGCCAATTGGACGGACCTCCCCGGCTCGGAAAGGGTCACTACGACGAATTTGCCCGTCAACGCCGCTCAGGCAGCCTTCTACCGCCTCCGCCACCCGTAAAGCCCGCAGTCTCTAGAAAACACCCACCGAAGGAGCTACCATGAAACCAACCCCACCAAAAACTGGACGGCCACGATTCATCCAATTCCGAAAAACAGTTCGCAAATCTTTCCTATTGGCGGGTGTATTGGCAACTGCATGGCCGGTTCTTGTTAGCGCGGAGTTGACCAACTTAATCCAGATTCCAGGGCCGAATCCGATCCTGATGTGCGGCACGCCCGGCGCATGGGACGAGTCAGTCATCGAAGCCTGTGACGTGATCAAGGAAGCCGGCACTTATTATTTTTTCTACCATGGCGTGCCGATGGATCTCAAGCTTTGGGGGCCGGGAGGATATCGCATCGGCCTCGCCACCTCCCCGCATCCACTTGGACCTTGGACAAAGTTCGAAAATCGGCCCTTGCTCGGACTCGGATCACCCGGCAGCTGGGACGACCACCACGTAGCTTGCGCTATGATCGTGAAGGAAGCGCCCGGCAAATTCATCATGTGGTATTCCGGCTACAACGCGCGCGACGCCAAATGGGACGTCGGCCTCGCGTTTGCCTCAAAACTCACCGGGCCGTGGACCAAATACGAGAAGAACCCGATCCTGCGCGACTTCGGCTATGTTGGCGGCGTAGTCAAGCACAATGGAAAATACTTCCTCTACACCGAGCACCCGATTGACTCTATCGCGCCGGATTACGGCCCGATCTCGGTGGCCACGGCCGATCAACCTGAAGGCCCGTGGACGATCGGGAAAGACAATCCCGCGCTGCCGCCGAGCGAGAAGGGCGCGTGGGACGACGGCGGGTATTCCGAAGGGAAAGTATTTTGGCGAGATGGTCTGTTTCATCTCTTCTACGGCGGCGCTAAGACTTACACCCCGCGCATAAAGACGCGGGAGAGCATCGGCTACGCTTGGAGTCGCGATGGCTTTCATTTCACGCGTCACCCTGCCAATCCTATCGCACCGCGCGAAGCCCAGCCGAACGCGGCGGCGTTCGCGGAGGTGCATACGCTGGTGGAGCCGCCCTTCATCTACGCATTTCACACGCTCCGTTACATAGACTCTGAGCACGTCCCACATGCCAAAGGACGCACCTCAGTGCTAGAGGATCTCGGCGTGCAAGTGCTCGTGACGCAACGATCGTTTAAGCTCCCGATGCCCGTGTGCACACTGGACAGTCTCCCGGCGGGTAGCGTGACAGAGCTTTCCGATTGTCCGCCCATTTGTTTACTCAAGGTATCACGCATCACTCTCACGATCGCGTGCGAAGGTGCGGCGGCGCTCCGCGTCCATGTGAGTGCCAGCACGGACGGGATTGTTTTCGATGCCACTGACCTGATGACTTTTGACTGCCTCGGCCGGAGGACCGTTGAGTTGAAGCCTAAGGCGGCCTTTATCAAAGTGCGGATCAAGAATCTGGACGGGAAGTTGTCGTGTCGGAAAATCCAGGTGACTGCATTGCTGGAGGGCGAATGATGGTATTGCGATTGCAGATCTGCCCTGCCCCATTGTCAGCGGGTG
>Ga0114966_10003855_pt1 | contig 13020 bp, 9 predicted proteins | sample M_130207_XF_Meta_FD_87029 | JGI IMG/M metagenome (GOLD analysis project Ga0114966, IMG submission 87029) | Freshwater microbial communities from Lake Montjoie, Canada to study carbon cycling - M_130207_XF_MetaG | ecosystem: Environmental > Aquatic > Freshwater > Lake | place: Lake Montjoie... | reverse complement strand
GGTCGTTCGCACCTTGGATTTTTTCAATCGTCGTGCCTCCACGCAGCTGCTTCACCATAAAAACCACTTCATTGGCCGCTTGTTGCATCAACGCCGCCTGCCGCGCAAACGCTTCCGTCGGCACCCGCCCAGGGTAAATCGCCAACCGTTCCACCACTTTCTCCACCTGTTTCGGAATCCGGTATAGCGCAAACGAGAGCGCTTCGATGTCTTCTCGCTCAAGGGGCGTAATGAAGGTCTTGCTCAACTCTTCCGTAAGCGTGTGCCTGATCCGCTTTTCCTTCCGGCGGGTCTGAATGAATTCGTCGAGCGAGACTTCCGCCCCGCCACCTTCGGCAATTTTCTTCAGCGTGCTCGCAAACAGATCCACGCTCGCCTTCGCCTCTTCGGCTCCGGCTTCGAGCAGATCGAAAAACTTATCGTCCTTTCCCATCAATTTTTTGAGCGACAGCATGGTGTTGAGTGAGTGCGCCGCGTTTGTTACGATGGCGAAACAATTCTTGATTCAGTTTAGGCTTTCCCCCGTAGCCAGATCCAAAGATAGCCGATCCTTTCCCGGATCGCAAAGGTGCTGCGCGTCAGCGATTCCACATCCCAGAGAAAATCATCGAATAGGATATCTTCGTCCGAGTGACCGCGGAAATCGGCCGGGCAGGGGAGGGGATCGAGCCCCGCCGATCGGAACAGCGCCACCGATCGCGGCATGTGCCACGCCGATGTTACCAAAGCCACGCGCCCCCCTTGCGCGAGCCGCTGCACCGCCCGCGATTCCTCCTCCGTGTCGCGCGCTTGCTCGATATACAGGATGCGCCCCGGATCGATCCCATACGCTTGCGCCGCCCGCGCCAAGACCACCGCGTGCGTTTCCCGCGTGCCATCGCCCGGCCCTGACACAATCATCTTCGCCTCTGTCATTACGCGTAAGATCCGCACCGCCTCAAAAAGTCGCGACGCCGCCGATGTCGATAGGAGGTTGTTCGCGGAAAGCCCCGGCGTATTCCCGTTGCCGCCACCCAAAACCACCACGTACCGACAGGCCGCGAGGGCAGGGGGGAGCGGCGCCCCGACGACAAGCTCCGGTATCGGCGCATACCGCGTTTCCAGCGCTCGAATGAGGCGCTTGCTTAAAAGTGGGTTGCTCAAAAGCATCAGGATTCCCACGCCCACCACCAGCAGCCAACGCCCCGGTCGTGCTCGCTTAAAAACCAGCAGCAGCAAAAGCCCCGCCACCATCGCCGTCAGGCAAAAGGGCAGCGGCATCAGCCAAAACGATATAAACTTCTTTAACCAAAAGAGCATCGTTGCTAGCTAAACGGTCGCCGCCGGCGCGGGCGAGCCAGCGTTTACAATTTCGCCCACCCCCGTTCACCTTTCGCGGTCCACTCCCGCCGTCCCACGACTCCCACCCGCTCCCGCCGCCCCTCCGTCTGCTCGCTTCAAGCTGGCGCTGCCCGGATCGTCTTTGATTAACTCGTTCATGCGCTCGGTTCCTCGTCTGATCAGCTGGCTCGTTTCCTTGGCGATTTTCTTCCTGGTGATGATGACCGTCCTGCGGGTCATCACTTACGTCGCCTTGATGCGCGATCGCCTGCCCCTCGACCAAGCTTGGGCTGGGTTCTGGCTGGGTGGGCGTTTCGATGCTCGGATCGTCGCCAGCGCCTTGCTGCCTGTGCTGGCGTTGGGAAACTTCGCCTTCCTCAACCCGTTCAATTCCCGCTTTGGCCGCCGACTTTGGCTCAGCCTCCTCGGCATTTTCAGCGGTCTTCTGCTCGTTTTTTATGCCACCGATTTTCTGCACTATCGCTACTTGAACCAGCGCCTCAATGCTTCCTTGCTCGGCTACGTCGAGGATCTGCGAATCTCCGCGACCATGGTGTGGCAGACTTATCCCGTCGTGCGCATCTTCGGCGTGATTACTCTCGCCCTCGCCGCTTGCCTGCGTCTGGTCTTCCTTTTGCATCGTCGCGCCGCCGCCGCCGCCGTCGTCGCCTCTCGCCGGTCCGTCCGGATCGCTTGGTGGATCGCTTCCTTCTTGGTTGTCCTCCTCAGCATCTTCGGCCGCGTCGGCCAGTACCCGCTCCGCTGGAGCGATGCTTTTAACCTGCGCAGCGACATCCTCGCCAACCTCGCCCTCAATCCCTTGCAGTCTTTTTTCAGCTCACTCGAGTTTCGCTCCTCCGGCTTCGATGCCGCCAAGGTTAGCGCTCACTATCCGGCCATGAGCGCTTACCTGGGAATCACTTCGCCCAACGCCGCGGCCCTTTCCTTCCAACGCCACCTGCCCGCGCGCCCCGGCGGACCCGCCCATCACCCCAATGTCGTCCTCGTAATTTGTGAGTCCTTCAGCGCCTACAAGAGCTCCATGTGGGGCAACCCTCTCGATACGACTCCTTTTTTTAACCAGTTGTGCCAACAGGGTCTTTTCTTCGAAAACTGCTTCACTCCTCATTACGGCACGGCTCGGGGCGTCTGGGCCACCCTCACCGGCATTCCCGATGTCGAGGCCGTCGAAACCGCCAGCCGTAATCCCGCGCTCGTCGATCAGCATACCATTATTAATGATTTCGTTGGCTACGAAAAATTCTACTTCATCGGCGGTAGCTCCAGCTGGGCCAATATCCGCGGCTTGCTCACCAATAATATCCTCGGTCTCAAACTCTTCGAGGAAGCTAGCTTCCGTTCCCCGCGGGCCGATGTCTGGGGCATCAGCGACAAAAATCTTTTCCAAGAGGCTCACGAGGTGCTCACCCAGCAGACTAAACCGTTTTTCGCCATCATTCAGACCGCCGATAACCATCGGCCTTACACCATCCCCCAGGAGGATCTTCGCGAGTTCACCAAGGCTTCCGTTTCCGCGGATGTCTTGCAGCGCGGGGGTTTCGATTCCCTCGAGGAAATGAATGCCTTTCGCTATACCGATTTTTGCTTCAAAAAATTCATCGAGGCCGCCAAAAAATCAGCCTACTTCGATAATACCGTCTTCGTCTTTGTCGGCGATCATGGCATCGATGGTGACGCCGGCACTCGCTTCCCACCCGCTTGGACCGAGCATAAATTATCTGCCTATCACGTCCCGCTCCTCTTCTATAGCCCCAAACTCGTCCCCGCTCAGCGCGTGCCCGCCGTCGCCTCCATGGTTGATATCCTCCCGACCTTGGCGGGTATCGTTAATATTCCTTACCGTAATAATACCTTGGGACGCGATCTTCTGCATCAGCAAAAGGTCGACGCTGGCGCGTCTAATGTCGCCTTCATCATCGATCGACACGATCAGTGGATCGGGGTCGTCGCCGGTCACTATTTCGGCCGACATCGTCTCGATGGTTCCCAACCCATTCGGGTCTGGGCCGACTTCAAGGCGCCCCCGTCCGCGGCTGGCTCCGCCCCTCCACTCGACTATCATTCTGCCACCAACGCTTTCTACGAAACGTCGCGCTACTTGCTTTTAAATAATAAAAAGGCGTCCGTCCTTCCTTAGCTTCTGTCCTTCTCGGGTCGCGCGTCCCTCCCCGCCGTCTCACCGTTTCACGCCCGCCAATCTCCTCGTAATTCCACGGTGGGCCCGCCGCACTCCGCGCGCTCCCCATCGCCCCAACGCGTAGAACGAGACCAGCGGGTCGAGCAGATAATCCCACAGGTTGCTCGACTCATTCCAGCGTCCCGCCCACGCGAGGACCGCCAGCGCGATCGCCAGCGCGACCACTTCCGCCCGCCGGAACCACGCCACCAGCGCCACCACCAGCAGCGTACTCAAAAACCACCCCGATCCGTATCCAAGCCGGTACGGGTCGATCCGGCCGATCCCCAGAGCCATCGGGTATAGTGCCAACGCCGCCACCCCAATCAGGATCTCCAGCCCAAACCGACTTCCTTCCTCCCACCTTGCCTCCTCCATCGTCGCCTCCCTCGGCCCGCGCCGCCACCGGCTCCAACCCAGCCAGACCATCGTCGTCATGCTCAAATCACCCGTCACGCCGCGCACCCCCACCGCCACCGACCACCCCGCCACCGGGACCACCGCCACCACGCTCACCGCCACCACTAGCCACGCCACTTTTTGTCCGCTCAATTCCCGCAGACCGGGCAGCGCGGTCACCATACACCCAAGGGCGCCGGCGATCCCAGCCAGCCCCGTAATGTCAGTGGAGGCGGGCATCGGCTTGGAGGCGTTCGTCCAGCCATGCTTGGCTGAACTGCACGTGTTTTATGAACGCTTCGTTCCAGGTGTAGGCCAAATGGAAGTCTCCTCCACTCGCCCGAATCAGGCTCGGATACGAAAACTCGAACGTGTTTCCTTGCTTCGAAAACATCACCCGCTTCACCGAACTCGCGTAGTCACTCGCACCCCGCCTCGCGCCTACCGTCTTCTCGCCCAATCGCTCAATCACCGCTGCATAGTCCGTCTCATTCAGCCCTTGCCACGCTGGCTCCGACTGGTCTTCCACTCGGTAAATCGTCCGCCAGCTCGCCCCGCCATCACTCGAAACCACCAGCGAAAGCCGCTCGCGTCTCTCTTCCGTGTCGTTGAGCGCCACGAGCATTCGTCCGTCCGCCAGCACCATCCCGGCCAGGGCCGCATCCGAATTCGGCAAGAGCGATCCCGTCGGCGCTGTCCAGGTGCGCCCAGCGTTGCCCGTCGTCGTACTCAGCACCCGGCGGGGCCGCGCCTTCCCCGCGTGCCGCATCAACACCAGCGCTCGGTTCTCATCTCGCACCAAGACCAACGGTTGCAGCGCCTCGCGCCCAGAGCTCAGCCGGACTTTATCCACCACGTCGCCTTGCGCATCAATCCGCAGCAGTTCCCCAAACTTCCCCAAAAATTCATGGTGAACCGGCAGTCCCATCGTGCCATCCGTGTAGGTGATCGCCGGTCCTTTCACCAATGTGCTGATGTTGAGAAAGGGCGAGGTGACCAGCCGCCGCGCCTTCTCCCAGGTCTCCCCGTCGTCTTGCGAGCGGATCATCGTAATCGAACTTCCCGCCCAACCTCCGACTGATACGGTCACGTAGAAAAGCCAGAGCGCTCCGTCGGGCGCCCGGCTCACGACGGGATTCCCCAGCTTCTTCACGTACCGCCAGACTTCCTCCTGCGTGCGCTCGCGACTCGTTACCACTCGCTCCGGTCCCCACCCACTCGTCCGCGTTTCGAGGACGGCTGTTCGGATGGTCACGTCCCGCGTTCCTTCGTTCGTCCCCGCGTACCAAAACGCTCGAATATCTCCATTCTTCAATTCAACCAGACTCGCCGCATGGGTGCGCACCCCCGCTCTCAGTGAGACAAAATCAGTGCGCAGCCCCCCCCGCGCCGCTTCTTCGGAACGGCTCGCGACCGTGCGATCCGGCGCCACCGTCACGCCCGCCCCGCCCGATCGGAAGCCTTCGGGCGGCGCCTCGCGCAGGCATCGAACCGCCCCAGCTCCAAAGGCCACCAAAATCAAGCCCAGCCCCACGCCGCGCCGGCCTTTCCGTTCTCCCCAAATCGTGAGTCTACGCATTGCTTGTTTCTGTGGCGGCGGCGGCGAATCCCCGGCCAGTACGATGGGCTGCGGCGATCGGCCCCGCCGGGATTCGGGGGCGGCTTTCAGAGGCAAAGGGGGTGAGGGTAAACAACGCGAGCCAACCTCAATCGGGGCAGGCCGTCTTGCGAGCCGAAAGTTTCCCGCGTGACTCGACCACGGGCCACCGATCCCCACCGTTCGTCCCCAGGGACTGTCTTTCGCTTTCTCGGGTAGCTTTGCCCGGCCTGCAAATCGATCCCATCGTGCGGCCGGCGCCTTCTTGCGGTCATGAGTATCCGTATTCTAATTACACTTTGGGTGGCGGCTCCCTTCCGCCCCAGCTGCCTCCAGAGTGTCGCCGCGGTCGCCTCCACGCCGAGTTAGGCTTTTGCCGCCCGGCTCGATCCGCCGTTCAGAAAATCCGGCATGGCCGCCGGTGTCGCCGTCGCGGAATTCGTCTCCGGAGAAAAGTCCTTGGCTCGTAGCGATGCGCTTCTTCCTCTGGGCGCAGCCATTCGCATCCGTTCGCAGCCACTTGATCACGAAATTTTTCCGCTCAGCCGCGGCGGGAAAATGGGCTCCCCATTAGATTCTGCCATCATCGGCTTCGGCCCCACCGCCGGCACCGGCCCATCCGCCACGTGTCACCAAGCAAGATCGTCCTGACCTTCCGCATCGACGCGGTCCTCGTCATCACCGTCAAAGTCTTAGCCGCTGGCAGGCGTTTATGGCTCACTATTCGACTCTTTATGAACTCAAAATTCCCACGAATTGCTCCCGAGGCCTTTGTTTTCTAACTCCGCCCCGCGGCTAGTCTCGTCGTCATAGCTGAGACCGTCCCAGCGCGGCGTTTTTCAACTCGCATCTGCTCCCGCCACCTTCGCTCCATTCGGTCCCGCCAAACTTAAAGCGCCCCATCTTCTTCGTCCGCCGGCAAAATCGTGAGAAGTTCGTCGTCCCCTCTTTCGGCCAACCTCAGCTTACCGAGGCTTTCGTTGTCTTGAATGTCCGTCGAAACACTTGGGCCCGTCGATCGCGCCTCCGCTGGCTCTCTCGAGGGCCTTTGCGTGCTCAACCCTCCGACTAAGAGAAACCCGATAAGCATGGCCGAAAGCGGCCAACCCAACGCTCCGTGCCGCGGTACTCCCACCGGCTGGGCCCCTCTGTATTTTAAATGGGTGTAGCGCGCTGATTCCAAGGCAATCAACCAGCCCGCCCCTCCGTCTAAAGCCCCCAGCCGTAGAAAAAAATCCCGGATAAACCGCCACGCCGGGTTAAGCCACACTTTCGTCCATGGCGGCGTCCGACCGAGGCGGCGTAGCTTTTGCTGAAAGAGTCCGCTATAGCGCACCGTTTTCGCCTCAAGCTCTTTTCGGCCACTCACCGTCAGGTGCTGGATTTTACCAACGAGTTGCCCGCAGCGGATCTTTTTCAGGTCGCGTAAACTTTCGTGCACCTCATCCATGTTCCAACTCGTTTTGCGACGATCAAACAGGCGAACGTGCCACTCCGGATTCCAAGCCCCAAAGCGAATCCGCTTTCCGCCAAAATAGTTGGCGAAACGAATCTTGTAGGCGTCCGCGCTCCCCCGCCCTCGCGCCCATTCCCGCCGGATGCTCAATACGAGCTCCGGGGTCACCCGTTCATCCGCATCGAGCGATAGGATCCAGTCGTACTTCGCCATCGAATTGCCAAAATTCTTCTGCTCGGAGAAACCGCGCCAATCCCGCTCGTAGACCCGCGCACCTCTTTCCCGGCATTGCTCCTTCGTCCCGTCTTGGCTCCCGGCGTCGACGACCACCACGTCGTCCGTCAATTCCTCCACCGACGCCAGACAGTCACCCACCCGCTGTTTTTCGTTCAGCGTGATGATAACGACCGTTATCGGTAAAAGATCCGATGATTTTCTGGGGTTAGGGGGCATTGCCTTATTCGTCTCCCCTTAAACAAGCTCTGAGATTTTTTTATTGTCAATCGGGACTTCGTCGAGGTCTTTAACCTGATGCGTTGGCTCTTCCGCCGTGGTTTGCGGGTTCTTATGTATCATCAGGTCGCTTCCGCGGCGGAGTCCGAGCACGTTGTGAGCGTCACCCAACTCGAGCAGCAGTTGCGTTGGTTGCGCGAGCAGAAATTCCATTTCGTTACCCTCCATCAGATGCTTCACCAGTCTCTGCCGGCTCGGGCGGTCCTCGTGTCGTTTGACGATGCCTACGCCAGCATCTTCGAATTTGCCCAACCCGTTCTTCGAGCCTGCGAGGTTCCCGCGGTTGTCTTCGTCCCGACCGCTTTCATCGGTCAAACCAGCGCGTGGGATCACGATGCTCGCCCAGTCATGGACGCGGCCCAACTTCGCATCCTCGCAGCTAATGGTTGCGAACTCGCGATCCATTCCCACCGGCACGAAAACTACGCCGACCTTTCTGCCACCCAAGTCACCGCCGATCTTCACGCCGCTTTCGCCACTTTGCAGCGGCTCGCCCTGCCTTTCGTCCCAGCCTTAGCGTATCCTTTCGGCGCCCGTCCGCGCGGCGCCCGCGCTCGCTCCGCTTTTCAGGCCACTCTCCGTCAGTGTGGCGTCCGCCTCGCCTTGCGCATCGGTAATCGTCTCAACCCATTACCACTCGCCAACCCTCTGGAGATCCAGCGTCTCAGCGTGCGCGGTGATGAAACCTTCCGCCAGTTTCAACGGAAAATCGCCTGGGGTAAACTTTTCTGAGCCGTCTTCAGCGATGTCTTTGCTCCAATCATTCCGCGCCTGGTTCCACCGTAAAATTCTCCGCGACCGCGCCGCTCTGTGGAATCACCAGTACTCCCGCGGTCGCTGGGAGTTCCTCAAGCTGCCGCTCGAAATTGCCCGCTTCGACGCCTGCGTTTATCTGCTCCGCCGCCACGCCCACGCCGGCTCGTGGCTCGAGATCGGTTGCGGTGAGGCCCTCCTCCAGCGTCGCCTCGCCCCCAACGATTATCAGCGTTTCGTCGGCGTCGATCTCTCCTCCGTCGCCATCGCTCGCGCCCAGCCTTTCGCCGATCACCGCGTCCGCTACTTCGTCGCCGATATGCAACAGCTGCAACTGAACGAGCGCTTCGACGCCGTCATCTTCGCCGAATCGATCAGCTACGTGCCTCACCCTGGCCAGTTGCTCCGCGCTTACGCCCGCTTCCTCAATCCAGCCGGGGTTTTTATCGTCTCCCTCTTTCGCAATCAGCGGACCGCCGATGTCTGGACCGAAATTCATGCGGCCACCGCCACCATCGATCAAGTCACGACCACCAACGCGGTCGGTACTTGGGATTGTGAGGTGCTCCGGCTGCGCTGAGCCCTCTTAGTTTTGATCCGCGCGGCGAGGGCGCCCGCCGCCGTTTCCAACCGTGCTCACCGCGTTCTCTGCTCTCAAACGTAGCGCCCACTCGCCTGTACAAATGCCGCGACCGCCGCCTGCGCCACCTCCGCCCGCGCCTGCGGCTTCCCCACGATCTCCGCCGCTGCCACTGCCGCCGCCAAGCTGCTTCCCTCCGCTCTCAAGTCTACCAGCGCCACCCCCAGTTCCTTCGCGACCCCGCGTAACTTTTCGTTCGTCGCGAGGATCACGATTTTCGATCCCGCCCAGGCCCCCGCGATCGCCGCGTGATACCGCGCCGTCACCAGCCATTCACCACTCGGCCATCCCGCCATCACCTCCGGCAACGCTTCCCCAGCGCGTTCTGGCACCACCAATCGCCACCGCTTTTGCTCCGCGACGGTCAACCCGCCCCAGAGCGCTCGTTCCGCCCCCGCCAACTCCCGCGTTTCCTGCGCCAGCCAAACCCACTCGGTCGCCGCCATCCCCTCCAGCGCCCGCAGTCCCGCGCCTTGGCTTTCCCAGCTCCCATAGTCGAAATTCGCCACTAACGTCAGCCTTCCCTTCGCCGCCGCCGGCGGCCGCGTCCCGCGAAAATAAATGTGCGCCAAATCCGCCGCCGCCGCCACCGGCGGCGCCGCCGCCATCGCCCCGATCCGCTCCGCGGACGCTTCGTCCCGCGTCCAGATCCCCGCCGCCTTCCCACAGACCCTTTGGACCTCTCGGTTCTCTAGCTCTGTCGCCGTCTGCACCCCAACCCCTAGAAAAAACATCGGCCGCTCGTACCGCTCACACCCCGCCGCTTCCTCCACCAGGTGATCCACAAACCATCGCGACTGCGCACTTTGAAATGGCGACCCACCCAGCCCCAGCCACACGTCACACTCTTCCCACGCTCGTGTTCGGGTCGTTTCATCATACGCCAGCCACTCGATTTCCGGAAATCTCCGCGCCAGCGGTTCCCGCGCAAAGGGTACACAGCAGGTCAGCCGCGCCTCCGGCGCACTCACCCGCAGGGCTGCCAAAAAACCCGCCAACATAAAGTCATCACCCAGATTCCCCGCCCCGTAAAAATGATGTCCAAGATGAATCCGCATCACAAAATCACAATCGGTTGCCAGCCAAAAGCGAGAACAGGGTAGGGCACGAGAACAGGGTAGGGCACGAGAACAGGGTAGGGCACGAGAACAGGGTAGGGCCCGAGAGCAGGGCAGGGCACTCGCGCGGCCGTTGCCGCCTTCCCGCCCGCGCCTCGGTTACCCGCGTCGCTCCCGCGCTCACCGCACCTCGCCTCTCCCTCACGCCTCGGAGCGCGCCGCCTTCCGCCGGCCCCGCGCACGCGCCCCGACCGCGTCGTGCCTCCTCCTCCGCTTTTCGCGGTTTCGCCGCTCTTCCTCCCGGCGCGGCCTGCCATCTTCGCGCAGCGTCCCAGCCCTTCTCAGTACGCAAAAATCATCTTCACGTGCCCGCGCCCACTCTCCCGATCAGCATCCGTCTTCACCAGCCTCCAGCCATAATCCGCGTTCAGCGTGAGGCGACTCGCCATTCTCATCCGCAAGCCCAGCCCCATACTCGCCAGCGCCCGCTTCTCCCCGTCCACTTTCCTCGGCGATTGCACCGCCACCGCCGCCACTTCATAAAATCCCACCGCCCGGAGTTCGCTCAATCCGAATTTGCCCGCCACCGCCGCGGGCCGCACCCACCCCGGCGCACTCACTTCGTTGCTCAACTGCCACCCGCGATCCCCCGATACCGTGTTCTCCCGGTAACCGCGGACCGTCGCTGCCCCCCCCATGTTAAATTGCTCACTCGAGAGCAGATTGCTGCTCGACCGTTGCAGCGTCGCTCGCGAAAAAAGCTCCCAGCCACCACCGAGCTTCAGCAGCCGTTGTATCGACAAATTCCCTACTAAATAATCCGCCTTCGCCCCAAGGCGCGCATCGTCAAACGCCGCCGTCGTGTTCCGGGCGTTCATCCCGCCGGGACTCGCCGTCAGCGTCAGCGCGAGCGCCCAGCCTCCTTTCCCGTCGCGAATCACCGTCGACAGGCCCGTGTTCACCTGGAAAATATCCACCTTCGACGCGAGCACGCTTTCTCCGCCAAATGCCAGATTGTTGTTCGTCTCCTTGAATTGCCCGCTCACAAATCCGTCAAACGCCCACTTCCCGATCCGCACCGGCCGACTATACTTCACTTCCGCCGATAAGTTCTTCCCGTCTTGTTCAAATAGCCCGTCATAAAATCGCGGCCGCGCCCGCAGGTAGCTCGCTGATAAATTAATCACCTGCTGCTGCGGCATCGGGAGGGTGTAGTCGAAAATGTGGCCCCCGAATATCTTCGCTTTTTCAGAGGTAATATAGGTGTACGACACTTGGTGCTCCCGCCCCCACAGGTTGGCATAACTAAAGCCGCCCATGAAGCGGGTGTTCCCCAGCGTGTCATTGCCCGAAGTATCCGCCATCGCCGTCAATCGCAGCGGCAACCTTTCTTGAACCGAGAGCAGTAAATTCGCATCCGTCGTGTTCGGAATCGGATCAATGTGCGCCTTCACCGTCCGGTAGGGGCCGTTCGTGAGCCCAATCGCTTGGTCCAGCCCGCCAATCCGAATCAGGTCCCCTTGCCCGATCCCCAGCTTCTCCCGCAAGAGCGCTTCACTGTACCAGCGATTTCCGAGGAATTTGATCTCCCGATAACGCCCCAACGTTAACAAGACCGTGACCACCCCGCCGTCAATTTTCTGCGGCGGTATCGTCGCCACCACCAGCGGGCTTTCCGTATTCTTCACCAGCCCTTCCAGCACTTGATTGATCCCGACCAGCAATCCTTCCGTCACGGGCCGGCCTTGCCCGCCGGCCAGCCGTTTTTCCAACTCAACCAGATTCAGAAATTTCAACGTATCCGCCACCTGTATAAATTGCCCGGGCTTCGCGGGCGGTAGCGTCGCCACTTGCGCCATCGTCTCCACAATCACGATACGCTGCAAGCGCACGTCTCCTGCCACCCCACCCACCGGCGCGCTCACGTCCGGTCCGGGTCCCGCCCCCGCGCTGTCACCTTTCGCGGCGGCTTCCCCCGGCGGCTTTTCGTCCGCCGCTCGCGTCGCGTCCGGGAGCCCGGCGCTCAGCCCGACCAGCCCCCAAATGAGCCCGCTCCAGCCTCGCTTCATTGCTTCCGTTGTTTTTATCACTCGTAAATTCATGCAGTCGTCATCGTCATTGCCGCCACCCCCTTGTTCCCTCTTATTCGCGGATCGGTTTCCCGCTCCGGATCACCTCCGCCCGTCTTGCCAGCGTTTCCACCAGGGCACTTTCCGCGCCGCTCCGCGCCACCCCCACCGCCCGTTCCGCCGCCACCAACGCCTCGGGGAACCGCCCGTTCTCCGCCAAGGCCGCCGCCATTATACTGAGGTTCATCGCCGAGTCGCTCGCCGGCACCAGCTCTTCCGCCAACCGCAGCGCCGTCGCCCCGTCCCGGAGCGTATCATCCGGGCTCGTCGCCAGAATCCACGTCAAATAGGACTTTATTTGTGAGTCAGGGTTTTCCTTCAGCGCGTTTAAATACACTTCCGCCGTCATCCGCTGCTGCCCGCCTCGATACAGCTGCTCCGCCATATTCAACACCACTTGGCGCCGCTCCGCTCCGGCCATCCGCGCCGCCGCTTCCAGCGCGCACCGCCGACCTTCCACCCAGTCTTTCTGCTCCAGTCTTATCTCCGCCTTCCTCAGCCAAGGCTGGTGGTTGTGCGGCGCTGTGGCAATAATCCGGTCGAGCGTCTTCTCCGCCGCCATCACTTCTTTCCCCGCAATCTGCGTCATCGCAATGTGGTAGAACGCCTCCATTTCGTTCTGCTTAAAATTAACCTTAAACAGCATCACCTGCTGATTCAGCATTTTCAGGTCTTCCGGTACCTGGTACGGCAGGATCTGCAGCCAGCGCGGGATCAACTTCTCCAGCAAGACTTGGTGTCCGAAACATTTCTGCACTTCCGCCGCCGTCGCCCCAGGGTGCAGCAGCGTGTAATATTGCGCGATGAAATTCTCCTCCAACACCATCGCCAGATGCGTCACCCCATACTTTTGGATCAGCCCCGCCGCTTCGTCATCGGTCTTCGCGGATAAAATCGCCCCAGCCGCCTTCAGCCCGTCATTGTTTTCCCAATACAACGTTCCCAGCGTTTGAAAATT
>Ga0114966_10003854_pt1 | contig 13021 bp, 9 predicted proteins | sample M_130207_XF_Meta_FD_87029 | JGI IMG/M metagenome (GOLD analysis project Ga0114966, IMG submission 87029) | Freshwater microbial communities from Lake Montjoie, Canada to study carbon cycling - M_130207_XF_MetaG | ecosystem: Environmental > Aquatic > Freshwater > Lake | place: Lake Montjoie... | reverse complement strand
CAAATTCGCCAGCGGACTCCGCTCTTATGCCGAGGCACCCGCCTACCCCCAAATCCCTTCATACACTGTTGGAATCAAGACCATTATGGCGCGCAACCTCCCTCGCTTCGTAACGTCCGACCTGCTCCGTGCTACTTTCGAGAAGTACGGCTCCATCAAGGACATCTATATTCCCAAGAATATGGACCAGTCCTCGCAGTACTTCGGCACGCTCAAGGGCTTCGCCCTTATCAAGTACACCCTCGCAGCAGATTCTGCCGCCGCCTTTGAGGGCGAGTATGGTCAACTAACCATCGGCAGGAACCAGATTGCCGTCGAGTTCGCTAAGGCAGACCGTTAACCCCATGAAATACAAAGAAAAATTATAAAATCTAAGAAAAAACAAATAAAAAAAACCCTTTTTTCTTAGACTTTTTTTAATAAAATCTATAGGTACTTCATACTAGTGTGGCAAACTGACACGTACTATCAACTGGCGCAGCGGCGGCGGTAACTCGCTGACTGAAAAAAAATTGAAAGGGTTGACAGTTTATATAGATGGAGGAGAGACATATTATTCCATTCCAAGCAAATCCAATCCAAGCACTTATTCCATGACTACCTACTGCATTCGTGACCATAGCCGCCACAGCCCTGAGCTAAATATCGGGTCCAAAGTGTCGCCGATCAGCATCGCGGCAACACTGCCTTTTGACGCAGTTATCCGTTATAATATCACAACCCTTGTTCCTATTGCCACGCACGCAATGTGGTGGGGTGGCGTCAATTACCTTGAGAAGAATCCTACAAAGCAGATGATTACTCTATTCTCGCGCACCATGGACATTTTGGATACAAAATGGTCACTCCTGCGCACCAACCTTAAGGGTGTATATTGGCAAGTGACATACTGTTCATCCCCTTCACTGTACAGTCGCACCCTTATTGACACTAACATTGACGAAGACTCTCGTGATGGTATGCGGTGGTGTGACTTATGAATGAGTAGGTGAATAAAATAGAAAAATAAGAAAAACATTTTTCTTATACTTATTTCATTCTATCGTGTTGCGCGCCGCCTGCTGCCCTCCAAAAAAAATTGAAAGAGTACGCTGTCTATATAGATGGTGGCGAGACATTATTCCAAGAAATCCAAGTAATCCAAGTAATCCAAGTAATCCATGAACCACCTAGAGAATCTCATTACCTCATATGGGATTGATTATTCTTTATTCAAAATTCGCATCTCATCATCTATGGGCGTGATCGCAGGCAGCGCCGCACTCGCGTGTTATCTCGCACAGGAGGGGATTGACCCTGGCTTTACGCCCAATGACATTGACATCTTTATTGCAGGCGGTTTGTGGGGATATGACAAATCAGATGTAACTAACATTGTTGACCTTCTCGAGAAGTATGGCTTCGCGGCGCAAGAGAGCTATGTCCATGAGGAGGACTACGAGTCCCTCTCGGGTATTGAATCCATTACCAGTCTCTCCAATGGCTTGAATAAGATTCAAATTATTGTCATCAATTGTTTAGACATTCCCCAATACATTGCTGCCGATTTTGACCTAACCGCCTGTATTTGTTGGTGGAATTTACACGCAGACCGCTTTGAGGCGCATCATCCTATACTTACTAAGCGCAAGGAGATGTATCAAGTTCACAGCGTAGTTGATGGTGTAGAGGACCCAAAGTGCGCCGCCAGAATCCAAAAGTACATTGACCGTGGCTTCAAACTTATTGATAAACCATGCCAAATTCTTAAAACGCGTGACATGCGTGAAGACCTTACTTCTAAAAAGTTTGAGGGCATCAGCGTATGTGACATCTTTACTCTGGAGGATACGCCTATTAAGGACTTCCTTGAAGCAAGTGAGTACAACATTGTTATTAAGACTGGAAAAGAGAGCTACCACGCTTTTGACCGCCGTGTTTTGTCTGACTATATGCGGCGGAAGATAGTGTATATTGATGCACATGTTGGCGATGTGTATCAAACTCCCTTTAACCAGTGTATTTCGCGTCTTGGATTGGAAAGACTCCAGTATGCTGATTACAGCATCTTTGAACTCCGTCCTGATCGCTCAGTTGAGACTGAGAAGGGGGTTAAGTCGTTATTTAGCATCTACTGCTACTCTGTTAAGGAGTGGGTTGAAGAAGCAGGTGTTATATATCAGTCTTGCCCACCTTTGATAAATGTTGCTGAACAATGGGAGGCCGCACATGCAGCGGCACGTGCGGCGCGGGCCAGGATGTTTCGTCTCAATGCGGGCATACTTGCTATCCCCTTATAATCTAATCCAATCTACATTACATAAAAAAATAGAAAACAAAAGTAAAACAAATAAAAAAACATTTTTCTTGTGATTTTCAATAAAAAAATTGATAGAAATAATTGCGTAGATAGAGGACGGTGATATTATTCCAAGCACTTATTCCAAGAACTCATTCCAAGAACTCATTCCAAGAACTCATTCCAAGAACTCATACTCAGTAAAATGGATTCAACATTCATTATAAAACCATGCGATTCTAGGGAAGAAACTAAAATTAAAATCAATAACCGATTGCAACATTTCATGGACGCGCGTATCGTATCCGATTGGTTACACTACGCATGCTGCTCGGATAGGGAAAAGTCAAAGAGTCTTTCAATAAATAATAAACCATCTTTCGTTGCGTTGATACGACAAGAGTGTCTTAAATACACTATGTTCCAACTTGAAGACGCGGACCTAGTCGACGCAGCAGTGCAGCGCGTTGTGCGATGCTTTCTAGCAGTAGAAAAAAATGATGTACCTGGTTCCTGGGCCGGGACGCGCGCGGGGACATTTACAGTTAGCGCATGCACTGACTCGTTAGTGTGCAGAGAGTCGGCTACATTTGTTCGCTGGGAATTCAATGTTCCGCACGTGTTTAGGGACATTGCAGAACCGTTCTTCAACTTTGAGTATAGTAGTTCTGTTGGAGAAGACTGTATTGGAGTTGTTGATGAAACATGGCCATTTGTAGGCAAACTCGAACTGCCACCTGTACCCTATCTATCAGGATTTTGTACTTACCATTGTGAGTTACTTTATGAGGAACTGGATGAGGTTGCGCCATGCAAGATGCTCTCGTTCCTTACTGCAAAAGGATTTGGTCGAAAGGCGCATACACTTACCGCACAGCTTAGAGTACGTGATGTCATTATTAGTTCGTTGGACGACGTTAGGAAGCGAAATGGACTGAAAAACTCGGGTGTGTTCAATGATGATGATATGACCAAATTTGTATGAATTGCTTGAAATACACATATAAGGTAACACCAAGGACGCTCTTAGACCCATCAAAGTTGATTCCCCCCGATTCAATACATAAAAAATAGAAAACAAGAAAACAAAAAACAAACAAAAAACAATTTTTTCATATTTTGTAGCTAAATAAAATTGAAAACTTAGCAGCGATATGGTTAAGATGTGCGCAAATTCCAAGATCTCTATTCCAAGATCTCTATTCCAAGATCTTTATTCCAAGATGAATACTTTAGTTGAATCATGGGGAATTAACTTTGATGGATTCAAGGGCATCCTCAGCCAGGCTGATGCAGCCGTTATTGGCGGCGCGGCCTTGTATGTATATTTCAAGCAGCAACCTGTGCCACTGGACCCAGGCTTTGAGCCATCCACTATTGATATCTTTGTTCCAACCGATGGTGTCGTCAGCTCTGACGAGTCATACATAAAGAGTATTACAGACTTTCTAGAATCATCTGGCTTTCACACTTTCATAGAAGATAATGTTGATTGGAGAATTGTTTTACAGGATGAATCTGGTCAACACAATATACGAATCAAAATTGTACACTGTGAAGACGTTGTACAATACATTCTCAGATACGGCACCCTAAGTGCCAATATAAGTTGGTGGCGCCCCGCGAGTAGAATATATACAGGATGGGCAATGACAACGAACGGCCTCACCGCAAAGCGCAAGGAAATGTATTTGGTGGACCCTGTATCTGATATTGGGAACGTAGACAAGCTGATTCAAGAGTATACAGCGTATGGCTTCAAACTTGTAGAGCTTCTTTGTCTAATTGATAAGAAACGCGACTTACGTGCCGAGATTGATTCGGATAAATTCAAAAATATTGATGCATGTGATATCTTTACGCTTGAAGATATCCCACTCCAAGACTTTCTTCGCGCATCCGAGTATAATATTATTCTTAAGGCTGGGGAGCGATACTATGCATTTGATAGGCGCGCATTGATGGCGTATATGAAAACAAAAGAGCTTACTGTTAATTCATATGTTGGAAAAGTTTACGAAACACCTTTGAATCAGTGTATTCCATTGTTAGCATTTGAACAATTAGCGTATGCCGACTACAGCATATATGAGCTGAGGCCAGCGTATTCAGTTGAAGTTGGGACTGGATTAAAATCACTGTTTAATCTTCACTGCTATTCACTTGAGAGGTGGATAGCGGCCGCGCACAATGTTAAAATTTCACCGCCCCAACAATTATCCCATCTGCCGCAAGTCCATCAGGATATGCTTATGCTCTTAACAAGTGAAAGGCTGAGACGTTTTCCTGATGCCATTTACTCAGAACAATAAATCTGTATAGTCTGATTACAATAAAAAGAAAAATAAAAGAAAGAAAAAGAAGAAAGAAAAAGAAATAAAAAAAACCTTTTTTCTTATAAGAAAAATTGAAATTACCCTCCAATCATTATAGTTGCCCGACGCCATATTCCAAGCATATATCATGACATCCAAGACTATAATATCTTCAACTGACTATATACCTCTTGAGCAACGGGAATCAGAACTACATTGGTGGAGAGCTGTCCACTATCTTGACGAGAATGATGATATCCAGGTCTGTTCAGTTAGCTCAAATTCTGAAGCACACGGCTGGGCCTGGTATTTAGTACGCACAATGACTAAATATATGTATCTCCAAAATACATACTTTAAGTACGAATTGATACGTAGCATTCCTGTAAACACTAATAGTGAAGGACGTGATGAATTTATTAAAACGCATGTCATATTACATAAGTAATTTCATAAATAATAATAGTAATAAGTATGAAAATATTTTTACTATACCGTTCTAAAAAAAATTGATAACATCGTCCGATATTAGTAATGTTGGCGATACTATTTACATAAATCATATTATCTCCTCCAATATATTCCAAGCACCGACGTATTAAAGCACCAACGTATTAAAGCACCAACGTATTAAAGATGGCCGATATTGTAACACCCTGTACGATGAAATGCTGTACTGAGCCACCCCTCTCACAAATGCAGTTAGTAAGGTCAATCAATGAGGATAGATGGATGGGCGCAGCGGAGATGCTTATTGCGGATCCTCACCTCATTGATGTTGACGCCAGTAGACCCAAAGATGAATGGTCTTGGCGTCTTAAGCGCACTGAGATTAAGGGTGTATTTCTTCGTAGCACATATAGAGCTGGAGTCCTTGCCTCCTGTAGTACTATGGACACCAATGTATTACCAGTTTCTAACATAGAAAATAATATCGAAATCTCATCACAAGGTTACAGCGCAGACTGTGTGAGTAGCTTTAAGGCGAAGAATCATAAATTCACTGTAGGAGAACTTATTCACATTCTTCAAACAATTGTTAAATTAAATCCAGCAGCTGCTGATCTACCTATATGTCAGTCAGGCGAATCAGGTGATATGGTGGCCTATTCAGGTGGAGTTGAGCTTGATTTGTCTGGAAATGTCACAATCTCCCCATACTAATGACTTTTACAGTTATACATATTCCATAAAAACAAATAAAAACATATTTTTTCTTACTTATTCAGACGCTAATTACGCAAGAAACACCACAAAAAAAATTGAATTGGTCTACTATATAATTGGTTGATGTGATACATTTCATTCCAAGTATTCCAATATTATCCAAGAACAAATGGCACAACCGATTCCCATTATTATTGCGCGTTTGATTGATGACGGTGTTGGAGTCCCATTCTTTAGAGCATTTTCGCCTTTTGAGTTCTTCGCAGAAGGCAATTATGACATTCAGCACCATGAGTTTATTGAGCGCTTTTACAACTGGACCCTCATGAATAATTTCGTAGTTCACCGTCCATATCACATTGATAGGTGTATAACTCCATTAGCAGAGAGAAATTCTACATGTTACTTCAGTACTTATAATCACATGATTGATAACAACGATATGCTTGTAGATTCTTGCTCTCCTATTTGCTTTGACACAATGATGGCAAAGGACTATGCTTCAACGCAACCAAATCTGATACACCAGAGTTGCCATCATGTATATGTTTAACCAAACATTTTAACTTACACACAAATAAATTACAAAAAATAACTATTTTTAATGTATAATAGTCTTAAAAATTGAAATAAATATTTATAACATATCGCATGTATATTTCCAAGATGGCATCCGTATCAGAATGTGAGTTATCATCCATATCTATTTCATCTATTCCACCTCATTCCCCTCAAACACTTCACATTAATCCCTTAAAGCCTTCGAACTCCTTAAAGCCTTCGAACTCCTTAAAGCCTTCGTCATTATATGGCAAACTATATAGTTTGGATACAGTTATAAAGCCTTCATTATACAGAAAACTATATAGTTTGGATACAGTTATTATACTAATATGTAGTACATTAGTGATCATGTTTATAATTACTCTGATAACATTGATTCTAGGAATGACAGGAGCATTATAGAACGTAATATGCGCTTGGCATATTATAAAATAAAACCCGTTAAATATAGTAAAGATGTTAAATGTAAAGACAGATGAGATATATGGTAAGAATGATGTAGTGAATTCTAATGATTTACGGAAGCATCTAGTAAATATAGATTCACGATTTAGAAAATCATATTTGGAACCACCGACAGATTTTTTATACTCATTCGCACATCCGTATAAGAATGTAATAAAGGCGCGCGTGGCATCAGTGGAAATCCCAATAGGATTCTATAACTTCTCAAAAGCAAAGAAGAATACAATGTTTCGGATAGATGCAACGGATTTTCTAGGTCATATTCATTTTTTCATAATAGATATTCCAGATGGTGACTATACACCTGAGTGTTTAGTTGCGACAATACAGGAGCATTTTGATGCTATAAAGGATACATATGGTATGTTTTTTAGGATTTCACTTAACCCAATAAATAGGAAAGTAACAATCACACATGATGGTTCCGCGCCTCCACCGTGTCCGCCAGGACCAGCATATTGTCCAGTAAATTATGGAATAACATTCCTAATGGTGGGACTAGAGGACAGAGAATACGACTTTGGTCTAGGGTACAATCTTGGTTTCTGTAAGCATTTCTATTGTGTAGACGCGCCATTTGGTATAACAGGAGAGTCGCTAATTAATACAATGGGAGACAACTATTTATTATTGGGAATAGATGATATGTATACAGTGGAGCAGAAAACAAATGATGACTATATTCAGTGTCTAGCAAAGATCTTAGTTAAAAGGGATCATAATGGAATAATATTCGATGATGGGTATACTGTATTATCAAATGATATAATATTTCCGCGACCAGTGGATTTAAAACAAGTGAGAGTCCGTCTTATGGACATGTATGGAGTTCCAATAGATTTACATTATATGAATTTTTCAATATCACTAGAAATAAGTGAAGTAATGAATGTTCAGATGTATGATACGTATAGGACATATTTATGGTCAAAGGCGGAACCGAGGGCGATAAGGAATACATCAGGTTCATCAGCAGGAATAGCGCCGCCTGCTTTGAATTATAATTAGGATATAATTGAATGTTGCGATTAATATATATGATAATACGATTTGGATGTGTCCGCTGTCAGAACGTATCAGATAATATGATTGTATAGATAATTGTGGTTTATTTTTATTAGTATTCCCTTTGTCAGCGACGGCTTAAGTGGCGAAACCTCATTATTTCATTGTAAGAGGGCTTTAAGTGATATTATAATAAAGAAGTATGTAGAGTAAATGAATATAAAGTTTCAAATTGTGACATGTCAGGTTGTATAGGTATAAAATGATTATATTTCATATAATGAAATAAAAGTATATAAATATATGTTTTTATTTTAAGATACAAAAATATATTCTGGAAACATTTGGTCTGGGGGATCTGAGGTCTGACCGAGATTTGGAAATCAGAAAAATAAAAAAGATAATCAAAACATTTATTTTAGTATATTTAGACATGAACTAAAATATTAAGCGCAAGAGTATACAAGAGGTTGTAGCAGATTTACAAGGAAAAGCCCTCGCATTCAGCCTTCAAAGGACTATAAATAATGGAGATACTACATTTAAGAACCACAATCTAAACTTTAGTAACAACAACTGAATTTTTAGTAGGGCGGCCCTTTTTCTTTCCCTTTACCCCCTCTTCAACTTCTAAAACAATTTCAGGATCACCATATTGTATTTGAGACAATCCGTCGTCTCCTCGTTTAATAATAATTTGTTTATCAGCACATCCTTTGAGGTCTTCAAGATGGGTAGCCAAATAGATAGTATTATAGAAGTATAACAGTCCTCGCAAGAATTCAGGAACGCGTTCTAGATTATCAGTATCGCATGCGGTAAACCCCTCATCAATGAATAATTCACTAAATCGGATGCGACTAAATCCAATTTGATTGAATGCTACGCGCATAGCAACACCAATGATAAATCGTTGAAATCCAGATGCTTTTTGGATAATAACACGACTCTCGCCATCGCGCATAAACCAAGATAGAGTATCAATCTTATCAAGCCATTCACATTCAAGATACAACGGGCGGTCCTCACACATCATTTCAAGGATTGTGTTAACATGGCGTTGTATAATAGGGCCAATATTATTAACATAGAGCCATTCACGATATCCAGTAAAAGCATCGGCAATATATGAAATATCGAGAATATCAGATTTAATAGTGGAAAGTAATTCTAGACATTTAACCATTTGAGTATCAGCCGATACTTCAACACTGCCCTTATTTATAACTTCCAATTCATTAATTTTAAGGGCAGTCGCTACACTTAGCGTATTAATCCGTTTCCATTCAATCCAAGAAGGATATGCGTCATATAAAGTAACAAGCGTACTTAGTTCCTTAGAAATGGCCTCGCGTTCCTCAACCCCTTGAAGTAATGTCATTGTTTTCTTGTGCTCGTCACGCAACTCTGTCAGACACGTATTATTCCATTTAATATAAGAAGATATAATATTTCTGTATGAATAAAGTATATTATACCAATTATATTCTAGATGTTGTTGTGCTCGAGTGGCGGTAGCTTGCCGCGTGCCTTTCTGTCCTAGATAGAGTTCATACTCCCTTTTCTTCGCCTGAATATTTTCAAGCTGTGTTTGCGCGCTCTGTTTTTCTAGTTTAGCTTTTTCATAGTCAGTTTCAAGTTCTGATTTAGTCCGTTCAGCTACTGATATATCATTCATAGCTGTTTCACATTTTAATTTAATAGCATCATATTCAGTATTCCATGCTGACCATTCATCCCAAGCTTTAATATCTGACATATACTGTTTAATATCACTGATATGTCCAGAATATACATCGGCATATTCTTCAAGTTCAATAATATAATCTTTATAGTTCAAAATGGTAAGTTCACTCTCAATACCGTCATACTTTAAGGAAGTGAGTTCTTGTTCCAATGCCTGAAGTCTCATTTTAAGATTAGGTAATTCAGTAATAGCAACATCATATTTAGCTCTCCAAGGTTGTTTTTTACATGCCCAACATTTGTCGTTGTAGGCATAATCAGAGCATTCCCGAATATAGTGGTCATATTCAGTAATTTTCAACAAACAGTTGTGTATATTATTACATACGTCTGGAATGGCACGAATGGAGGTAGCAATGAATTGTTTGGCTGCCATATGTTGGTCAAGATCACCATATTCTGAAATGTGTAAGGCAATATTATCTAACCATGTGCGATCTTTGACGGGTTTATTGGGTCTTTTATCCATCACCAATTCTTTATCCTTAGAGAGTTTAGAGCCAATTTTCCGCAATTTATCAAGTAATTTACGTGAGGCAAGTATTTTATCAGGATAGAGTTGTATAGAGGAAATAAGCGAATTAATTTTAGTATGTAATTTTTGAAGTTCAGATTCATTCTCAAAATAATTTCGGTCGCGTTCAAACAAATCGGACTGCAACCGATTCCAAGTTTGGAAGTCATAAATAATTTTAATTAAATCAGAATTTTGTTCATCATTTTTATCATCCAATTTAATTCTATTTTGAATAGTCTGAATATTATCATACACGTCATAATCAGCTTTCTTGTAAAAGGGATGTTGTTGTAAAGAAAGAAGTAGTTGAGAAATCTGGGCGGGTACGTGCTCGTCCACCGTGTTGGAGTCGGTCGCATCCATCAAATCAGAGAAAGAATGAAATTTATCCAATTCAGTTGTAACATCGCGAATAGCACTATTAGTATCAACAATTGTCATTTTGACATCGTGTACAGCTTTAATGGGTAAAGCGGTAATTCTACTACGCAATTGAGAGATTTGTGTCTCCAGAGATTGAATATCACCAATAGCACTCAAATCACGTTCAGAGCACATATTCCATTTAATAGCAATTTCTTCAAGGTTCAGACGTAACCCGTCTAACTCTGCTTTATATCTAGAGATTTCATCAAGTTGCATTTGATCTACCACACGTGTATTAGATTTAATACCATCATAGTATGTTTCAATTAATTCAGACGAGTATTTATAGTAAAGTAGTGTATCTTTGAGTAATTTTTTAAGGGAATTAATGTGGTCAAGGGATAAAATCCTGTCAAGCAATTCTTTCTGTGTTTTATGTTCAAGAGAGAAGAAATCACTGTCAGCGTTTTGTGTAAGCATGGTTGACATAAGATATGTTGAGCATTTACCGATATTGAGATCAACCCACTCAGAAACTGCCACATTTTTTTGATGTAGAATTTCTTTAACATCATTTACAACACTATAAAGCGTGACATCTTCAAAGTTGATATTGCGTTTATTAGTATTATTCCGCATAGTTCGTTTAAGAATATATAGAGTATTATTCAAACTAAATGTAATTTGTGTAGAAGCCATAATACCAGAAGGTTTTTTATCGCAAATAATGGTGGATGAGTAATTATTATTATGTCTGGAAGGAAATCCCTCGCCAAATAAGGCAATACAAATAATTTCAAGAAAGTTAGATTTTCCAGAACCATTTTTAGCATTGAGTACAGAGATGGATTTTGTATTTTTACGAAAATCAAAGACATTATTATTTTTATAGTTGAGAACCCAGCTCCATTCTAATTTATGTAATTCCAAAGAGCCAGATGTAATATTATGTGATTGTACCTTTTCAAATTCTTGAATATATTCTTTGGCAGATTTATCAAGAGTAGTAGATTTAGATTGAATTTTAGAAGAGATTTTATCAGGGATATATTCAGTGGGAATGAGTAGTGTCTCAGGATGTAGAATCCACTGTTTCCAGTTATCAGAAGAGATAGATTTATTATCAAGGCCAAGTTTATTTTGAATATATTCAACAAGACTATCGGTTGAATTAATATTTAAGATTTCAGATGAATCAGTTTGAGACTTGACATTAATATCAGGAGAAGTAATATTGTTGTTGATAGTTTTTTTGGTAATAGTCAATACAGTTTTACCATATGATTGTATTGTATGAGTAATAAGACGTATATCATCTGTGGAAATATCTTGATGACCAAATACGCGAATATGTAATATATCAGGAAACCATTTAGTGGATATGATTTTATGAAGGGAAGCAATTTTAGTGATAGGTTTAATGTATTGTTTATGTTCAACTTCTAGTTCATCAACGTTACCATTAAAGTGAATCTTAATCATTCCATAATTATTTTTAATATGATATACATGAATTAATTTTTCTTGTAAATTCCATAGAACATATCCATGACCTTTAATAGTTTCACCAAAATCTTGTTGTACAAGACTTCCAGAGTATCCCCAAGGAGTCTGATCTTGATATGAGTATGTTTGGCAAATAGATGTATGTGGTAGAGTAGTTGGAGAGTTATCAATGATGGATGCACGATTAATTTGTTGTAAATGAATATCGCCTAATAGAATTGCGTCATAGCCTTGAAACCAGTCAATGGGATATCCATCTCGTGTAGTCTTCGATCCATTTTGAAGGGTGCAGCCATTGATAGTTCCATGAAATAGGGCGACTGTGTATGTATTTGTATGAGAAGGAATAGGAAATGGTTGTAGATTATTGGCAATACCCGAAGTAGAGCCATAAAGAAGAGTTTCTTGAATGGCAGTAAGACCAAAGGATATATTGTGAAAAGTATGAATGTCAGTAGTATCAAAGTAAATAACATTAGGTATATTGTAACTAATGAGAGCGGAAATCATGTCGTGTTCCAGCGGATGGTCTTGTCTGTAGTCATGATTACCTCTGATAATGATAACAGTAGCATGTGTGGATAGTTTTTGTAGAAGATATGTAGCAATTTTAATACCAGAAGGGCCAATTCTGTTTTTATCGTGAAAGATATCACCAGTAATGACAATAACAGCGGATTTATTTAAGATAGATGGTTGTTGTGAGATAGACTCAGCAAGATTATTGAATACAGAGATATATTCGTCATACCGTGACTTCTTACTGTCACCTGACCGAATGTGAATGTCAGATATGTGGATAATATTGTGAATCATTAGTGGTTCTGTCATATAAAATGTTTTACACACTCTAAATCAACGCACACAGTTCAAATTTTGCGTCAGTATATATTCCATGGATACAGTATAAATATAAACAGGCGACGTTTTGTGAAGCACCTGAATGCGTACCAAATGAGGAAAGTAGTTTATGTGAAATTAAGCATTATGAGGCGCTTAGTAGGCTGAGGATGTTATATGTATTTAAAAGGAAGTTTGCTATATTTGCGGAGAGGTGTCTCTGTGTGACAGGTACTGATACTGAAAAGGGGT
>Ga0114966_10003853_pt1 | contig 13021 bp, 12 predicted proteins | sample M_130207_XF_Meta_FD_87029 | JGI IMG/M metagenome (GOLD analysis project Ga0114966, IMG submission 87029) | Freshwater microbial communities from Lake Montjoie, Canada to study carbon cycling - M_130207_XF_MetaG | ecosystem: Environmental > Aquatic > Freshwater > Lake | place: Lake Montjoie... | reverse complement strand
GTGGCCACCTGCTCATCGAAGACATTCCCGGGGTCGGCAAGACCACACTGGCGCATGCACTGGCGCAGGCGCTCGGCCTCAGTTACCAGCGTATCCAGTTCACGAGCGACCTGCTGCCGGCAGACATCATCGGTGTATCGATCTTCGACCGGAACACCAGCTCGTTCCGCTTTCACAAGGGCCCGATCTTCTCGCAGCTCGTGCTGGCCGATGAAGTGAACCGCGCCACGCCAAAAGCGCAGAGCGCACTGCTTGAAGCCATGGAAGAACACCAGGTGACGGCAGATGGCCAGACGTATCCCCTCGCCGCCCCGTTCTTCGTCATCGCAACGCAGAACCCCGCGTACCAGATCGGCACGTATCCGTTGCCCGAATCGCAGCTGGATCGCTTCCTGATGCGCATCGAGCTCGGGTTCCCCGATGCAGTTCTTGAGCGGCAGTTGCTGCTCGGCCAGGACCGTCGCGACATGCTCGCCACCTTCACGGCGACCATCACTCCGCAGCAGTTGCTGATCCTGCAGCACGCCGTACCACGCGTGCATGTTTCCGAGGCGCTCCTCGACTACGTCCAGGCCATCGTCCGGTACACGCGCGAGGCACCGGCGTTCGAGTCCGGTCTTTCGACCCGTGCGGCCATCGGACTGCTGCGCGCAGCACAAGCCTGGGCGCTCATTCATGATCATGCGGGCGTGCTGCCGGAAGACCTGCAGGCGGTCCTGCCGGCTGTGGTCGGCCACCGCATCAAGTTCAAGGACGATAGCGCTGCCCGCACGCCGGCGGAGATCGGCCGTCTCGTTCTCGAGGCCGTGCCGGTACCCTGACCGCGATGGCGCTCTTCAGCCGCCTGCTAGAACCGCTTCGCCAGCGCATGCGCGGCTGGATGCGAAAGCGGCAAGGCGACGATCCCGATCCGGTGGTCCTCGGTTCCAGACGCATCTATATCCTGCCCACGGCGCTCGGGCTCGGCTTTGCAGGAATGCTGTTCCTGATGATGATCGGCGCGATGAACTACGCGAACAATCTCGCGCTTGGCCTTGCGTTCCTGCTCGGCTCGCTCGGAATCGTTGCCATGCATCACTGCCATCGCACGCTCGCGGGACTCAAATTCGCCCTGGCCACCACCCATCCTGTCTTTGCCGGCCAGCGCGCCCGTTTTGCGATCGCGCTCATCAACGAATCACGGCAGCCGCGTCCGGAACTGGAACTGACTGACGATAGCCTCACTTCGGAGCCTGTGCGACTGGATGCGGCCGTCGGCGAACCCACCCGTGCCGTGGTCGAGATCGGCCATCCCGCCGAGCGACGCGGAAAAGTCCGCCTCGACCGCTTTGAAGTCAGCACGCGGCACCCGTTCGGCCTGTTTCGTGCGTGGGCCGTGCTGCACATGGACCTCGAATGCATCGTGTATCCACGCCCAAGCGAGCGTGGCTTGAGTCCTCCGCCCCATGAAACCGATGTGGGCGGCGCCCAGGACGGTCCGAGGGGTGACGAGGAATTTGCCGGCCTGCGTCCCTTCCATGCAGGCGACTCCCCGCGACGCATTGCGTGGAAGGCCTATGCCCGTGGCCGGGGACTGCAGACCAAGCAGTTCGCCGGGACCACCGTCATCTCCCACGTATTCGACTGGGACAGCCTCGAAGGTCTTGGTGTCGAGGCCAGGCTGTCACAGCTGTGTCGCTGGATCCTCGATGCCCACGCCGCGGAACGCGCGTACGGACTCAAGCTTCCCGGCGTGAACGTTCCACCGAACGTCGGCGACGCCCACCGGCAGCACTGCCTCACTGCCCTCGCCCTGTTTTCAGACTGACGCATGAACCACTTCATTCGCCAGCTGGATGACCAGACACAGCGGCTGTTGTGGGTGGTGAGTGCGTTGGCCTTGTCACTGCTGCCGCACGTGACCCATGTTCCGATCTGGATCGTCCTGTTCGCGGCGGCAACGGCTGCCTGGCGTATCGCCGCCCAGATGCGAGGCTGGCGCCTGCCACCCAAGTGGCTGCGCATCGTAGTCGTGGTGCTGGCCGTCGTCAGTGTGCTGGCTGGTTATCGCACGCTCAACGGCCTCGAGGCAGGGACAGCACTGCTGGTGCTGATGGCCGCCAGCAAACTGCTGGAGACCAAGGACCGGCGCGACCTCACCGTGCTGATCTTCATATCTTTCGTGTTGTTGTTCGCTGCCCTGCTGTATGAGCAGGGACTGCTGCAACTCCCTTACATGCTGGTCGCGGTGTGGCTGCTGACCACGATGCTGATGCGGGTTCACCAGACCACCTCCCGCATGGCGATGGGCGAAGCCATGCGCATGACCGCAAAGATGCTGTTGCTGTCGTTGCCAATTGGCGTCGCCTTCTTCGTGCTGTTCCCCCGGCTGCCCGGTCAGTTCTGGGCCCTGCCCGCACGCGCGGGCGCCACGTCCGGCATCAGCGATGAAATTTCCCCGGGCGATGTCTCGGAACTCAGCCTGTCCTCGGGCATCGCGTTCCGAGTGACGTTTACCGGGTCCGCGCCGCCGCCGGCCGAGCGTTACTGGCGCGGTATCGTGCTGCACGACTTTGACGGGCGCACTTGGCGGCGAGCCCGCGGTCGGTTCTCCACCACGCCGAACGTCGAAGCTTCGGGTCCGGAGTACGACTATCGCATCACGCTCGAGCCCAACAACCGCAACTGGCTGTTCTCGCTTGACCTGCCCACGCGCTGGCCTGTGACACGCGCTTTCCAGTCCTATGACTTCCAGCTGCTCTCGCCGGAGGCCATCAGTTCGCCCACGTCGTATCGGGTTCGTTCACACACGCAGTACACGATGACCAGTGATCTGCCGACGATGCAGCAGAACATGGACACCGCACTTCCCGGCGAGCGCAATCCACGTACCCGTGAACTCGCACGAGCTCTCAAGGCCGAGCACCCGGATACGCTCGAATTCGTACAGGCTGTCCTGCAGAAGTTCCGGAACGAGGAGTACTTCTACACGCTCGAACCCCCGCGGCTTGAAGCAGACTCGGTGGACGACTTCCTCTTCAATACCCGCCGCGGTTTCTGCGAACACTTTGCCTCCGCCTTCACTGCGCTCATGCGGGCCGGGGGCGTACCCGCCCGCATCGTCGCGGGTTACCAGGGCGGGCAGTACAACCCCATGGGCGACTATTTTATCGTGCGGCAATCCGATGCGCACGCGTGGTCGGAGGTGTGGGTTGAAGGCCGGGGCTGGGTGCGCGTGGACCCGACGGCTGCGGTTGCGCCGGAACGCATCGAGCAGGGCCTGGATGCCGCAGTCCCCGAGGACGAACCCGTGCCGGGCCGGTTCTTCGGTGGCAACGGCATGGTGTTGAACCTGCAACTCGCATGGGATGCGCTGAATTCGGGCTGGCAGAACAACGTGGTCGAGTACAACGATACGCTGCAGCGCTCGCTGTTCTCGAATTTGGGCATCGACGACATTGACTGGCGGTCGCTCGGGCTGCTGCTCACCGCGAGCCTGGCCGTCTTCTTTGTTGCCCTGTCCGGCTGGCTGGCCTTGAGGTTCAAGCCCCGCCCGAAAGACCCGGCCGCTCAGGCGTACGCACACCTTTGTCGAAAGCTCGGGAGTGGGAATCTGGTCCGGCGGCCCCATGAAGGTCCGGTCGACTACCTGACCCGGGTCGGCACCGCCCGACCCGAGTTGCGCGCGGACCTGGACGAACTGCGCGCCCTGTATGTCAGCCTGCGCTACGGCCCGCTGCCGATGTCGGCGCAGCTCAGTCGCTTCCGGTTCCTGGTCAACCGACTGAAACTCTAGATCCGACACCCTAAGGACGCCTCGATGATCGTGTTTGTTGTCCTGATCATCGCGGCCCTGGCGACTGCCGCGTGGCTCACGATCGAGCCGTCGCTGATCCGCCGCCGACGGCGGCGACTGATGGGTGCGCCCACCCCTGCTCAATGGCATCAGTGGATCGCGACACACGTGCCATTGGTCAAATACTTGCCTCCCGAGTTGCTCGAACGCGTGCTCGCGCTCACGCGGATCTTCGTGAATGAAAAGCGCTTCGTCGGCTGCAACGGCCTCACCGTGACTGACGAGATGCGGGTCGTCATCGGCTTTCAGGCCAGCCTGCTGGTCGTGAACCGACCCGGCGTGCCCATCGACGCCTTCTACGACGAGCTCGAATCGATCCTCGTCTACGCGGCGGCCTTTCTGGTCGAAGAGACGCAGCACCTCGGCCACGGCCTCGTGACCACCGGGCGCCGCGCGCTGTCGGGCCAGGCTTGGGAAGCACGGCGCATGATCCTGTCGTGGGATGACATCGAACACCGACCGCCCGCCAGCAACGTCGTGCTGCACGAGTTCGCGCATTACCTCGACATGGAGAACGACTCGATGGACGGCGCGCCGGTGCTGCAGAACGCGCTCGCGTACGCCCGGTGGTCGCAGGCTTTCTTGGAGGAATATCGCCGCCTGCACGAAGACCTGCAGGCAGGACGTCCCACGTTGCTAGACCCTTACGCAGCTACGCAGCCGGCCGAATTCTTTGCCGTCGTGACAGAGGTGTTCTTCGAGCGTCCGGCTCCGCTGCTGCTCGAGCACCCCGGCGTCTACAACGAACTCAAGGGCTACTACCGGCTTGATCCGGCCGCCTGGCCTGGAGTGGCGCCCTTGACCCCTTCCACCCTCACCGGGTTGGACCCCGAAAATTGAATGGAACACCGCTGTGCTGAGTGGTGCCGACGCAGGCCTCGCTCAGGCGCAATGCACAAGCTCGTGGTGCTCCACGACCGGAAAGGGATCGTAAAAGTGATGCAGCAGCGTTCGCCACTGCTGGTAGCGGGCGGAACCGCGAAAGCCCACCGTGTGATCCTCGAGATGCTCCCAGCGAACCAGCAGCAGATAACGATGGCGCACTTCGATGCAGCGATGGAGCTCGAGCGACCCGAAACCCGGCAGCGACGCAATGATGTGCTTGGCTTCGCCGAATGCCATCTCGAATGCGGCTTCCTGCCCCGGCTTCACGTCGAGCGCTGCGGATTCCAGGATCAAGGAACGTCTCCTGCCGTGCCGGTCAGGCGGTGATCCCGCCCGGCGTCCCTGACGATCCATGCCAGAAGAACAGGTACGCGGGAAAGGCCACCGCAGCCAGCAGGCCCAGAACGAGTAGTCCCATGACGAGGATGAAGCCCCAGATCGACCAGAGCCGCTGGACCCGGTTGAAGTGCTCGACACTGTCCCAGCTCGCGTTCTTCCACGCCCATTCCCGGCCCTTGATGCCCAGAATGATTGCCATGATGAAGCCAAGATAGGGAACAAGCGCCAGCAGGCCGATCCAGGTACGGTTGCCGATCGCCCAGATCCAGCTCAGGAAGAACGCGCCCCACGACCAGCCGCGGATGCCCTCGGGAAGGCCGTCGCCAATCTGGATGACTACGCTCTGCTGCGAGCCACAGTGCGGACAGTGTTTCGCCGTTTCGTCGATCTCACGGCCACACCCCCGACAGAACACCATGCCCATGGATTTCCCCTGCAACGTGAGGCCGAGGATAGCCCTTGCGTTGCCGGGGGTCCATGTTCACGGGCCGCTCAGTCGTCGACCTCTTCCTCGACTTCTGCTTCCACGGCAGGCGTCGACTTGTCGTTGTCAGTCAGGCGGCTGCCTTCGAGGTCCTTCGCATTGTCGGCATTGTCTTCGCGCAGGAGGTCGATCTGCTCGGTTTTGCCCTGCTGGTCCTGCACGACGGCCACTTCCACCTTGTTGCCATCCCGTTCGATGAGCTTCGTCTCCTTGACGACGACCACGCGGTTCTCGTGCATCAGTTCCCAGCCGACCACCATCCCGACGGGCACCACCCAGAACGGCCGACCCAGCACCACTCGCGTGACCGCACGACGACGAATGCGGCGTCGGATACGCCTGCGAACACGGCGACGGGCGCGCCGGCGGACGCCTGCCTGGGCATCGGCCTCGTCAACCAGCAGCACCCCGCTGAGTGCAGCAGTCAGTACAGCAAAGAATCCGCGACGGTTCATGGGTACTCCCTGTTCAATGGCTTGCTCTTGTTCCGCAATCCCGGGCGCACTGCAAGCGCCGTCTCCTGACACCTACAACGCGGCAAACAGCCTTTGGTTGATCGACCGGCTTCACAAAACGCACTCGCAAACCAACAACGTCGCGAAAGGGAACGGCCTGTCACCGGACATGCCTATTCCGCATTGGCTGCTCCCCTCCTCGGTTGCAGGTATCCACGCGATTGCTGATACCGAGTTCAAATAGCGGTGGGCACCCCTCCGGCGTAGTGCCAATGACGGTGCCAGCAATACCGGCCAGACCACTCTGCTGGGGCCGTCCCGGCTCCGAACTCCGCCTCTGACTCCGCTCCGGGTCCGGGTCCTGCCGTGCAGACAAAAAAGGGGAGGGGCGCGTCAGGCCTCCTCCCCTTCCTCAACCAGAAAGAAGCAGAACTCAGGTCAGATGCTGCTTCCAGAACGCCAGCGTGCGATCCCATGCGAGGTTCGCTGCAGTCTCGTTGTAGCGCGGCGTCGAATTGTTGTGGAAGCCATGCTGCGTGCCTTCGTAGAAGTAGGGCTGGTATGGCACCTTGTTGGCTTTCAGCACGGTTTCGAATGCCGGGAACATGCCGTTGATCCGGTCATCCATGCCGGCAAAGTTGAGCAGCAGCGGCGTCTTGACCTTGCCCATGTCTGCCGCAGCAGGCGCGGCGCCATAGAACGGCACGCCGGCAGCCAGATCGCTGCCGAGTGCGACAGCGAGATTGTTGACCATGCCGCCGCCCCAGCAGAAGCCGGTGGCACCGAGCTTGCCATTCGACTTCGCATGCGCCTTGATCCAGCGGGCGCTGTTGATCATGTCCTGCGAGAGCTTGCCCTGGTCGAGCTTGGACTGCAGGTCGCGCCCTGCATCGTCGTTGCCGGGGTAGCCGCCGACAGGAGCAAGACCATCTGGCGCCAACGCAAGAAAACCCGCGACAGCCGCACGGCGCGCGACATCTTCCACATAGGGGTTCAAGCCGCGGTTCTCGTGAATCACCAGGACGGTCGGGAACGGCCCGTTGCCCTTCGGCGTCGCAAGATAGCCGCGCATCTTGCCGGAGGTACCGCCCGGCGACGGGTAGTCCACATAGAGCCCCGTCACTCGCTCATCCGTGAATGAAATCGTCTGGGCTTCTGCGTAACGCGGCATCAGCGCCTGCGCCATCACGAGGGCAGAGCCGCCCACCACGGACATCACCGTCGCGCGGCGGAAGAATTCACGGCGATCGATCTGCCCATGGCAGTACTCGTCGTACAGGTCGTACACCTTCTGGTCGATGTCTTGCGACTGGATCTGCGGCTCTTCGATCTTGGGTTGCATCATGGTTGTAGGCTCCTGCTGGCAAGGGCGGAATTGGCTTTGTCATTGACAGGACTCGCATCCCGCAGCGCAATACCCTGCGGTCGTCGAATTCTGGAGAGCATCGAATATAGGACGCCCGCCGGGGCCAGACAACCACGAATGCGTGAAGATTTTTGAAGACGGACGATTCCGCCAGCTGCTTGCCGGGCTATGGGCTGCGGGCACTGCGTGCGGCAAGGACCAGCAGCCAGCCACCGCCGATGAAGAGGATCACGAGCGACAGCAGCGACTGCCGCGAGCTGCCGGTGACCAGCGCCGTGATCCCCATCAGGAACGGACCCAAAACGGCAGCGAACTTGCCCATCATGTTGTAGAAGCCGAAGAACTCGCCCGGCTTGTCGACCGGGATCAGGCCGCCGAAGTACGACCGGCTCAGGCTCTGGATCGCACCCTGCACCAGGCCGATGGCCACCGCCATGCCGTAGAATTCGCGCACGTCACTCATGGTCACGGCCCAGAGGGTCACGAGCGTGTAGACGCCGATGCCGATGAAGATGCCACCAAGCGTATTGGTCCGCTGCCCCAGCCAGCCAAAGAACAGTGCGGCCGGAAAGCCGACGAACTGCGTGATCAGCAGCGCAATGATCAGGCTGTTGGTCGGGAAGCCCAGCGCCATGCCGTAATCCACCGCCATCTTCATGATGGTGTTCACGCCGTCGATGTACAGCCAGTACGCGAGCAGGAATAGCGCGAGGGCCCGGTACCTGCGGATCTCGTGGAACGTGCCGACGAGCTGGGTCACCCCTTCCCTGATCGCGCGCCATGCACCGGGATGCGGCGCGCCCGGCCGCTCGCCCACGAACAGGAACAGCGGGATCGCGAACAGCGCCCACCACATGCCGACCATCTGAAACGACAGGCGTACCGCGTCCGTTGGCGACGCGAGACCGAAGCGGCCAGGATCGAGCGTCATCCAGACGTTCGCGGCAAACAGCACGCCGCCGCCGAGATAGCCCAGGCTGTACCCGTACCCGGAGACGAGGTCGTACTGCTCGCGCGGCGAGACGTCGATGAGCAACGAATCGTAGAAGATCATGCCGCCCCAGAACCCGAGCGACGCCCCGACGTACAGCAGTGCCGCCCATTGCCAGGCACCCTGTTCGACGAAGTACAGCGCCACGGTCATCACGACGCCCAAGGCGGTGAAGACGGCAAGGAACCTGATGCGGGCTCCACCGCGATCGGCAATGGCGCCGAGCAAAGGCGCAAGCACCGCAAGAATGAAACTGGCCGTGCCATTGGCCACGCCCAGCCGGAACGTGGTGAGCGTCGCCTCGGCGCCAGCGCTCCAGTACTGCCGGAAGAAGATCGGGAAGAAGCCCGCCATGACCGTCGTCGCGAAGGCCGAGTTCGCCCAGTCGTACAGCGCCCACGCCAGGACGGGTCGGGAGCGAAGGATGGCGAAAGTGGACATGGCGTGGTGGTCGGTGGCTAGTGGCTGGTGGTCGGTGACTGGTGGCAGGTGGCTCGTGGTCGGTGGTCGGTGACTGGTGGCTCATGCCGGCCGCTGGATGAACGTCACCTCTCTTCCTTACTCACTATCCCCTATCCCCCATCCCCTGTCCCCCATCCCCTATCCATTTTCCTTTCACGCCGCAGACGCCAGATGTTCCCGGGTCTCGCGGAAGTCGAGATCCGGCCAGCGTTCGATGGTGAGCTGCAGATTCACACGAGTGGGCGCGAGATACACCGCCGCCCCAGAGTGGTCCGTGGCCAGGTTGTCATGGGCCTTGGTGCGGAACTCGCCCATCTTCTTCGCGTCCTGCCCGTAGACCCACCGCGCGGTGTACACGTTGACGGTGTCGAATGAGCATTGCACGCCGTACTCGTCCTGCAGGCGGAATGCCACGACCTCGAACTGCAACTGCCCGACCGCGCCCAGGATCAGGTCGTTGTTGCGTAGAGGCCGGAACACCTGCGTGGCACCCTCCTCGCACAACTGGTCGAGGCCCTTCTGCAACGCCTTCATGCGCAGCGGATCCTTGAGCACCACGCGGCGGAACATTTCCGGCGCGAAGTTCGGGATACCCGTGAACGTCAGCACCTCGCCCTCGGTAAACGTGTCGCCGATGTTGATCGTGCCGTGGTTGTGCAGCCCGAGGATGTCGCCTGCAAAGGCTTCGTCGGTATGCTGGCGATCCGCGGCCATGAAGGTCACGGCATCGCTGATGCGCATCTCCTTGCCCAGGCGCGAATGGAAGAAGCGCATGCCTTTGCTGTACCGACCAGAACAGATGCGCATGAACGCAATCCGGTCGCGGTGTCCCGGGTCCATGTTCGCCTGGATCTTGAAGACGAAGCCCGTCATGGCCGCTTCTGCCGGTTCGACTGCCCGCGTCGTCGTCTCCCGCTGCAGCGGTGACGGCGCATGTTCAACGAATCCCGAGAGCAACTCGGCCACGCCGAAGTTGTTGATGGCGGAGCCGAAGAACACCGGTGTCTGCCGACCGGCCAGGTATTCGTTGCGATCGAAGGGAGCCGTTGCGCCCCGCACGAGCTCGACTTCCTCGCGGAAGCGCTTGGCGCGGTCTCCCAGGAACTCGTTCGCGGCGTCGCTGCTCAGCCCGTCGATCGTCTCATGCGTACCCGCCCGGCCCTTCTCGCCCGGCGTGTAGATGTAAATGCGGTCTTCGTGGATGTGGTACACGCCCTTGAGATCGTGGCCCATGCCGATCGGCCAGCTCATCGGCGTGCAGACGATCTTGAGCACCTTCTCGATTTCGTCCAGCAGGTCGAGCGGCTCGCGGCCTTCGCGGTCCAGCTTGTTGATGAACGTCATGATCGGCGTGTCGCGCAGGCGGCACACCTCCATCAGCTTGATCGTGCGGGTTTCAACGCCCTTCGCGCAGTCGATGACCATCAACGCGGAGTCCACGGCGGTCAGCGTGCGATACGTATCCTCGGAGAAGTCCTCGTGCCCGGGGGTATCGAGCAGGTTGACGATACGATCCTTGTACGGGAACTGCATGACCGAGGAGGTCACGGAGATGCCACGCTGCTGCTCAAGCGCCATCCAGTCGGACGTAGCATGACGCGTCGCCTTGCGGCCTTTCACGGTGCCTGCGAGCTGGATCGCGCCTCCGAACAGCAGCAGCTTTTCTGTGAGCGTGGTCTTGCCGGCGTCCGGATGCGAGATGATCGCAAACGTGCGGCGGCGGGCAATTTCTTCGTTCAGATCGGTCATGGAAGTCGATGCGTTACGGCGGGCGGCGCGATTGTAGCCGATAGGGAAAGTCGGGGAAGCAAGGAAGCAAGGAAGCTAGGAAGCTAGGAAGCTAGGAAGCTAGGAAGCCGGGAAGCCGGGAAGCCGGGAAGCCAGACCATGGCGCCGCCTGGCGACGTTTCCTCCTGAAATCTGGCTTCCTCGCTTCCCTGGCTTCCCTGGCTTCCTTGCTTCCTTGCTTCCTTGCTTCCTTCTGCTTCCCTTTCAGAGCGGCAGCCGGTACACCAGCGCGTCCTCACGACCGGCAAAGGCCTGATAGTAGGCCTTGCGGACCCCGACCCGCTCGAACCCCATCGCCTCGTAGACCCGGATGGCTGCCGGGTTGGACGGGCGCACTTCGAGGAACATGTCCGTGATCCCGTGCTTCCGCGCATGGTCGATCAACTGCTCCACGATGCGCCGCCCGACACCCTTGCGGCGGATGTCGCTGCGAATGCAGAGATTGAGCAGGTGGGCCTCCCCTGCGCCCATCGTCATGATGCCGTAGCCGACGATCCGGCCGGCCAGTTCCACCACGCGGCACACATAGCCCACGCGGACGCAGTCCCGGAAGATTCCCTCGGTCCAAGGGAAATCATAGGACGCCCGCTCGACGGCCATGACGCCCGGCGTGTCCGCCACCGTCATGTTGCGAAACAGGATCTTCGTGGGTGACGCGGGCTGTTCCAGTTCGGCGCTCATGACACTCGCGGCCCCGTCAGGCAGACGGCGCCAATCCCTTGGCGGTGTTCATCGCAAACACGAGGTCGGCCCAGGCCTTGCGCTTTTCGCCGGGGCTGCGCAGCAGGTAGGCCGGGTGGTAGGTCACGACGACCGGGCGTTCCGTGCCCGGCAAACGATGCAGCTGCCCACGCAGTTTGCCGATGGGTGTGTCCGTTTCGAGCAGGTTCTGCGCCGCAATCCGCCCCACGCACAGGATCAGGCGCGGATTGACGAGCTCGATCTGCTGCTTGAGGTATGGCATGCAGTGAGCAACCTCTTCCGGCTTCGGGTCGCGATTCCCGGGAGGCCGGCATTTCAGGATGTTCGCGATGAACACCTGCTCCCGCTCGAGGCCCATCGCCTTCAGCATGGACGTCAGCAGCTGGCCAGCCCGACCGACGAACGGTTCACCTTCGCGGTCCTCATCGGCGCCGGGAGCTTCGCCGATGACCATCCACTGCGCCGTGCGATCCCCGACGCCAAAGACGGTCTGGGTCCGCGACTCGCTGAGTGCGCAGAGCGTACAGCCGCGGACCGCGGATTCGAGCGCAGTCCAATCGGGATTGGCCGCAGTTTCCCCTGCCACAGCCGCGATTGTCACCGCTGCGCGAATGGGCACCGACTCAACCACAGGCTCGGCCCCTTCGCGCCGCCGCCAGACGTCGATGTCGAGAGCCTTCAGGTACTGCAGACGGCGAGCGTCCATGGCAGCAAGGGCAACCTAGTGGGCGGACGAACCGGGGTTGGCGGGAGGATGCGCTGGCGGGTGATGGCGCTTGCGACGAATCCTGCGCCACGCCCAATACAAGGGCGCCGATGCGGCATAAATGCCGAACAGACCGAACAGCGTCTCGGGTGGACGCAGCGAGATCACGACGTAAGCGAGCGGCACCAGCATGGCGTAGGCCCACGGCACCCTGCCCCGCAGGTTCAATTCCTTGCCGCTCCAGTACGAGAACCGGCTGACCATCAGCGCACCGATCAGCACCGTGACCAGGAAGGCCAGCACCAGCGCCGGCAGTCCGGACAAGCCGAAGTCGCTGGCAAGCCAGATAAAGCCTGCCACGGTGGCCGCCGCGGACGGGCTCGGCAGGCCCTCGAAATACCGCTTGTCGGTGGCGCTGTTGGTCCGGGCGTTGAAGCGAGCGAGGCGCAAAGCGGCGGCGACCGCATAGAAGAATGTTGCCAGCCAGCCGAGGCGGCCCCAGAGGCGGCCATATTCGTAAATGCCTGCGATGCCCCATTGGTACACCACGATGGCGGGTGCCAGGCCGAAGGCCACCATGTCCGACAGGCTGTCGTACTGCTTGCCGAATTCGCTCTGGGTGTTGGTCCAGCGGGCCACGCGCCCGTCGAGCCCGTCAAAGATCATGGCCACGAACACGGCGATGCCGGCCCGGGTGAAGTTGCCGTCGATGGCTGCAACGATTGCATAGAAGCCGGAGAACAGCGTGCCGGTGGTCAGCAGGTTCGGCAGCAGGTAGACACCGCGGCTTCGCAGCGGGGCATCTGGCTCGTTATCGGCGGGGCTTTCGTGGGGCATCGGGCATCGGGATCCAAAGACAACCGGGGGCGACTTTACCCCACATTGACGGGCACGTACGCTGCCCAAGGCACTATCATAACGGCTTTAGGCCAAGGGCCCCGTCACGGACGCTCCGAACGTCCTGATTTATCGGCCCTCCAACCCGTCCCTCAAGCCTCTGCAGTCAAG
>Ga0114966_10003852_pt1 | contig 13021 bp, 12 predicted proteins | sample M_130207_XF_Meta_FD_87029 | JGI IMG/M metagenome (GOLD analysis project Ga0114966, IMG submission 87029) | Freshwater microbial communities from Lake Montjoie, Canada to study carbon cycling - M_130207_XF_MetaG | ecosystem: Environmental > Aquatic > Freshwater > Lake | place: Lake Montjoie... | reverse complement strand
CGTTTTGCAGAACGGCGCGACCAACGGGTACTGCTCTATCTTCCACGCTTCGGCGACGATGCTTTCGGCTGCCTGTTTCGAAAATGGGACCTGCAACTGGTCCAGCGTCTTGATCGAGATGTCCTCGTCGGTCAGCGGCCGCCGCGCGCTGCCGCGGCAATCCTTGACGCTCGCTTCGAGCGCTTTGCCGTCCTTGAACACCACGCGCACGCTCGCCGCTTCGCGCCCGACGGCTTCATCGGTCTTTATCTTGATGCTGGCGCGTAGCTTCTTGACCAGCGGATCGCTCAGGACAGGCGCGGCAAGCTGGGCGACGCCGGCGGCTTTGTATATCAGCGATGCGGCAGTCCAGTGCTCGAGGCTCACCACCGCCTGATTGATATTGGTCGGGGTCGGACGGCTCGTCAATTGCTTGGCGAGCGGATTGATCGTCAGTTCGATGCGCTCGATCTGTGCGGGGTCATAAGTATTGTTGCGCGCGATTTCGAGGCAGGCATCGGTCAGCGGATGAATCACGAAGCCGGAAGGGTAGGGCTTGTAGGCGAGGGTCGAGATTTCCCAGAACTCTCCGAGCTTGTCGAGCGCCGCGTCGAATTGCGGACGCGTGCCGAACGAAACGCCGAAGCCCTTGGGGCCTTCGATCAGGGTGTCGTTGCATGTGAAGCCGTGCGCAGTAAGGAAAACGGCCATCAGCCCGCAGCGCGCGGTGTGGCCCTGAATGAACTGGCTGGCGTTGGAGGCGTGGGCTTCGCGCAGCCCTGCAGACTGGTTGGCGGCATGGCCGATGGCGGTCGCTACCTGGTCCTCGTCGAACCCCATCGCGATGCCCGCTGACACTGCGACGCCGATGCAACCGACGAGGCCTGCCATCGACAGGCCGACCGCATTTTCCGCGGGCGGCGTGCACAGGATCTTGCCGATGCGGCACTGGATTTCATTGCCGAGCACGACGGCGCGCACGAGCTCTTTGCCGGAGAGCGGCTGGCGTTCGGCGACCGCCAGGAGCGCTGCGCCGAGCGGGCTGGTCGGATGCGCGATGGTGGTGAAGTGCGTATCGTTATACGCGAGCGCCGCCGAACTCAGCGAGTTGATAAAAGTGGCGTTCAGCGCGTCGAGCTTCTCGCGCCGGCCGACCACGGTCGACGATTTGGCGCCGTTAAATTCGGTTAAGACGGGAAGCGCGCGCTCGATCGCGTCTTCCTTGCTGCCGCCCGCGGCACAGCCCACCCAATTGACGAAAGCGCGCACGCCTTCGTGTTGAATCGCGGGGGGCAAAGCTTCGTACTTCGTGGCAACGGCAAAGCGCGCGAGCGCGCGGGTGACACCGGTCATGGCGGATTTCCTTCGGACGAAACAGAATTGTTGTTCGATGATGCGGGGGAAGGCCGATACTGAATTACGCTGCGGCGAATGTCAAACCACAGACGCGTGCGCGCGCAAGGCGTAAAATCGTTGCTGTACTCGCGTCGGTTTTAAAAATTCCCTCGCCCCAGCCCTCTTCCCACTAACGCGGGGCGAGGGAGCATTTTGAGATTGCCCCTAGTCAATTCATGCCGATGGAGAAACGCATGGCCAGAAAAATTCTTTACGTGTCCCCCGAAGCGCCTGTTGCGGACGCAGCACCCGATACAGAACGCCGCGCCATGAGCGCGGGCGGCCTGCGCATCGGCATACTCGATAACAGCAAGGGTAACGCCGACCACCTGCTCTCGTTTTTGATTGAAGGTCTGCGCGCGCAGGTGCCGATTGCCTCGGTGGTGTCCAGGCGCAAACCGGCGTCCTCGCGTCCGGCTGAGAACAGCGTGCTCGACGACCTGGTGAAGGAGGCGGACTGCGTAGTCAGCGCCATGGCCGATTGAGGGTCCTGCACGTCGTGGAGTGTCCACGACATGGCGGAACTCAGAAAGCGCGGCCTGCTGACGATGGTGATCTGCTCGGAGCCTTTCCTCAAACTCGGCAAGACGCAGGCGCGCGTGTTCGGCGTGCCTGCGCTGCCGCTGATCGTGATCCCGCATCCGCTGGGCGGCCTGTCCATCGACGACGTGAAGGCACGCGCTGCCGCGGCGCTGCCTGAATTCATCAAGCTGGTGAAGGAGGGCGCGCGATGATGGATATGGTGCAATTACTGAAGGCTCCGCAGGCGGGCTTTGAAGTGGAAGATGATTTCGAAGCAGTCAACGTCTATTGCCGCGAGCGCGGCTGGACCGACGGGCTGCCCATAGTCCCGCCGACGCAGGAACGCGTGGAGCGCATGCTCGCGTACTGCAATCGCGCGTGGGATGAACCGATTGCGGCGCTGCCGCCGCGCTTCGGCGCCGCAACGCCGCTGCGGCTGGCGGCGAACGCGGTGATGGCGGGCTGCCTGCCCGAACATTTTCCCATCGTAATGCTGGCGCTCGAAGCGATGAGCGATGAGCGCTTCAATCTCTATGGCATACAGGCGACGACGCACCCGTGCGCGCCGCTCATCATCGTCAACGGCCCGATTGCGCGCGAACTCGGCATTAATTCAGGCCACAGCGCGTTTGGTCCCGGAGCGCACGCCAACGCGACCATCGGCCGCGCGGTGAGATTGGCGCTGGTCAATATAGGCGGCGCCATTCCGGGGCTGGGCGACATGAGCACCTACGGTTCGCCGACCAAGTACAGCTATTGCGCGGCGGAAAACGAAGCGGCGAGCCCGTGGGAGCCGCTGCACGTCTAATTGGGATTTGCCAAAGAGGCGAGTACCGTCACGGTGGTCGCCGCCGAGCCGCCGCACAACATCAACGACCACGAAAGCACGACTGCCGAGGGTTTGCTGAAGACGATGGCGGGCACCATGGCGACACCCGGCGTCAACGATATCCACCATCCGCTGGCCGCACCAGTGGTGCTGTTCTGTCCCGAGCACGCGGCCACTGTTGCGGCGGGTGGTTATTCCAAAGCCGACGTCAAAAAATACCTGTTTGAGAACGCGCGCGTGCCGTTGTCTAAATTTTCCGACGAGAACGTAAACCGCCGCCTGCGCAAGCGCATGCCCGAGGAATTTGCGAAGGCGGGGATGGATGCAATGGTGCCGGTGGCGAAAAGTCCCGAGGACTACACGATCGTCGTGATCGGCGGCGCGGGCAAGCACTCGGCATTCATACCGACGTTTGGCAACACGCGCCTGGTCACGCGCGGCTTGAAGCACGAAGACGGGCGCGACGTGCTGTCGATACAGGAATTGCGCCGGGGCTGACGCGAAAGTCGCTTTACTTCTAAGATTGAACCGCAAAGGACGCGAAGGACGCAAAGGAACCCAAATTCAAAGAAATAAATTGGTGCGCTTGGCTACATCGTCCGAATCCCTAAAATTTGGATCGTCTGATTTGTCAAAGCGTCTTGAGGTTTTCCTTCGCGTCCTTTGCGTCCTTGGCGGTTCAGGATTTAATAGCAGGAAAGCCGTAAAGCTGAGCGGGATTGTCGGTGAAGATGCGCTGGCGCATCGTGGCGTCGGGAAACCAGTCGCAGAAAAGATCGATGAGGTCGCCGTCGTCGGGATTGATCTCCGGCGGGAAATGGTTCGGATGCGGCCAGTTGGTGCCGAACACGACACGGTCGGGACGCGCCGCGACGAGCGCATGCGCGAACGGCTTCATGTCCGCGTATTCGGGCGGGCCCGATTTCGAGCGGTGATACCAGCTTGAAATCTTGACCCAGCAATCGTCGCGTCCCTGCAGGATGCGCAGCAGCGCCTGGAAACCCGGCGAATCGACAGTGTCCCTGCCGCCGCGCACGCAACCGAGGTGATCGAACACCAGCGCCGCGGGCACTTCCATCAACTCCCCTTCGAGATCGGCGATTTCGGTGTTGTTGCCGACGTGCAGCTGAATATGCCAGCCGAGCGGCGCCACTTTCGGCGCGAGGATGTCGATCAACTCGGTGCCGCCGTAACCTTTGACATGGGTGGAGAGCCGTACGCCGCGCATGCCGCCTGCGTTGAGGCGCGTGAGTTCTTTCTTCGTGATATCGGGGCTGACGCCGGCGACGCCGCGCGCGCGGTGCTGGCCGAGTTCCGCGATGATGTCGAGCGTGAGCGAATTGTCGATGCCGTATACGCTCGCGTTGACCTGCACCGTGCGCTCCAGGCCTATCGTCTTGCACATGTCGAGATAGCGGGCGAGTGGCAAGAGCGGCGGCGTGTAGCTGCGCTTTTCGACCAGCGGATATTTTTCCTGGCCTTCGAAGACGTGGCAGTGGCAGTCGGTGCTGCCGGGCGGCAGCGCGTGGCGCGGCTTGCGCGGATTGGGATGCGGGCTGATACAGGCGGGGGCTGCAGGCATGGTGGTTTTGGGAATTTCTGGAGTTTGGCGGATAAGGCTGGAAGCCCTCAATTATCCGGCATTACGGAAGAAATGCACGGGCTCCCGGAAAAATTTTCGCTGCGGATGTTGCGGAAAAATTAAAGCGCATTGCCTGCCGCATGCCCCTCGGCAGTAGCCGCCATGACTCCGCGGGACGAACGGCAGTCGCCGACGAGATGCACCGCGATGCCGGCCGCGCGCAGCGGCGCGGCGAGTTCGATGTTCGGCGCCCGCGGCGTTGCGTAAGCGAAAAACGCGACGTCGTCTATCGTCGTGCGCTCGCCCGTGTAGGCGTTGGCAATCTCGAGCCTGCCGTCTTCCAGGCCATCGCCCCAGCAGGGCTCCGTATGCAGCACCATTTCGACGCGCTGCTCGTGCATGCGCCGCAAAATGCCCTGGCGCGTCACCATCGCGGTGTCTTGTGCAATCGAGTCGCGCGGGGTGACGAGCACGACGCGGTCGAAGCGCGCGCGCAAGAGTTCCGCCGCCGCATAAGTGCCGTCGGTGTGGTCCATATCGTAGATGACCGCCGTGCCGGACTGCCGCGCGATGATGCCGAGCAGCCCCGCCATTGCGGTGCGCAGATCGGGGACCAGCCCCGCAGCGAAGATGTCGCGCGGCAGCCATAGTGGCTTTGTCATGCTGGAGCCGCAGGCGAGCACCACCGCGTCGGGCTTCAGCGCGAGGATGTCCGCCGCGCCCGCCGTAATGCCGAGTTCAAAACTCGCACCCGCCCGTAACGCTGCCGCTTGCTGATAGTCGTAAACGCTGCTCAGGGCCTCGCCGCCCGGCAGCAGCGCGCGCAGGCGCGTCTTGCCGCCGATCTCGCCTGAGCGGCCGAACACGGTCACCGCGTGCCCGCGCGCAGCGGCGATCCATGCGGCTTCCATGCCGGCGACGCCCGTGCCCACCACCACGACGCACTTTTTTATTTTTGCCGGCGCCGGCCACCAGTCGACTTCGTCCTTGAGGCCGACGCGCGGATTGTTGTCGCATGCGATGGGCAGGTGATTGGTGGATATGGTGTCCCAGCACGAGTTGCATGAGACGCAATAGCGGATGTCGTGCGCGCGGTTGTGCGCGGCTTTCTCGAGCCACGCCGGATCGGCAACGAGCGTGCGGCCGAGCGCGACCAGTTCCGCATCGCCGCTCGCGACAACGGCGTCCGCTTCGGCCGGGTCGGTGATGCGGCCCAGAGCTACCACCGGCACGCCGTTCACCGCTGCGCGCAGCTCGCGCATCAGCGGCAAGTAAGGTGCGCGCGGGCCGTTGCCGTCGGGAACGTGCAGTTCGAGCGAGCGCGCGTGCGTGCCGTGCGCGAAACAGACGTAATCGACGTTGCGCGCGGCAGTGACGAGCTGCGCGACGATGGCCGCTTCCTGCGGACCTATGCTGCCGGGCGCGCCGTCGTCGCCGGGTAGTTTGATGCCAATGATAAAGCCGGCGCCGCAGGCAGCGCGCACTGCCGCGATCAGCTCCGTGACGAAGCGCGTCCGGTTCTGCCAGTTGCCGCCATACCGGTCTTCGCGCGCGTTCGAGCGTGGCGACAGGAACTGATGAAAAATGTGGCCATGGCCGGCGGAGATTTCCACGCCGCTGAAACCGCAGCGCTGCAGGCGCGCCGACGATTGCGCGAAGTCCGCAATCATCGCTTCGATCTCCGCGCCGGAGAGCGCATGCGGCACCGTGTAGCTGATGTCGTCCGGCAGCGCGGCAGCGCCCAGCGCGGACGGATTGCGCCCCGGTGCGTGGCGGCCGCGGCCCGAATCCTGGATCTGCCCCAGCAACCGGGTATCGTGCGCCTCGACCGCGGCGGCCCAGCGCTTCAGGCCGTCGATGTCATCGTCGTTCCACGCGCGCACCTTGTAATCGATCGTTTGATGGCGCGCCATGCTCAGCGGCTCGGTGACGATGAGCGCGGCGCCGCCGCGCGCGCGGTTGGCGTGATACTGGACCAGCGCATCAGTGACATGCATGTTCACGCCGAAGCGTGTAGTCATCGACGCGTGTACGACGCGGTTCTTCAGGCGCTTGCCGGCCAGCGTGAACGGCGCCAGCAGCGAGGGGTAGGGGGAAGTGCTGTCCACGTGGCGCGACGCGGCTTCGCGCGGGCTATTCGGCTTTGGCGCCGGAGGTCTTCACGACGCGCGCCCAGCGCGTCATTTCGTCGGCGAAGAACGCGGCGAAATGCTCGGGCGTGCCGGGCAGCGGCCTGGCGCTCATCGCCTGCAGGCGCTCTTTCATTTCTGGCGAGGCGAGCGCCGCGTTGATCTCGCGGTTGAGCTGCGCGACGATTTCTTTCGGCGTGCCGGCCGGGGCCATGATGCCGTACCACACCGAGACGCGGAAATCGGGGAACCCGGCTTCGGCCATGGTCGGCACGTCGGGCAGTGCAGGCGAGCGCTCATCGCTGGCAAGGGCGAGCGCCCTGACGGTGCCTGCCTTCACGTACGGCAGCGCGAACAGCTGGTTGACGAAAAAGACCGCGACCTGCCCGCTGACGAGATCGGGCAGCACCGCCGCGCCGCCTTTGTACGGCACGTGCTGCATGCTGATGCCGGCCTGCGAGTTCAGCATCTCGCCGGCGAGGTGCTCCGTGGTGCCGCTGCCGCCGGAGCCGAAGTTGAGCCCGCCGGCTTTGACCTTGGCCAGCGCGACGAGCTCTTTGACGGTCTTGGCCGGCAGCGCCGGGCTCGCAAGCAGCACCGCCGGCACGGTGGCGACGAGCCCGACCGGAATGAGATCGCGCGCCGGATCGTACGGCATCTTCGCGTAGAGGCTCGCGTTGACGGCGTTCGCGGGCGAGGCGATCAGCAGCGTGTAGCCGTCGGGTGCCGCTTTCGCCACCGCGTCGGAGCCGATGTTGCCGCCGGCGCCGGTCCTGTTATCGACGATGATCTGCTGGCCCAGCCGCTTGGTCAGCTCCTGCGCCAGCGCGCGCGCGACGATGTCGACGCCGCCGCCGGCCGCATAAGGAACGATCAGGCGCACTGATTTGGCCGGATAGGCCTGCGCGTCCGCGTCCGCGCACAGGACGGCACCTGTCAGGCCGATCACAAAGGCGTGCATGATTTTGTTGGGCATCGCATCCTCCAGGATTCGCTGGCACGCATTCGCATCGCGTTTTCAGCGAGAGCGTATTATACGGGTGCAGGCTGTCCGGTCTGCGCAGATAAAAAATCCCGGCGCGGGTATAATTTTCGCCGCCACCCAAATTCCACGGAGAGAGCACACATGGGCACCATGATTCAACTGACGGCCGCCGACGGCCACAAATTTTCCGCTTACCGGGTCGAGCCCAAGGGCAAGCCAAAAGGCGCGATCATCGTCGTCATGGAAATCTTCGGCGTCAACAGCCATATCAAGAAAGTCACCGATGAATACGCGGCAGACGGCTATCTCGCCATCGCGCCGGCGATGTTCGACCGCGTGCACCCGGGCCTCGACGTGGGTTACGGGCCGGAAGACCTCGAGATCGGCCGCGCGGCCATGAAAAAAGTGAGCCTCGACGACGCGATGAAGGACATTACCGCGACCATGAAGAACATCGAGTCCGCCGGCAAGATCGGCATCGTCGGCTATTGCTGGGGCGGCACTGCCGCGTGGAAGGCCGCGTGCAACCTTCCGGGGATTACGTGCGCGGCGCCCTATTACGGCGGCGGCATCCCCGGCCTGACCGCCGAAAAGCCGAAATGCCCGGTGATGTTCCACTGGGGCGAGACCGACCATTCGATTCCGCTCGAGAAGGCAAAAGAAGTCGCCGCCGCGCACACGGACCAGACGCATCATTTCTATGCGGCGGGCCACGGCTTCAACTGCGATCAGCGCGGTTCGTATAGCGCCGAAGCTTCAAAGGTCGCGCGCGAGCGCACGCTCGAGTTCCTGGCGAAGCGCGTCGGTTGATTTAGAACCCGCCTTGCAACACGACACCTAAAATCAACCGCCGATAAACGCCGATTCACGCCGATACAACGAGTGATTGGGCATAAGTGATTGAGTGTCCAAATTGCTGAATCACCTAATCACTTATTCACTGGTTGTCATCTGCGTTCATCGGCGTCCATCAGCGTCCATCGGCGGTTCCAGAATGTTTTTGAGACCGCTTCTTATTTATTGATTCATACCCAGGAAGACAGACGCAATGCGACCATTCGAAGGCATCAAGATACTTGACTGCACGCACGTGCTCGCCGGGCCGTTCGCCGCGTATCAGTTGGCGGTGCTCGGCGCTGACGTGATCAAGGTGGAAGACCCCAACGAGCCCGACCAGGCGCGCGAATCGGGCGCCGACATGGCGTTGAACAAGGTGCGCATGGGCACCGGGTTCATGACGCAGGGCTCGAACAAACGGTCGATCGCGCTCAACCTGAAAACCGAAGCCGGGCGCGAAGCGATGAAGCGTCTGGTCAAGGACTGGGCCGACGTGCTGATCGAAAATTACCGCCCCGGCGCGTTCAAGGCGCTGGGCCTCGGCTACGATGACCTCTCGAAGCTCAATCCCAAGCTGGTCTACGCATCGATGACCGCCTACGGCCAGGACGGCCCGCGCGGCAACTGGACGGCGTACGACATGGCGATCCAGGCGACTTCAGGCTTCACCGCCTCGACCGGCACGCCCGACAGCGGCCCGATCAAGACCGGCGCGCCGGTGATCGACTACGCGACCGGCACCACCGGCGCGTTTGCCATCGCCTCCGCGCTGTACCAGACCCTGCGCACCGGCAAGGGCCAGCACATCGACATGGCGATGATGGACGTCGCGCTCATGATGCAGGCCACGCATATCACCGATCACCTGCACTCCGGACACAAGCCCAAGCGCAGCGGCAACAAAATGCGTTTTGCCGAATCCTCGATGTTCGAGACCAAGGACGGCCTCGTGCAGCTCGCTGCTTCCAACGGCCGCCAGCACAAACGCTTCTACGCGGCGATCGGCGAGCATGCCGAAGTCGACCGCGTGAGTCTCGACGAGCGCTATGGGCGCTTTGACGAGAAGTACGAAATGGTCGCTAAAAGAATGAAAGAAAAAACCGCCGACGAGTGGGAGCACTATCTCGAAGGCAAGCACGTCCCGGCCGCGCGCGTGCGCGAGCTGCACGAGACGTTGCAGGACCCGCAACTGAAGCATCGCGGCCTGTTGCACCGCCATGACAACGTGGCCGGCGTCGGCAAGCCGGTCACAGTGCCGGTCGCCGCGTTCAAGTTCAAGCATGATGGCCCGTCGCTCGAGCGTCCGCCCGCGCGCATGGGCGAGCACACCAATGAAGTGCTGAAGGCTGCTGGCTATGGCGCCGAGGAGATTGCGGCGATGCGTAAGTCCGGGGCGATCGCATAATATGACCAAACCGAAACTGATTTATTTCGACGCGCCGGTAAGCCGCGGTGAAGAATGCCGGCTCGCGCTGCACCTTGCGGGAATCGATTTCGAAGACGCGCGCGTCAAATTCGACGCCTGGTCCGCGCTAAAACCGCAAACGCCGTACGGCGCGATGCCCGTCTATGAATTGCCGGGGCGGCCGCCGCTCGCGCACACTAACGCGATACTTTTGCTGATAGGGCGCGCTCACGGGCTGCACCCCACCGACGAGTTCGAGGCGGCGCGCCATGAGGGGATGATGCAGCACGTCGAAGACCTGCGCGCGAACGTAGGTCCGACCCTGCGCATGCCCGAAGACGCGAAACAAGCCGCGCGCGAGGCGCTGGTGGCCGGTTATCTGCCGGCGTGGGCGCAGGCGACGGAGAAGAACATCACCGGCGCGCCGTTCTTCGGCGGCGCGAAAATCAACGTGGTGGATCTGAAGCTTCACATGGCGGTGCGCTGGTTCATCGGCGGCAAGGTCGATCACATTCCGGCAACGATCTTCGCCGCGTATCCAAAGCTCCTGGGCGTGCACGACGCGGTGCGCGATCATGCCGGCGTAAAGTCCTGGTACGCGAAGCCGCAACCTGCCGGAATACCCTGAAACCGCATTGAAGGAACTTCCCAGCAATGATCATCGATTCGCAAGTCCACGCTTATGCCGCCAACACGCCGCAACGTCCGTGGCGCAAGCCGCCCCACGACTGGCCTGACCATGTAACGGCCGACGAGATGGTGGCGGCCATGGACAAGGTAGGCGTGGACGGCGCGATTAACGTCTCGGCCAATTCCCTGTACGGATTCGACGCCAGCTACGCGATCGAAGTGCAACGCGCTTATCCGGGACGCTTCGCTATCGTCAAGCCGGTGAATCCGGAAGACCCTGCCGCGGACGAGATCATCTCGGAATGGAAAAAGACGCCGGGGGCGGTTGGCATACGCGTCATGTTTGCGCTGAAGACCGCGGCGGATCTCGACATGGCGGGCATCGATCGCGTTCTGCGCGCTGCCGCGCGCCACGATCTCCCGGTCAACCTGCAGTGCGGCAATAACCTGGACTTGGGTACAGCGTTAATCGACGCTCATCCGCAGACGCGCTTTGTCATCGACCATCTGGGTTTCTATCAGCCCCGCACGAAGCCGGCGCCGGCCAGCGTCTGGGCCGATCTGCCCAAAGTGCTGGCACTCGCGCGCCGCCAGAATGCGGCGCTCAAGGTGAGCGGTGTCTGCACCATGTCGCGTGAGCCTTTTCCGTACTCCGATATCTGGGACCCGCTCGCCCGCGTTTTCGACGCCTGGGGCTTCGAGCGCTGCCTGTGGGGCACCGACTGGACCCGCACCTTCGCGCTGGTCAACTACGAGCAGGGCGTCGAGTCCTTTCGCCTGACCAACCGCCTGAACGACGGCGAGCGGGCCATGCTGATGGGCGGCGCCTGCGCAAAGGTATATGGCTGGTCGCCGAAAAAAGCAGGCGACTAAGGATTTTCCTCAAGCCGGAATACACCAGACCTTGCGCGCATGTTCCGGAGTTGCCACATCGAACGGCACGCCATCGGGATCGGTGTATTTGCGCTCGGTGCGCGGGCCTTCGCCGATGTTCTTGATCTGGCCGGCGTAGGTGCCGCCGCTTTTCTCGACTTTGGCGACCGCCTCATTAAGGTCCTCGACGAGAAAGCCCATGTGATGCAGGCCCTTCTTGGCGTTTGAATTCGCGTTGCGGTTGGCATCGATGATGGCGAGGCTGACCACGCCGTCGGACATCATGATGGCGACGCCGGACTGGCGGACGCGCTTCATTTCGAAAGCCTGCTCGTAGAAAGTCGCGGTCTTTTCCATATCGTCGACCGACAGGGTGATGTGGCGAAGCTTGGCCATGCGAGACTCCTTTGCGTTAAGCGGAAAGTTATCTGACGCGCGCGCGTTTTGCAGGTGTCGCCGTCTTGAACAGCTCGTTTGCGGATTCCAGTTTTTCCAGCGCCTGCAGTTGCGCGAACAAAGTTTTGGCGTCGATCTTCAGCTGCGACCAGCCGACGCAATCCTCGAATTTCACCCACAGGTGCTGCGCCGTCAGCGGCGCATGCGGATCACCCATCGCGTATTTTACGTTCTCGCTTTTAAGCACTTTGCCGTCATTCAGCGTGATCTGCACGTTATCGTAAGGCGCATAACCCGAGGTGCCGGCTTCTTCGACGGGATTGATGTCGATGGCGACGCGCTCGATTAGCCCGCGCACCGCGGGACTGAGGACGAATTCGTCGGTCAGATCCTGCAGGCCGACGCGTCCCGCCAGGATAGAGCAGGCGAGGGCGAACTCTATGCTGAACTTGGCGGCGATGGCGTTTTGCGGGCGGTGGTTCTTGAGGATCACCAGGTGCGAGTTGCTGAAGCACACGCGGATCTCTTTGATGTCTTTCGCCGCGACTGGCTGCTTTTTCAGCAACCCGAGCATAGCGTCGATAGCACGGTGCGCGCGGTAGCACACCGGGTATTGCTTGATGCTGAGGCCTTGCTCCGTCATATGCCAGTGCCGCGGCGGCAGCTTGGGCGGCGTGTCGAAATCGACGTCGCCCTTCGGCGAGAGTGCGGCGAGATACCCCTGTGTATGTTCGAGCGCGTCGGTGGTGGCCGAGATGCCGGCTTCAGCAAACCGCGCGGCGTAGATGCCGGATGCGGCGGCCTTGCCGGGATGCGTGGGTTTGACCATGGAACCGAGGTTCGACATCACGCCGCTCGCTTCCGAAACCGCTACGCCAAGTGCATGTGCGGCAGCGGTCGCGTCGAGCTTGTGCAGCGAGGCGCATGCCGCCGCAGCGCCGATGGCACCGAAGATTCCAGTCGGGTGCCAGCCTTTGCGCTGGTAGTTGCCGCGCTCGCGCGCGATCAGGTCGGCCCACACTTCGTAGCCCGCCACGTAGGCGACGATCATGTCGCGGCCGGAGGACTGCAATGCCTGTGCTTCCGCCAATATGGCGGGCACCAGCACGGCACTCGGATGGCTGCCTTTGAGCGCGACGTCGTCGTAATCCAGCGCGTGGGAGGCAGTGCCGTTGATCCACGCGGCGGAAGGTGCCGAGCTGCGCTTGCTGCTGAAATAGAGATTGGCAGGGCCGTCAGGCTGGTCCGCCAGCAGCACGCGCTCGACTGCCTGGGTCACCGGCTCGCGCGAGCCGGCCAGCATTGCGCCGACGCAGTCGGTGAAACCCTGTTTGGCAACACTGACGACAGCATCCGGCAGCGCGGCGAAATCAAGCCGCGCAATGAAAGCGCCGTACGCTGCGGTCAGCGGCTGCGTCACAAAGAGTCCCTAACAGGATGAAACACGTGTGCGTTGCTG
>Ga0114966_10003851_pt1 | contig 13021 bp, 13 predicted proteins | sample M_130207_XF_Meta_FD_87029 | JGI IMG/M metagenome (GOLD analysis project Ga0114966, IMG submission 87029) | Freshwater microbial communities from Lake Montjoie, Canada to study carbon cycling - M_130207_XF_MetaG | ecosystem: Environmental > Aquatic > Freshwater > Lake | place: Lake Montjoie... | reverse complement strand
GTCGATCTCCTCAACCAAATCCTGCGGCAACCCGACCGGTCGATACGGATGCGGCTCCCCAAACCCCGGCCGCGACGCATAGAGCAACACCGGCGAACCAATCCCCACACAACAGAGACCGCAGCCGTCGCACGATGAAGGGGGAAGAACAGGCAACACGAACATGACTACCAATACGGATCGTCCTGAAAGGGAGTTGATGTCCACGGGGGCTTTACTGGACCGTCAAATCGGGACGCATTTCGCGCAATCGGGCCTTGCCGTCTTCTGTCATTCCGGAGTCCCTGAGTGACACCCAGCGCAATGAAGTCAGGGAAGAGATGTGATCGCGGGCGCTGTCTTCAATGAGTCCGCCGTTGATGGCCAGCGAGATCAGGCTCGGTTGTTTGGCGAGGCTGGCCACTCCCGATCCTCGCACGCGAGAGCCGTTCAACCACAACGACCGCAGTTTGGGGAGCACTGGCAGTTGGTTGAGTCCCTCGTCGGTGATCGGAGCATTGAGAATGAGCTCGCTCAACTCGGGGAGGTGTGCCAGGTATTGAATCACTTCGTCGCCTTGTTGCGTTTGAATTTCCAAACGGGTGAGCTGTGGCGTGTGTTCCAGGTGTTTCAACCCAGTTCCAATGACGCGGGATGGAAACATCGACAACTGCTTCAGATTCGGGAATCCTGCCAAGCGTTGCAGACCATCATCCGTGACGAGCGAGTCTCCCAAGTACAGATTTTCGAGACTCGGCAACGGTCCCAATTCCAAAAACAACTCGTCGGTGATCTTTCCATGCAGCGTCAGTCGGCGCAATTCCCGGCATTTCCCAATCAACGCCAAATGCCCCGGCAGCAAGGGATCGGACAACTGTTCCAGATTCAACGACTGCTCAAACGACGTGATTTGGCCGGTCGTTGTGTTTGCCCTGAACTTGCCGCGTAGAGCGACCTCACGCAAGTCTGACAAGGATTCCAGCGGCAACACCAGCCCCGTTGCGGGGAGACGTTGACGCAACTCAACGTACCCCCGACTGGTGAACTCGCAACCGGACAAACTCAGGTGCATCAACTGCGTGAGACAACAGAGTGCGTCTATGGTTTCTTCATTGATCGCAGGACAGCGATCCAGATGCAGATAGCGCAGCGAGGGAATGGACGAGAGGAACTTCAATCCGACGGGGGTGATCGGTGTGGCCGAGAGGTCCAGCCGGTAAAGGTTGGTCAGCGCGGCGAACTCCGACAGATGTTCATCCCGAAGCCAGTCGCATCCCTCCAGCCTCAGCGACTTCAATGTCGAGAGACTGACCATGGCATCACGGGCCTCGCCGGTCAGACGTGTGTGGCTGAGATCGAGGCTCTCCAGTTTCTTCAATGATCTCATCGCTTCGATTCCGTGCCTCGTGACCCTCGTGGAGTCGAGAGAAACTCGCTCCAGCGAGGGAATCCCGGCGACCGATTTCACCTCGTCATCACAGAATTCTGCCCCCTCAATAGAGACCGAAACGGGCAGGTCTCCCATGTCATACGTGAAATGGGCTCCCAACTTCGCCAAGACGACGGCAGGCGGTTGACTGGAAAACGGAACGATGATCGTACTTAACCCAACCACTGTGAAAATGAGCAGGGACAGCATGAGCTTGTTCAACATCAGACGACTTTCGGAATTCGCGAAGACTTGAAGGAGCTCATGTTGGCCACACGACCAAGCGGGCCGACAACCAATCTCGACCATCAGCCCGCGTGTCGTCTCGACGCTGAACGCCTACGGCTTCTTTTCTTCTGGCTTCACTTCGGCGGGCTTGGGTGGTTCGACACCGCGGTCGATCTTGAGTTCCGGAACGGCGGCCTTGAGGGCGGCGACACCGGCATCGGTGACGGTCGTCTGCCACAGATAGACTTTCTTGAGCTTCTTCAAACCTTCGAGATGTTTAAGCCCGGCATCTGTCACGGCGGTGCCGTACAGGTTGAGGTACTCCAAGTTTTCGAGGCCCTTCAATTGTTCGAGGCCCGCGTCGGTGATCTTGGTTCGTTCGAGATGCAGCCGCACCAAAGCCTTCGCGTCCTTGAGATGGACCAGCCCGGCATCGGTGATGTCTTTGCCACGCACGTTCAACTGAGCAAGCTTCGGCAGGTTCTTCAGCGGTGCGAGAGCGGCATCTTCGATCTTGCCGTCGGCCAAATGATAGGCCACGTCGAGACGGGCATCGTTCTGCGCCAATTCCATCACCTGACCACCGAGCTTCCGGACCTCAGCCATCGCGGCCTTTTCAGCATCGGTCGGAGCGGGCTTGTCTTGGGCTGTGGCCACTCCCGAGCAAGCACTCCACAGCAAACCACACGTCATCAAACCGGTCAGAGCTACGAGTCGAGTCATTGGGGCAAACTCCTGTGTTGAAGGGATGCGAACGCTGTTGCCAAGTTTCGCAAAGTCAAAGACGCACGCCGGTCGGAGTCTAGCAACCGCCGCCGCCGAGAGTCGACTGTGGCGGCGAATGAGGACGAGGAACTCGTACATGAAACACAATTGACGCCGTTCACGGGGAGCGTAGACAGAATGATGTTTCACAAAACGATGAAGAGGGGAGAGGCGAAAGTTGGGAGAAGGCAATCAAGCTGCTTCAACCGTCCTGTCTTCATCATTCTGTGCCCCCATCATTTTATCTTGCCCCGCGAGCGCGATGGACACGCGAACTGATCTCGCCGAGATCGGCGGAATCGGCTATTGGATCGCGGCCCGATGGTCTCATTTTTTTGACTGCTTCGCGCCGAGGTCTTGATGTCTGCGCTCTCTTCCAACGCCGCTGATCCGACGCCGATCCACATGTTGGGTCGAATGGCCGTTGAGATCGTGGAGGCCATCGGCGACCTAGTCACATTTTTCCTGCGAATGCTGGGTGGAATGCTCGTTCGGTGGCCTCGGGCACGAGTCCTCTGGCCGGTCATGTATGAGATCGGCGTGCAGAGTGTGCCGGTCATCTTCGTGACCGGGCTGTTCATCGGAATGGTTCTCGCCGTGCAGTCGTATGACACGCTGAGGATGTTTCGGTTGGAGAGCCGGATCGGTTCGATCATCAACGTGTCGCTGGTCCGAGAACTTGGTCCTGTGCTGGCGGCGACGATGCTGGCTGGTCGAGTCGGCAGCGCGATGGCGGCCGAGATCGGGACGATGCGCGTCACCGAACAGATTGAGGCGTTGAAGGCACTCGGTGCCGACCCGCTGACCTATTTGGTCGTCCCTCGGTTCCTCGCCTGCTTCCTGTTGATCCCCGCGCTGACACTCGTGGCCGACGGCGTCGGGATGTTCGGCGGCTGGTTCGTCAGTGTGCAGGTGCTGGGCGTGAGCGATCACTTTTTCTGGCTCTACTCGCAACAGTTCATCTCGGCCTATGACGTGATCGCTGGGGTCTCGAAGAGTTTGTTTTTTGGAGCGGCCATCGCCGTGATCGCTTGCCATCGCGGCTTTCACTGCGGAGCCGGTGCCGAGGGTGTCGGCCGCGCCGCGACCGATTCGTTTGTCTTTTCGTTCATCGCCATCCTCGTGTTGGACCTGCTGCTGTCGATCGCCTTGAACAACCTGTACCGGCTGCTGTGGGCACTGGGCATCACGGTTGTGTGACTTATTGACACCAGATGCGGCACAAACTGTGAGTCTTCCGAGCGGGTTGGCGTCAGCCCCCCGGTAATTCCAAAGAGGGCTTACGCCCAAGAACCGGGGACTGACGCCGCCCCGCTCAGAGGTCTCAATCCTGCCCACGCGGTGAAACGAGACTGGCAAATTCCGTCCTACCGTCCATTCGCCTTTCGATCATGAAACCTTCCACTCCTCAGCCACCGTCAGTCTCACCGGTTCTCGAACTGCGGCAGATCAGCCAAAGTTTCGGGACGCAGGGAGTGCTGCGCGAGGTGACGGTGAAGGTTCAACGGGGCGAGACACTCGCGCTGATCGGCGAGAGCGGGTGCGGCAAGAGTGTTACGACGAAGCTGCTTGCCGGGTTGCTCGATCCAACGCGAGGCGAAGTGTTGTGGGAGGGGCGTCCTGTGAAGGGGCGTTCTTCGAGTGAGTTGCGTCGTGACCGGCTCCGCTTCGGCTACCTGTTTCAAGGGGCGGCTCTCTTCGACAGCATGAACGTTTACGAAAACATCTGTTTCGGACTGCGTGAGAACACCGATCTCAAGGAACCCGAGATTCGTGAGATCGTCCTCGAAAGGCTGCGTGAAGTGGGCCTCGCCGCGAACGTTGCTGAGAAGCGGCCAGCGGACCTCTCGGGTGGAATGAAAAAGCGCGTCGGTCTGGCTCGCGCGCTGGCGATGTCCCCCGACGTGATCTTCTACGACGAACCGACGACGGGTCTCGACCCGGTCATGAGCGATGTCATCAACGAACTGATCCTGCAAACCCAATCGCGCCGCAACGTCACCAGCGTGGTGGTCACACACGACATGCAGACGGTTCGCCGCGTGGCCGATCGCGTCGTGATGCTCTACCCGCTGGGTCGAGTCGCGCCGGGGATGCCTCAAGTGATTTTTGAAGGGACGCCCGACGAAGCCTTCGCCAGCGAAGACCCGCGTGTCGGCTGCTTCGTGCGCGGGGAAGCGGGTGCGAGATTGAAAGAGATGTCGGCGGCGTGAAAGAGAGTAGTCAGACGCTCGGTGAAGCGTTGTGGGTGAGCCGGGCGGCGTTAGCCCCCGGACGCATGGTTTGAGGAGTCCGGGGGCTGACGCCACCCGGCTCACCAAGGCTCAAAGGGATGACGACATGGCGACGGAACGTCAGCTTCAATTTCGAGTCGGATTGCTGGTGCTGGTCTCGCTAGGAATCGGCGGCTGGTTGGTCGTGCAGTTTGGCGACCTGAAGCAACTCCTGCACAAGCGGTATGTGCTGGCGATTCACTTCGATTCCGGGTCGGGCCTCTATCCGACCGCGCCCGTCACGCTGACCGGCCTGACTGTCGGAACGGTGCGCGCCGTGCAACTCGATGAGAAGCGCGGCGGTGTCGTCGCGACGATTGAAGTGCGCGAGGAGATTCGCATCCCGGTCGATAGCAAGGCGATCATCATCCGTTCGATCCTCGGTGAAACCGTGGTCGAGATCACGCCGGGGCGCGAGCGCGATCTCCTCAAACCGGGTGGACGAATTGAAGGTCAACTGGCCGTCGATCCGCTGGAGATGGTCCAGCGCATGGAAGGGCGAGCGGTCGAAGTCCTCACCGCGTTGGGTGAGACCACGCGCGAATGGCAACTCGTCGCGAAGAACGTCAACGGGTTGATGGAGACCAATCGCGGGAACCTCGGGCAGGTCGTCGAGCGGGCCGCTGAGTCGCTCTACGAATTCACTTCGACCATGAAGCACGCGAATGAGTTGCTCGCGTCGGCCAACAAAGTTGTCGGCAATCCGGCCGCCCAGCAGGCTCTTCAAGAGACGCTGATCGCGATGCCGAAGCTCGTCAATGAAACGCAGCGCACGATCGCCGAGACGCGTAACGCCGTCGCCTCGTCGCGTCAGGTTCTCGACAGCGTCAATAAGAACCTCGTGAATCTGACTCAGGTCACCGAGCCGATCGGCAAACGCGGCGACCAGATGGTGGCCAAGCTCGACAGCAGCCTGACCAACCTCGACCAACTGCTCGGAGAAATGAACCGCTTCGCCAAGCTGGTCAATACGAAGGACGGCTCACTCCAAAAGTTCGCCTCCGATCCGTCGCTGTACGACAACTTGGATCGGTCCTCACAGTCGCTCGCCGTGCTGCTGAGAAACATCGAACCGGTTCTGCGCGACATGCGCGAGTTCAGCGACAAGGTCGCCCGCAACCCCGAACTCCTCGGCGTCGGCGGTGCCGTCCGCCCCAGCGCGGGGCTGAAGGACACGGAACTGCTCAACCCTCAGAAGCCATCCGTCGCACGCGGCAACAACGGGCCAACGCGGTGAAGTGGACTAGACCTCGCGCGGTAGGTAACGAGTCTTTCTTAGTGAGCCGGGTGGCGTAAGCCCCCGGACTCCGTGATGAATAGTCCGGGGGCTTACGCCACCCGGCTCACCAAGACCGACTTTGGAAATATGCCTCACTTCAGGCCACGTGAAGTCTGACGATGGCAATGGTCCTGATGCCCTGTATTCTGAGCGCGGCTGCCGCACTTCACGGAGACTCGATTGTGATCACGGCACTTGACGCGATGCTCGTTCAAACCGCAGACGTTTGTGGCGGGCGGATTCGGATCGACGGAACACGGATTACCGTGCATCGCATCGCCACGCTGTATCAACAGGGACAGGATGCCGAAGAGATCGCGCGAACGTACTCGCATCTCTCTCTCGGTCAGGTCTACACCGCACTGGCTTACTACCACGCCAATCGAATCGAGATCGATGCGGAACTCGCGGCAGATGACGCCCAGTACGAGGACCGTCAGTCTCAAACGATGCTGTTGAGCAAGTGAACGATGAGTGCCGCACTGCGTTACGTTGATGAAGACGCTGGCGAGGATGCCGTCGTCAAAGGACTTCGCGCTCGGGGCATCGACCTTGTCACGACGGTTGATGTCCATCAGCTCGGCGCGACCGACGCCGAACAACCGGCAACCGCGATCCGACTGCGGCGAGCGATTTACACGTTTAACGTTCGAGATTTCGCGCAGCTTCACGGCGAAACTTTGGAGCAAGGGTTGGAGCACACAGGCATCATCGTGATCCCGGATCAGCGCCTCTCGACCGGCGAAAAGATTCGACGCGTGGCCGGATTCCTGCACCGTGCGACTGCCGAAGAGATGCTCAACCGTATGGAGTACTTGTGAGGAGTTGGCACGCTTGGCCCGACTCGCAAGTGAAACGTGTTTGGGACATGCGACTGTTTCCGAGTCTTCGGAGAAACAGTCGCATGTCAGCTCACCCTCAAGAAGAACACTGCTTCTGCGAGGCCTCCGAACCAGTGGCACATTTCTGTTTCATCGATCAGTATGCCTCGCCTGATCGAGCCGCAACCAGTCGCGGCGGGCGCTCAAGTTTCATTGACGACTCGGGTCTGACGGGGAACGGGAACGCCAGATACCAGAATGTTTACGGCGATCACTTTTCCCCGCGACTTGTTTGCGGCGGATGAGCTTCTTTGACCGCGTGGCACGGCTTTGGAAATCTTGGAGAAGCAGCCCCCATCCCGACTTCATTTCACTCGCATCACCCGAAACGTGAGCGAGGAGCTTTGGGCGGATTTCCTCGCTCACGCTTCGGGTGAATGTCGCCAGGGAGACTGTTTCCTACCGCACGCCTTTACTGGGTGAGTTGCCGCATGCCGAACGTGATGGTCGTCGGATTGTAGATTTCATCACCCTTGGCGTTCTGCACATAAATCGAATTGGCACCGTTGACCACACATGGCAGCGTGCCGGTTGTCGTCACTTTATGAACGCGGAAACTGCCCGCCGTGTTGGCGGCGGTGGCCGACACCGTACTGACGGTCGTGGTCCCCAACAAGACCGTGTAGGTCTGCGCGGTCGTGGCATTGTTGACCACGGTGAACTTCCACACGTTCGTGGCATCGACGCGGGCCTTGGGCCGGTAAATGCGGATCCAACCGGCCGTGAGTTTTGTCACGTCGATCGTCGCACTTTTCACAGTTCGGACGCTGCCGAAGTTTTGCTGATAGACGGCCGTGGGGCGATTCTTGGTTGTATTGACGGTCTGCACGACCGACGTGTGGCGTGTGGCGTACGTGGCGGTCCCGATTTTCGCGGTCCCGCCGTACTGAATAATGTCACCCGGCAGGCAGGCGGCGGTCGGAGCGGAGTCCGTCCAGACCTTGTTGACCAGTGAAATTGTCGTGACGAGTGTGCCCCAGACGTAATCACCGGCGGCGGGTGAATCGGCACCGATATCGGGGGCGTAGAACTCACCACCACAGGCACGAAGAACCTCAGTCGCCATGTGGGCGCATTCACCGCCGCCGAGGCGGGTACTGAGCTTCCCATTCAGAAAAGTAACCATCGAACTGCCGATGGCCTGAGCTTCGGCGGGCTGACTGAACGCTCCGCAGAACATGAGCGCCAAGCTCGCACACCACACGACACGTTTTACACGATTCATTTGAGTTGCCCTTTTGTTTGATTTGTAGCTGTTGCTTGCCCCGTGAATGAGACTGACCACGTACGTCAGACCAGTGCTTATCATTTCAGTCTTGGTCACAAAACCAGTTCGCAAACAAAAAACTCGTACCAATTTCGTCATTGGAAGCAATGCCGCGCCGAACCTGCCGCCTTGTTGAAACAGGTCAACAGTCGTGGCAACACATGTGGCAAAAAAGGCTCAGGCTTGTGGTGAATCAGAGTCCATCGACGGGCCATTTCCCGTCATTACGAACAATCTCACAAATTGTGTTGCCGACGATTTGACTTGCGGGTGGCGTGGCCTAGCCTCGCAATGGCCAACGAAGTCAGACCGACCTTGAGGTGTTTGCCGGTTGGCGAACAACAACGATTGTGACCGAGCTAAGTGGACCCGCAAAAGAATCTCAGCAGGCGAGGATTCTGTGAATGAAGAGTCCGGGGGCTGACGCCATCCGGCTCACCTGCACAACTTTTCTCTGCGGGACTACTTAGGGCCGCCGGGCCTCGAGGTCTCACTCGGACCAGTGTGGGGGAGCAAACTCTCTGCATCGGGAAGCGGGAAAGATCACTGGCTTTTGTCACGGAGTATGTCATGAAAAATCAACCGATTCAGGGTATTGCTCGAACCACTCGGCGCACCGGGACCGCGACCGTGGAGATGGCGTTGGTCTGTCCCGTGCTGTTCCTCATGGTCTTTGGACTGTTTGAAGTTGCGTATGGATACATGGTGCAGCACCTGATTGAGGATGCGGCTCGGCAGGGTTGCCGGGTCGGCATTTGCTATCGCAAGACGAACGCGACCGTGCTCGGCACCGTCAACAACCTGCTCCAGACAGAACGGGTTGTTGGAGCGAATACCACGATCTTGGTGAACAACGTGTCCGGCGATGTCTCTGCCGCCAAGACGGGTGACATCATCACGGTGCAGATCACGCTGCCCTCGTCGAAAGCATCGATCTTTCCCAAAACGGGCTACTTGAAGGGGCAACTCAAGGCCACGAGTACCTTGCGTCACCAGTAATGAAAGGACACTCCCATGCGGCTCCGTTTGCGTGTACTTCCTGATCTTCCTCATTCGTCCCATTTCCGGTCACCGGCCACCGTGTCCGGTTCGATGCGACGTGGTGCCGTGGTCGTCGAGATGGCGCTCGTCGCGCCGTTCCTCGTCATGTTGCTGCTGGGAATTTGCGAGATCGGACAAGCGATGAGGGTCCATTCCTTTCTGGCGGAAGCGGCGCGTACGGGCAGTGCCGCTGGAAGTTTGCCTGGCAGCAGCAATGGCGACGTGATTCGGGGGGTGCAGAACGGGTTGGCCACCCGGAAAGTAACCGCCAGCGCGGCGGCGATCACCATCAAGGTCAACGGAGTCGTCGGGAATGTCGCTAAGGCCCATCGCAATGACAAAATTACGGTGACGGTGGCGATCCCCATGTCCGCAGCCGGGTGGACGGGTTCGTCTGTTTTTGTCTCTCGCAGTTCCATCCAGTCCGAAACGACAGTCATGCTCAAGCAGGGATGATGCTCAGTACATTTTAAAGGCGTGAACCTCAACGCCTTCTTCCTTCAAGAGTCCTCAGTTCAAAGGTGCGTCATGAAAAAGAGTTTCCAAGTTCTTGCACGCCCGGTAATCCGGCGACGGGGAGCGATCGCGGTCCTCGTGGCGGTGTTGATGATTCCAATGCTCGCGTTCGTGGCCTTCTGTGTTGATATCGGCTGGATGACGACGACCAAAAGCGAACTGCAAAACGCGACGGATTCTGCGGCGGCGGCCGGAGCACGCCAGCTCGTTGATAATTACGGTGCCTATTCGGCCGCTTCGTCGTCCCAACGCCAAACTCTGGTTGCCAGTGCCAAGAGTGCGGCCAGCACCTATAGCAGGCAATTCGGCGGCTACAACAACGCTGGCGGAGTCGCTGCGTTGCAGGTTCTCCCAAGCGACATTCAGTTCGGCTTCACGGACGCGAGCGGGAATTATGAATCCTCAGCGACCTATGCTGGCTATCCCAACACGGTTCAAGTTTTGGTGCGGCGCGATGCAAGTGCAAATGGCCGACTCCCCCTGTTCTTCGCGGGAGTCATGGGAAAACGTGATACGGCACTCACGGCCACCGCGTCGGCAACCATCTTTACAGGATCAATTACCGGGTTTGATCCGCATGGCGGTGGTGATGGCGGTTCCGCTGGCGGAGGCGGTTGCAATGCTGGCGGGGGCGCTGCGGGGGACGACTACTCCGGAGACGGGAGTGGAGAAGGTTGCGGTCTGTTGCCAGTGGCCTTTGACATCAACGTCTGGAACCAGTTTTTTACAACCGGGAAATCAGCGGATGGAGTTGTCTACACGGATGCAGCCGGATCACCACAGATTCAAGTTTATCCCAGCCCGCAGAACGCACCGGGCAACTTTGGGTTGTTGTGCCTCGGCTCCGACACGAACGCGACTCCTAGCTATTCAAATTGGATTCTCAACGGTCCCAGCGATTGCGACCTGCAAAATCTGATCGATCGCGGACGTTTCCCGGTAAGTGAGCCAGCGCCCAAAGCATGGAAGGGAACGCCCGGGTTGCATAACGCTTTGCGAAGCGATTTCGAGGCCATCATCGGGCAACCTCGTTTGCTGCCGTTATTCAAGCCTGCCTCTGCCAGCCCCTACCAAGCGGCATCCGGGGCTGGAAATAACGCGACCTACAACATTGTGGGATTCGTGGGAGTGACGGTGACTTCGGTCACGGGGAACGGCAACAACTTGAACATCACCGTGCAGCCGTGCAGCGTGATCGACCCGACGGCGGTGTTCGACCCATCCTCGATTTATCCCGCCGGTGCGGAACCGACGAACCGGCTCAAGACCTTCACACACGTTTCGGCAAAGTTCTCCCGATGATGCGACGGAATGTCGTAGCGTTGAGGGCACCCGCAGAGCTGCGTTGAACTTCGGTGGCCGGGCAAATAGTTGAAACTCACCAACTTTAGAAAATGGTAGGACGAGCAATTGTGCCCGTCCTCTTTTTTAAAAGGCTGCATCGGCGATGCGACTGGATGGCCGGGTGAGGAACGTCTCAGTGAGTCACCGTCTCGCGAGCAACATCAGCTCAACAGCCTCGCGGCCAGTCATGCCGAGGCGGATTCCGAAGGACTCGGCCTGGGGGGTGAGGCCGACGATCTTCGAGTCGAACAGGTCTTCTGGCTCGGCCAGCGGTTGTGCGGGCGTCCCCTTGCAGATGGCGATCGCTTGGCCGAATTCGGCGGGAGTCTTCAGGTCGTAGATGCCGCAGCCGACGATCCCGGCGCTGGTGATGATCGAGCAGTACTGCCCCTGATGCCAGCGGTTGCTAATCCCGAGGGCCGTGCCGTTCTCAAATTGGAGTTCGCGGCTGGAGGTGCTGGGGGATGTGATGTTCATGGTGTTGGAACCGTTTGCGGGGAGCAGGCGAGCGCAAGGTGAGAAGTGATTAGGAGCGGGGCCGCAATCACTTCCCGAACTCAAACTTGTGTGGCTGGGGTCGGCGCTTCGCCGCCCCCAGATTGGGGGTGAATCCCGCTTCGCTGGGGGCCGCGAAGCGCCGACCCCAGCCACACTCGGGAAGTGATTGCGGCCCCGTTGCTTACCGTGTTGTGATTGTTCCGCAAAAAAGAGGACGGGCGATCCAGCCCGTCCTCTCGTTGCAATGAAACCTCACGTCAGGTTGCGTTCGCGAATCCAGTCGGTGTGAGACATTTGGCCGCGGGGCTTGTCAGTGCGTTCATACGTGTGGGCGCCGAAGTAGTCTCGCTGGGCTTGCAGCAGGTTGGCGGGGAGGCGGCCGTTGCGATAGCCGTCGTAGTACGAGAGGGCGGCGCTGAAGACCGGGATCGGGAGGCCAAGTTGGACCGAGGTCGAGATGACTCGCCGCCACGACGGTTGGGCTTTGTCGATGGCGGCTCGGAAGAAGTCGTCGAGCAGGAGGTTCTCAAGCTGCGGGTTCTTGTCGAACGCCGCCTTGATGTCGCCGAGGAACCTCGATCGGATGATGCAGCCGCCGCGCCACAAGAGGGCGATGTTGCCGTTGTTCAGCTTCCACTTGAACTCCTTCGCCGCGGCGTCGAGTTGCACGTAGCCCTGCGCGTAGCTGCACAGCTTCGAGGCGTAGAGCGCTTGGCGAACGTCTTCGATGAACTGCGTCTTGTCGCCGGTAAACTTGGCGTCGGCCGGGCCTTTCAGCACGGCGCTGGCTCGGACGCGAGCGTCCTTCTGGGCGGAGAGGCAGCGGGCGTAGACCGCTTCGGTGATGAGGGTCGTCGGCACGCCGAGATCGAGCGCGTGCTGGCTCATCCACTTCCCCGTCCCCTTCTGACCGGCGGTGTCGAGGATCATGTCGACGAGGTACTCACCCGACTCTTTGTCCTTCACCGTGAAGATGTCGCGGGAGATCTCGATGAGGTAGCTCTCCAGCTCTCCTTCGTTCCACGACTTGAAGACCTTGTAGAGTTCGTCGTTGGTCAGACCGAGGGTATTCTTCAGGATGAAGTAGGCTTCGCAGATGAGCTGCATGTCGCCGTATTCGATCCCGTTGTGAACCATCTTCACATAGTGCCCGGCCCCGGCTTCACCCACCCAATCGCAGCAAGGGATGTCGTTGTTCGGGCCGACTTTGGCGGAAATCTTTTGGAAGATGTCCTTCACAAACGGCCACGCTTCGACGTGCCCGCCCGGCATGATGCTTGGGCCTTTCAACGCACCTTCTTCACCACCCGAGACGCCGGTCCCGATGAACCGCAGCCCGGCTGCTTTGATGTCGGCATCGCGGCGATTGGTGTCGGCGTAGTCCGAGTTCCCGCCGTCGATGATGATGTCGCCGGGCGAGAGGAGCGGCTTGAGTTGCTCGATGACGCCGTCCACCGGCGCACCCGCCTTCACCATGATCATGACTCGCCGCGGAGCCTTCAGACTCCCGACGAACTCTTC
>Ga0114966_10003849_pt1 | contig 13026 bp, 11 predicted proteins | sample M_130207_XF_Meta_FD_87029 | JGI IMG/M metagenome (GOLD analysis project Ga0114966, IMG submission 87029) | Freshwater microbial communities from Lake Montjoie, Canada to study carbon cycling - M_130207_XF_MetaG | ecosystem: Environmental > Aquatic > Freshwater > Lake | place: Lake Montjoie... | reverse complement strand
GTATACAGCGGCAAGGCCGGCTGGTGCTTCGAGAATCCGTGGCGGTTGGCAAACTTCGCGTCCTCCTCCTGCAGGTGGGCACTATCGGGCAACAGGATCCGGCACAGCTCCAGTGTCGCGTGCGAGCAATAGATGCGGCCACGAAATCCCGAACGACAGAGCAACGGTAAATAGCCGCTGTGGTCGATATGCGCGTGCGTGAGGACCACGGCGTCGAGCTTCCGCGGATCGAACTGCAGGGGTGCCCAGTTGCGCAGCCGCAGCTGCTTGTAGCCCTGGAACAGGCCGCAATCGACGAGGATGCGGTGGCCATTCTCTTCGATGAGATAGCGCGAGCCCGTGACGGTGCCGGCTGCGCCGAGGAAACTTAGATTCATCGTCCCCACCCTGCTTAGATTATCGGAGTTTGGCAGTGTGGCGCGTTGACGGACGAATACAGTCCGTAGATATGCGCACGCGTCCTCGGTACCCGGTCATCTGGCAGGGTACTGCGTCAGGCTCGTATACGCGGATTCGATGAAGCCGGGGAGCTGGTCGTAACCCATCCAGTCCTTATACTTTTCCAGCCGGATCGACTTCTTCATGTCCTCGAGCGTCTGACCTGCGCGGATGCCGGCCGCAACAGCGGCTTCCAGGTCCTCGAGGTACTGACGGACGGCAATGAAGTCCGCACGGGAGCCCCCCTCCCAGTGGCTGCCGATGAAGGTGTCGAAGTCGAGCCGCTCCAGGTTCTTCAGGGAATTGATCCACGTGCTCATCGGCATGCGGTCGAACGCGAAGTTGCAGCACAAGCGCTTTGGCCAGACATAGTCCTGCGCGAACAGCACCCGCTCGCCGGGGAAATAGACATCGACCAGGTCCGATGTGTGCCGGCCGCCTGCATGAATCAGTTCCACGCGCTTGCCGCCCAGCGTGATCGTGTACCGATCGGCGAAGGTGATCTCGGGCGAACGGACATCGGCCAGCATTTCGGACTGGGTGAGGAACCCGTCGTGGTTCGCATCCATCGTGTCGAACTGGACACGGGTGCCGGTCTGGGCTTCCTGCCTGTCCAGGCGATCATCGCCGTCGATGTCGTTCGTGTCGCCGGGCGGCCGGGCGTCGCGGATCTTCGCCGTGAACTTGCCCGGCATGGAGGCATGGCCGATGAACTTCGCCGTGGCGGCAAACACGCCGCCGCCGCGAGCGTGGTCCCAGTGGTAGTGCGTTTGCACCACGAACCTGACGGGCTTGCCCGGGAACCGGGTTGCCAGTTCGGCCTTCAGCCAGGCCGCGAACTCGTTATTGATGGGATCCAGCAGGACGATGCCTTCGGACGTCACGAGAAAGGCAGTCACCGCCCCGATGCCGGGACCGCTCTGCACCTTGTAAACGTCACCCCTCACTTGCGTGATGGTTCGGACAAACGGGGTCGCTGCTGCCGCACCCGGCGCCTGGCCCGCGTTGCCCGACAGGGGCAGTGCAAGTGCGACGGTTGCGATGAGCAGGACGGCGGGCAGTGAAGCGGCTTTCTTCATGGGTCTGGTCTATCCGGATAGCAGGGTTCTGGATTGTCGGCATCGAGCTGGCAACGTCAATGCGTAACCTGCGCCCTCACGCTGCGATTCGCCTCGGCGAACAATCCGAATCGCGCAATGATCGCATAGCAGACTACGGGTACGATGAGTCCGGCTGTGAGGCCAAAGGCATCGGCAGTCAGTCCGACGAGGACGGGAACGATCGCGCCCCCGACGATGGCGGTGCAGAGCAGTCCAGAGGCTTTCGGTGCATCTTCCTTGAGTCCTTCCGTTGCGAGCGAAAAGATCGTTGGGAACATGATCGAGTTGGTGAAGCCCACCAGCACCAGCGCCCAGCCGGCGAGCGAGCCGTGGGTCAATGCGGAGACTGCAATCAGGCCAATCGCGCCGCTCGCAAAGGTCATCAATACCTTGCCGGGCTTGAAGCGACGGAGGAGGAAGCCACCAAAGAAGCGGCCGATCATGGCCCCCGCCCAGTAGTAGCTCAGCAGGATTCCGGCCGCGACCGGCACCAGCGCCATCGTCCGCGGCAGCCCGAGATAGTTGACCATCATGCTGGCGACCCCGACTTCGGCACCGACGTAGACAAAGATGCAAAGGCAGCCGAAGCGGAGCCTGGGTTTGGCGAGCAGTGCGAAGGCGCCTTCGAGACGCAGGGTTGTATAGCTCGCCTGGTCGAGGGACCTGCGCCAGCACCAGAAGACGACGGCCACCAGCACCAGCACGATGGCGAGGCCCACATAGGCTTCCGCGATCACCGCGCTTTCCGTGGTGCGATAGGCGTCGAGCGCGGCACCTGTGAGGGTGGCCGGGTCCACATCCGCCACCTGACCGAGGATCAACCTTGCGCCAAACGTCACGATGAGGAATACGCCGAGAGAATTGAAGGACTGCGCGAAGGTCAGGCGGCTGTGTGCGGTTTCCCGCTTGCCCAGGGAAATGATCAAGGGATTCACGGCGACCTGCAGCAGCGTGATGCCACCGCCCATCACGAACAAGGCTGCGAGGAACGGCGCATACGCTCCGGAGCGTGCAGCCGGCACGAACAGCAGGCAGGCCACGATCATGATGCCGAAGCCCGTCATGATGCCCTTGAAATACCCCACCCGGTTCATCAGCAAGCCCGCCGGGATCGAGAACAGCGCGTAGCTCGTGAAGAACGCAAACTGCACGAGCATCGCCTGCGCGTAGTTGAGCGAGAACAGCCCTTTGAGCTTGGCGACCAGCAGGTCGGACACGTTGGTGATGCCGCCGAACAGGAAGAAGACGGCGACGACGAGGAGCAGCAGCGGCAGCGTCTTGCCCTGCGACGCGACGTCGCCGGGATCCGACGCCGATGCGCGCGGTGGTGTAGTCATCTCCGATCCCCTCGTGGCTTGCTGCTTTTTTCCGCATGGCTTCATCGAGGAAGCCGATGGCTACGGTACCAGCTTTTTGCCTGTTGGCACGCAGCGCTGGAGCACGGGCGACGCTATGGGTCCCGGGCCAGGCGGAAGCCCCGGTCGGAATCCCGCTCCCACGGAGCATCATTGGGCCGCGTGGTAACTCGCAAGACTCGCGGATCGGAATTCCATGAGCCCCCGCGAGTCACGCGACCGGCACACTCGGCGGTGAGCCTCGCTGCACCGTCGACGGGAGCACCCGCAAGAGAAGCGGTCCCGCAGTCGGCGGTCCACTCCCAGACGTTGCCGATCATGTCGGCGAGCCCGAAGATATTCGGCGAATGGGTCGCTACGGGCGCAGTAAAGAAGTGTCCGTCGGTGCAGTTCAGCTTGAGATTCCAGCTCACGCGACTCCCCGGCGGCCACGGCGTGCGATCGGCGCCATTCGCGTAGTGGCAGGCCTGAGTGGGTTCTGGTCCCCAGGGGTATCGGTCAGCGCCTCCAGAGCGGGCCGCATACTCCCACTCGGCTTCGCTCGGGAGCCGGAACCGCAACCCCGTCTGCCGGTTGAGCCAGTCAATGAGGGACTGAGCATCGTTCCAGCTGACGCACACCACGGGATGCTGATCGGTCTGGTTGTAGCCCGGTTCCCGCCAGTTGCGCCCCAAGCGGTACTTCCACTCCCCGGTCTTCGTGTTCAGCGTTCGGCAGCCTGTCCCTGAGACATTGCGCTCCGCGTCGGTTCGATAGCCGGTTGCTCGTACAAACTCTGCAAACTGCCCGCGCGTCACCTCGACTTCACTGAGGCGAAAGCCGGCGATGCGCACGGTACGGACCGGCTGTTCAGAAGGATCGCCGTCGCCGACGGTATCGCCCATCTGGAACTGCCCGGCAGGGATGGCGCGCATCCTGGAGTCGATGGCTTCCGGGAGCCCGGCACGCTCGGCCGCGATTGCCGTGCGAGAGTGAATCAGAACAACCGCTGCGACGACCAGCAAGAGGAAGACGGACACCGCCCCGTGACACCGCTGCGTCGCTGGCGGGTTGACGCGCATGAACTACAGCCAGCGACGCACACTGTTCTTGTAGAACTCGAACTGCTCGCCAAAGCGCTGCGCGAGGAGCCGTTCTTCCGGTTCGATCTGAAACCGATTGATGTAGAACACGAACAGGATCGGGCCGGCCAGCGGCCATAACGCCGCAAGGAATGCGGTCCATGCGAGCAGGAAGCACACGAGTCCGACGTACATCGGATTGCGCGAGAACCGGTAGATCCCGGTCGTGACCAGCGCAGATATTTTCTGCAGCTTGAGCGGATTGATCGTTGTCTTCGCCTTGCGGAACGCGAGGAAGCCGAGAAGATCGCAGTACACTCCCACGGCCGCAATCGCGAGGGCCACACCGACGCGGACTGCAAAGGGCAGATCGAGCTTCGGGCCGCTGATCGAATTCATCCACATCGCAGCCGCAACGATCAATGCGACAACGGGCGGCGGGATCTTGTGTTCGAGGGGATGCATGGTCAGGCGCTAGTCACCGGCCACAATCGTTCTTTGCCGCCCGGCCTGCGAACCGGGCATCGAACCAATCAGGCAGCAGCAGCGCGGAGGGCGGCACGGCGTCTGTGTGCCCCACACCCGGCAACTCGTGGTATTCGACGATGTTCTGCCGCTCGCATAGATCGCGGCGCACGGCCTGAGTGAGCTGGACGGGTACGTCGATGTCGGCATCGCCCTGGATGAGCAGCACCGGGATGCTGGTCGGCAATGGCAGGAACTGATCATTGGCTTCAAGCCGTGCGCGCCAGGGTGTCCCTTCGGCGAGGGCTTCGCGTCGCGCGTAGGGTTCTGAGAGCTCTGAAGCCTTGGCGAAGATTTCGTAACAGCCCCAGGACATCACGGGCAGCATCTCCATGCCAGCGGGCGTGAGGATGTCGCGCAAATGCAGTTCTGGATGGCCCACCTGCAGGCCTGCCATGCGGGCGATAAAGTAGCCGCCGTTCTGCGGAATGCCAAGATCATAGAAGGACAGATCGAGATGCCGCGAGGCAGGGGCGATCGGTGCGATGCCGACGACTTTGAATTCCGGCGCATACGTGGCGGCGAGATGCGCAGCCCATAGCACGGTCTGCCCGCCTTGCGAGAATCCATACAACCCGACTGCGTTGCCCACGGATGCGCCGGGAATCTTCGTCGCGGCTCGCGCGGCGTCGAACGAGGCTTTTGCCTGCAATGGCCCATCGAGATACGCGGTACCGCCTGGAACGCCGAGGCCCTGATAATCGCTCATCGCGACGACATAGCCCCGATCCGTCAACGCTTCAATCGCCGGGACCCGAGCGTTGCGGTTCTGGCGATACAGAGGTGTGCGCGACGGAGCGCAGGAGTCCTGAAATCCGGCCGTGCCGACACCCCAAACAAGGAGTCGTCGCGGCGATGAGGCGGCGGCACGCGGGATGTAAACCTCGCCCGACGCATACTCGAGTCCCTTGCTCGCGCTCTCCGTGACGTACACGATGTTCCATCCACGAGCGTTGCGCGGAGCATCCGTGCGCTCCTGCATCCGCAGTAGATCGCCACGCTTGGCGTCCGCAGGCAAGCGCGTCGGCACCGTGTCCCAGAAGGCGCTGCCTTGGGGAGGTGACGACAAGGGTGGGGATGAGCTCTGTGCGGAAACCGTGATCGCGGGCAAGGCGCAGGCCATGATGACAAGCCAGGCAATTTCATTCAGGGGGCGCATGATTCGTGGCTCTTGCTGTGGATCGGTGGGGCCAAAACGAGTCTAGCGGACGGGACTGCGTTTACAAGGTTCTTTCTGTTCACGATCTATACTCGGGGCTCCCTCCGTTTCCGACCAGTGTGCCAGTGGATTCATCCATGCCCGAAGACAGGACCCCTCATTGGGAATCGGTTTACAGGACCAAGAAACTCGATGCGGTCAGTTGGTTCGCGCCTCATCTGGAGAGCTCGCTGGAACTGTTGAAGGCGGCGGGTCTGAGCACGGATTCCAGGGTCATCGACGTCGGTGCGGGTGCGTCGACGTTGGTGGACGATCTCCTGGATCGGGGGGTGGGCTCAATCACCGCGCTGGATATCTCTGACGCAGCACTCGACGTCGCGCGGAAGCGCCTGGGTGACCGCGCATCACGGGTGCTATGGCTTTCTGTCGATATCCTGAAGGCCAGACTGTCGAACGGCGCCTACGATCTCTGGCATGACCGGGCCACGTTGCATTTCCTGACGGATCCCGCCGATGCGGCCCGGTATGTCGACAGCGCCTTTGCTGCGTTGACCAGAGGAGGTCATGCCGTGATCGGCGGATTCGGCAAGGAAGGGCCCACGCAGTGCAGCCAGCTTCCGGTGACGCAGCGCGAACCGGAGGACTTGGCGCGTCTGTTCGGACCGCGGTTCTCGCTCGTGCAATCCAAGCACGAGATTCACCAGACCCCGTGGGGCTCACCGCAAGCGTTCGCGTTCGCCGTGCTCCGAAAGAACGACTGAGGCGTCAGTCGCCGTCGCCGCCGGCAAGCGGACCAGGCGTGAGCACAGGGAAGCCGGAACTCCCGGGTCTCAGGAACCGTCAATCGTCCTGGTCGCTGATCCAGGCGCTGAGCGGCGCGAGGCCGTCGCGCAGCATCCCGGTGTGAGCGAATGCGAGGGCCTGCACCACTTCACCCCCTGCCACGATCTTGTCGACGAGGCTGCGCAGCGATGCTTCGTTCTCGGCGAGATCGTCGCAGAAGATCCAGTGCCCGCTCTGCAATTTACCCTTCGCGGTGGCATCGGCGGAGTCGCCGAGAAAGAGGATGCCGTTGATGAGATAGGCCGCGCTGCCCGCGGTGTGGCCGGGCACCGCGAACACTTTGATCGTCGTGTCGCCGAGCATCAGGGGTTCCCCCTCTTTCAGGGTTCGCGTCACGTTGAGCCCTGTGGGCTTCACCGGAAAGAACCGCACAACCGGTCCGCGAGGCTTCTTGAGCCCGGCGATGAGGTCCGCTTCCGGCGCCAGAGCCAGCAGCTGCGCCTGCGGAAACACGCCGGCGGCCGCGATGTGGTCAAAGTGTCCGTGCGTGAACAGGATTGCCTTGACGGACTCTGCAGTCAGCCCACGCTTCTCAAGATCGGCGAGGATGGGGGCTCCCGTCGCGTCACTGCCCGCATCAATGAGCGCCACTGCGGCTTCACCGATCGGCACGATGCCCACGGTGCTGCCGGTCCCGCTGGTTACGATGCGAATCTGGTTCAGCTCATCGCCGTCCGATGCGGGCTGCAAACCGCTGAAGGTGAGTCCCACGACTGCCGCCGATACCCCCAAAAGGACCGCGAAGCCGAAGCCGACGTACTTGAGTGTGCGTTTCATGCAGGACAGTGTAGCGGGAAGAGGGAAGGGTTGGCTGGTTGCCAGCGGGCCGTCGCGTCAGTGGACGCCGGTACCGTCCTCTCATCCGAGTGCAGATATGCACGAAATCTTGACACAGTGCCGCCCGCTGCCCGCCCCGTCGGTGCCACTGGCCTATGCCTTTGGTCCTCGCTGTGAAACCGCTTCGATCTGTCCCCATCCTTCCCGTGCGATCATCCCCTCCCTTGATCTCAGGGCGTTGATTAGCATGCCAGATCTTCGTACCTTGGTGACCCTGGTGGCCGCCAGCCTGTTCATCGCGCCACGGCCCGGGCTTCTGGCTGCCGAGCCCGCCGTGAACTACGACAGCGCCTTGCGCCAGGCGACGCAAGCCCTGCAGGGCGGACAGCCCGTGGCCGCGGAATCTTCGTTTCGAGCCTTGCTGAATCGCTTTCCCGGCAACCCGGAAGTGATGGCCGGTCTTGTAGACAGTCTGTGCCGGCAGTCGCGATATGCAGAGGGCTTGGCTGCCGCTGACACGATTCGCGGCGCCGTAGGCAATGCCGAGCTCGAGCGCCAGCGCCATCGGTGCGATTTTGGGGCCCGGCTCACGGCAGCCCAGTCTCAGAAGGCGGGGGACGCCAACCTTGCAGCACTGCGGTCACTTCACGAAGAGTGGCCGGATGATCCCTATACGACGGGCTGGCTCTATGCCCGCGCGCTGGAAGCACAAGATCGGCCCGATCAGGCCGAAGCCCTGTATGGCCGGCTCGCCGAACGCTACCCGGCAGACGGAGACTTCGCACGCCAGCGCGAGCGCTTGCAATCGGCACGCAAGATTCTGGAAACACGCGCTGCGACGAGCGATGCCCTGCGCCAGGTGGCGGCCCTTGAAGCAGACAGGAACTTCCTGGAGGCCGCGGCGTTGCTGGCCGATTTGCGAAGCCGCTTTCCTGACGAACCCGCGCTTGCCGTGCGAGAAGTGGCAGACCTGGCCGCCGGCCATGACGGGCCGAGGGCGCGCGCGACTTACGCGAAACTCGACAGCAACGCCCAGCTTGCTGCGCAGGCCGCACTGGGTGGAACACTCGATGCGCTGTATCCGGATCAGGTGACGGCCTCCGTCGGCGGCGCTCGCTATGACCGCGACTCGCCCGATGACTCCCTGCAAGCGATTTCGTGGACTCGCGCCCGCCAGGGGCACGCGCTCACGCTGGCGGCCGAGCGGCAGCGGCGCTTCAGCCAACCTTCATCGAGTCTGTCGGCGACGCTCGATACCCGCCTGGCGCCGAGCTACGACGGCGCCTTCTCGGTTTCGTGGAGTCCAGAGGGTCGCTTTCTGCCCAAATACTCTGTGTCGGCGGACGTTGGCCATTACACCGGTGCTGGGCGTGCCTATCTCGTTGTCCGCCATCTTTCCTTTGAAAGCAGTTCGGCCACGCTGCTTGCACCGGGTTTTCTCTGGGAAGCCAGCGAGCGGTTTCGGCTGGACACCAGGCTCTATTGGGTCCCCGCATCAGATGCATGGAGCCTGATGGTTGCGCCTCAGTGGTTCACGACGGGAGGCCACCGTACGACGCTGACGCTGTCGGGCGGCATGGCCAGCGAGGAACTGGGCGTCGTCGGGGGCACGCTTCGTGCGTCCACCTACAGCATCAGGCTCGCTCAACGCTGGCGGCTCGGACCGCGCTGGGCGCTGGGAGGCGACGTGTTCCACGAACACCGCACCGACTTGTACAACCGCAGCGGCGCCTCATTGCAAACGGTGTACTCGTGGTAGCCCCATCGGGATTGGAGCGCCTGCTTGAGCTGATCATCCTCGTCATGATGATCAGCCTCGTCGTGCTGATCCTCTTCATGATCGCGCAGAAATTGCGGATCGAATATGTCCGGCGCCGCGAGGAGCGTGTGGCCCGTGAACTGATGCAGGTGCTCTCCAAAGGGACGACGGCACAGGTGCCGTCGCTTGATCCTGCTGTGGCCCCCGATAGACGTGCCCTGGCGCGGGCCCTCGCCATCCATGGCGACGCGGCTGCTGTGACTGCTCTGTTGTCTGCTTATCCGCGACTCCTGGAACGATTGCAGAGCGAATCGCTGCATGGGCGATGGGGGCGCCGTGCCGCGGCCATCGAAGGTCTCGGCCTGCTGCAACTGGAATCGCTGCGGGACTTCTTCATGAACACACTGGCGAACGATCCGGATGCGCGAGTCCAGGCGACAGTGCTTGAAGCGCTGGCCCGCCTGGTCCGGCGCCCGGAAGACCTGGAGCAGCTTGCCGCCGTGATGCCAGGCGTTCCGGACCTGGCTGCCGGGTTCCACGAAGGGGTGCTGGTGCGCGCACTGCAGTCCCTGGCCGCGACCGGCGAATCTTCTGCCGAAGTCTTTGCCATCTTCCTGGAGAAGCTCTCCGCAACCAGTCCCTTGCTGCGCGGAGCACTGGCTGCGGCCGGACGCACGGGGCTGCAAAGCTTCGTACCGCTGGTAGCCGCGCGCACCATGGATCCGGCGCTGCCATTGGCCAGCCATCTTTCCGGCCTCCGCGCGCTCGGCCGATTGCAGCCAGATCATCCTGTCCTGCTCGCGTCGCTCAAATCGAGCCAGCCCGAATCACGCCTCGTCGCGGCGCGGGAGATCCGCGATGCGTCACCTGAAGCGGTATCGGCACTGCGGACAGCGCTCGAGGACGCGAATTTCCACGTGCGTCGCAATGCCGCGCGGACGCTGTTCGCCCTCGGCGAGGTCGGGAGCGAGGCGCTGCGGGCCACCGGCGCCGGGACGGATGTCTACGCCGCCGACATGAGCCGCTTCGTGCTCTCCCGGGAGACGCCGCGATGATCCACGCCATCGGCGCGGTGCTGCTCGGCTGGCAGCTACTAGTCCTTGGCTACTACATCGTGGTGAACGTGGGCTACCTGTTCATCACCCTCTTTGCGTTCCGCGATGTCAGCCAGGGCATGGCCGCGACTGCGGACGAAGAGCAGTTCAGGCGGCGGCTTGGCGATGCCAATCTCCGACCCGTGTCAGTGCTCGTGCCGGCGCACAACGAGATCGCCACGATCGTGCCTACCGTGGAATCAATCCTGGCCTCGAAATATCCGGAATTCGAAGTCGTGGTGGTCGATGACGGCTCCACCGACGACATGCTCGCGCATCTGATCGCCCACTTCGCGGCAGAGCCCGCCGAGGTCCCCGTTCAGCGTCGTCTGCAGCATGCAGACGTCAAGGCAACGTACCTGTCACGTCGACATCCGCAACTACTCATCGTTTCGAAGCAGGGTGGCGGCAAGTCGGATGCCCTCAATGCCGGCATCGAATATGCGCAGTACCCCCTCGTCTGCGCGATCGACGCGGACTCGATGCTGGAAGCGGACGCGCTGCTGCGGCTCAGCCAGCAGTTCCTCATGGACCGCCGCCTCGTCGCGGTGGGAGGCGCTGTACGCGTACTCAATGGCTGCCGCGTCGAAGGCAGCCGCATCACCGAGGTCCGTGCACCACGGGGGTTGCTGGAATGCATCCAGGCGGCGGAGTACACGCGCGGCTTCCTTGCGGGTCGCGTCGCCTTGAGCCGCTTCCGCAGCCTGCTGATCGTGTCTGGCGCATTCGGGATCTTCCGCAAGGACCTGCTGGTCGAGATCGGCGGCTACCGGCACACCGTCGGAGAAGACATGGACATCGTGGTCAGGCTGCACCGCTACTGCATGGATTCAGGCATCGATTACCGGGTGAGCTTCGTGCCGGAGCCCGTGTGCTGGACGCAAGTGCCGCGGGACCTCCGGTCGCTGCTGCGGCAGCGCAACCGCTGGCAACGCGGCCTGGCAGACAGTCTGTGGAGCAGCCGGGGCATGTTCCTGAAGAAGCGCTACGGTTCAGTGGGCCTGTTTGGCTTTCCGTATTTCGCCTTCGTCGAGTTGCTGGGGCCGGCCATCGAGTTCCTGGGCTATGTCGGTTTCGTGATCTTCCTGTTCCTCGGCTGGGTTGACCGTGACTTCGCCCTGCTGTTCTTCACGCTGTCGGTGCTGTGTGGCATGTGGCTCAATGCCAGCGCCGTGCTGATCGACAACCTGCTGCTGCACCGGTATCGCCGGCTGCGCGACACGCTGCGCATCGCGCTTCTCGGTTCGCTTGAATTCATCGGCATCCGGCAGCTGGTCTCCGCAGAACGGCTGATCGCCACGTTCCAGTTCACGCGGCGGCACTGGGGCCGGGTGAATCGCCACGACCATGGCTGAGCGCGAGCCGTTCATCGCCCGCCTGCTATCGGGCCTGGCGCACTGGCTGGTGTACCTGGTGTTCCTGTCCGTGCCGGCGTGGCTGGTGTTGACGAACTTTGCGGTCTTCGAGCCGTGGCTGTATCCGCTGCATCTTGCCCAGGAGCAGGTCCACGCCCAGGGTGCCCAGATGTTCGGGCCTTATCCCGATGAGGCGGCGCTCGCCGGACTGCGCGCGAGGGGATACACGACTGTCGTCTCGCTACTCGATCCTGCTCGGGTCTACGAAGTCTCCCTGCTCGAGAAGGAGGAAGCAGCGGCGAAGCGGCAGGGGCTGCGTTTCATCAACCTGCCGATGAACAGCGACGAGCCAATGGACAGTCCGAAGAATGCCAGGACCCTCATGCAGCTGACGGCGATGATCAAGACTACACCGGATATGCCGGCCTATATCCACTGCTACCTTGGCAAGCACCGCGCAAAAGCGGCACGGGAATGGCTAAGCCAGCAGTTGACTCAAGGCGAGCCGTTGACGACCCATCCTGCGAAAGCGCCATAAGGCAGTGTTCGCCGCAGTTGGCGATTGAGAGCTGCTACATCGTCGTGGAACGACAGGTTCCGGCCACGCACGGTGTAGTGCTCCTCGACGGGCGCCCCATCTGCTGGACCCCCTGGGAGCTGCCACCGCTCGCCGTCCCTCACCAGCAGCGGCTCAAGTCTTGAACGCGACGCGATGTAGTGCTCTTCATCCTTGAGTAGCGTCGACTCGAGCCCGACGCGGACCGGTTTTGCGGCGAGGGCGGCGTAACACAGCGTCGGCTTGGACAGCGCCTCGATCTCCGTGGCGTTTGTCCGGTAAGCCATGCTGGCGAGGCTGTCCACGTGCTTCAGGATGGCGGCGACCAGGTTTTCACCCTTCACTTCTTTCTGGGAGTACCAGAACGGGATGACGGCTGAGAATTCGAACCCCGGGGGTCGCTTTGCATGCAACGCAGTCAGGAGGTCGAGGTAGCGCCGATAGTGAAGCTCTTCAGTGAGGTTGAACCCGGAGCGCACGTACGGCTCGACATCCACTTCAAGTCCGGCGAATCCATGGGGGTGGCGCGTGTTGAAGGCGAGCACCCCGTCGAGCACTCGCAATAGCCCGGCAGGTTCGTCACTCGCATCGGGGTCGCCATCGAGTGCGTAGGCGCGGATATTCCGCCGTGACAGTGCCTGCAGGAGTGGTGCGAAGCCTTCCGGATCGGCGGGGACCTGCAAGTACACTGCACTCAAGCGTTCACGCTGCATCTCCTCCGCGAACTGCTCCGGCTCCTGAAGCGCTGCAGCGACGTCCCAGATCCACCGCGATCGCGAAAGGCTCGAAGACGGCCGGGACACCAGGGGACAGTCGATCGCAGGACGTTCATCGGCTCGCCTGTCGGTCCCCGTTCCAGGCCAGTACACCACCTTGGGTGACAAACTTCCCGGGCTTGTATAGACAAACTCGATCCGCTCTGCCTCGCGCCAGCTGTCGGGATCGATCGGCACGGGCGCAGCCGACACGTGACCCGCACCGGCGATCAAGGGCGACAGAAGGAG
>Ga0114966_10003846_pt1 | contig 13029 bp, 10 predicted proteins | sample M_130207_XF_Meta_FD_87029 | JGI IMG/M metagenome (GOLD analysis project Ga0114966, IMG submission 87029) | Freshwater microbial communities from Lake Montjoie, Canada to study carbon cycling - M_130207_XF_MetaG | ecosystem: Environmental > Aquatic > Freshwater > Lake | place: Lake Montjoie... | reverse complement strand
CCGCAGGCCGCGCCTCCCTCGAAAAATGTTCCCACGCGCCGTTGCTCGATGCTCATTTTTTCGGCACTCGGCTTGCTTTTCGCAGAGGGCCGGGCTCGCGACTGCCTCTTCGACCTATGTTGAAAAAATGGAACAGGGGCCAACCACGGCCGCATTGCCCCGACTCTCGGGACCCAATCCATGGTTAATGAGGCGACTAAAAGAGAACCCGGCAAAAGGGCGGAACGGGCTTCGCGGTTACTTGGGTGACGACGTCCTTCGAGCCGCCAATCCGCTATAAATTTGGACTACAACCCCTGCGCCAGAGCGCCCGTGCCGCCTTGAGCGTCACCGTCGGGAACGTCGCCGCCAGTGGCATTACTCGCCGCCGCACGATCTCCAGCTGCCGCCGGCCTTTTCCGCTCTTCAGTACTGGGGGCGCGATTATCATCGGGGAAATGCCGGCGACAGCGTCTCGCACTAAAAGCAAATCACTCTGGCGTGTCCAGCGACGCAACCCTGCTATACCGGCAACCGTTCGCGCCGGTATTCACGAAGAGTCGTCACCCACGCTTCCAGCAACCATCCCGCAAGCATCATCATTAGCAGCCAATTCAAAGGCTGGGTAAAAAGCCGCCAGCGAACCATCAGCGGGCCGAAATCCGTAGTTTTTAAATTCGGGTGAAAATTCACCACCAAGCAGAGGATTCCATCGAGCCAAACGCCGAGCATCGACAAGGTGCACGCGAGGCGGAGGGCAAGGCGGTCGCGGCCCTTGTTCGGAGCTTCCCGCATCCGGCGGTAGAGCCAGAGGGCCATCCAAAAAAGAAAAATCCAGCGATAGGTGAAACTTACCCCGGCCGTGAAACACGCGATGAGCACAATGCTTCCACTCGCGGCCAGAAACCGCTCGCGCTCGCTTCCGCGGGTCGCCAATCCCGTCGTAAATCGACCCCACGCCAAACCGCTCGCGGCCAACGTCAGGCACAACAAGCTCAGTTTCATGCTGGTGGCATCCGCCCAGCCAAAGTCTCGACCGAGCAGCGGGGCGCCCATCTTGTAGATTCCGGATTCAATCCAAAATTGGCCCCGGGGAATTTGCGGCCATAAGCTCGCTAGCGTGCAAACCACGCCCACCGTCGCGCCCACCACGAGCCAGGGCATTTGTCGCAGCGGGCGAATTGATAAAAAGGCCAGCGCGGCCGGCGCGGGATAATATTTCAGGCCAGTCGCGAGCACTAAAATCCCAATCGCTAGCCATGGGCGAAACGTGCTTCCGCTCGTCGCGACCACGCCAAAAAACATCAGCAGTACGAAAATCACGAGGTCGTTGTTCGCTCGATTAAGCGCCACTAAAAAGGGCGGTGAAAGCAAGAGCGCCGCCATCCATCCCGCCTCCTTTAAGTCACGCGGACGGCTGGCCAGCCAACACGCCAGAGCAAAGGACCCGCACCATACGCTACCCACCAGAAAATTATCTGCCCGCCCCAAGCCTAGCCAGCGCAGCGCCAGCCACCAATCCGAATAGGCGTGCGTCCGCCAAAGTACATCGAACTGATTCGCTTGAGTGGGGTCCGCGCCCTCCCGTGCCACATCCAACGCCGAGAGAATCGCGTGGGCATCGAGATAGATCAGGCCGAAATCCGAAATCCCCATCTTCAGCAGCCAGCCGGGCCGCAGCGCCGCCGTCATCCATCCGACCATGCAAATCAGCACCAAGACCACGACCGGGGTGAACCAGCGGCGTAACGCCGCTGCCCGACAGGTTGTTTCCACTCGCTCGAAAATCACCCGACGAGTTTCCAAGGATTTAATCCAAAGGGAATTAAAATTAACGCGCCGCGCGCCGTTGCTCCCCTCATCGACTGCCCGTCGCCGTCGCTCCCTCTCCCCAAACCGAGCGCGCGCGGCGTGCTGGCCAGGCCCCTCTAAAAATTGACTCGCGGCTCGCCGCTCGCTGCAGGCCACCCAGAAGCGCATCCCTCCGCCCCGCAAGATCCGGCAGCTCATTCTCAAACCGAGAATGGATAGCCTGTTCGTTCGGGAAACGCTAACTTAGCTCAATTTTTTTATGCCCTCAACCGCAGTGAAACCCGAGGTGCTTCGAGTGCAGTTTCCGAACTCCCCGCCGTGCCGCATCTTGGCGAACGTGCGGAACCCAGCGGGTTTCCGTTTGGTATCCTGCTCGCTCCATTTAGAAATCGCACCGGTAAGTGCAGGTCGCATCGCGTCTCTTTCCCGCCAGCTGTCCCCTTTTTTTTGATCATGTTGCGCCGTTGCCCGTTGCGCTTGCTCATTTCCCAACTTAGGTCCGTCGCGATCCTCGGCGCGTTGGCGCGCGCCTCGTTTGCCCTGCAGTCCGAGTATACTTGATTTTATCCGGCCTCGCCTTTTTCTCGTTTCGATCGGTGCCGTCTAAAAAAGAGCGTCGGCCCACACCGCCAATCAAAATTCAGGTCGCGGTTTTCCTCCCGAGATCGCGCGCGTACGTTTTTGAATTTCATAACTCCATTTTTACTGCTCTCGCTTTGCGGCCTTTGCCGAGGGGAAGTGATTATTGCCGAGTTTTTGGCCGATAACGTCACGGGTATTAAGGACGAAAACGACACGCGGCAGGATTGGATCAAATTATATAACTCGGGCCCCGCGGCTGTAAGTCTCGCTGGTTGGTGGCTCAGTGACGACGCCGGCAATAAGCTCAAGTGGGAGTTTCCCAGTATCTCGATCGGCAGCGGTCGTACCCTGCTGGTTTGGGCGTCGGGCAAGGATCGCCGCATTCCGAACTTGCCTCTGCACACCAACTTCAGTCTCGCCAAGGCTGGCGAGTACCTCGGTTTGCACCGTCCGGCCACCACCGACTCCGGTCGGCCACTTATGGTCGACGAGTTCGCACCAAGCTTTCCCGCTCAGGCCACCGACGTTTCCTTTGGCCGTAGTTTTACCCAGAAGACGACCCCTTTGCTCGCCTCCGGGGCGATCGCCCGCTACCGCGTTCTCGCCAACTCCCCCATTGGGCAAGCGCAGTACTCTGGGGCCAGCTACGATCGCGGGGATGTCGGCACCAATCTTCCTGATGGCTGGAACGTCAGCCCCAGTTTCCCTGACGGAGCATGGACCATTGCTGCCACCGGAATCGGTTACGACACCGACGGCACCTTCCTGCGGCTCGTGGGAAGCAGTCCGTCCAGCAATTGCCAGACCGCCTTGCGCGATGTGAATACGTCGATCCTCATCCGTTGCCCCTTCACCGTCGCTAACCTCGCGACATTCACGAACATCACTTTGAAGATGAAGTACGAGGACGGTTTCGTCGCCTTCGTCAACGGTACCATGGTCGCACAGGCGAACAATCCGGCAGCGCTCACCTATAATTCTAACGCGCCGGTGGCTCTCGACGAAACCATCGTGAACGCATGGTCCGAATTCACAATTCCAGCGAATTTGCTCAGAGCCGGCGCCAATTTACTCGCCATTCAGGGACTCAACAGCTCCGCGAACTCTTCCGATTTTATCATCCTGCCGGAAATAATTGGCTCCACCGGTGTAGTCATCGGCGCCCCGGTCTATTTTTCCCCAGCCACGCCCACTTCACTCAATGGGGTCGGCACCGCCGGACCGGTGATGTTTAACCCGCTCCCAGCGGATCCCGCGGTGCCTCGCCCCACCGGCTCCGGCACCAGCCCGCCTCTCAGCGTTTCGGTGAAAGTGTTGAAGACCCAGCATGCCATCACCGCCGTCAAGGCGTTCTATCGGATCATGTACAACGCCGAGTCCGCCGGTATCGCGCTGCTCGACAACGGCGTTTCTCCAGATGCTACTGCCAACGATGGTGTCTATTCAGCCAATCTCCCCACCACCGCGGTGGGCGCGGCGCAAATGCTGCGTTGGCGGTTTGAGGCCGTCGATGCGGCGGGTAATCTTACCAAGTTGCCGGCGTTCAGCGATCCGCTGGACTCACCCAAGTATTTTGGCACGGTCGCGCGGAGCCCGCTCGCGACCAATAGCCAGTTGCCCGTTCTCGAATGGTTCGTCGAAGGCGCGCCCAGCTCTGGTCCCACCGCGGCCGCTTTCCGCGGCTCCTGTTATTATCTCGGCTATTTCTACGATAATACCGGCCACGAAATCCACGGCCAATCAACCGCTGGCTTGGCCAAAAAAAGCTACGATTTCGACTCCAACAGCGGTTACCATTTTCTTTGGCAAGAAGGCGAAACCCGCGTCAAAGATCTCAACCTCCTCAGCAACTTCGCGGACAAAACCAAGACCCGCAACTCGCTGTCTCATGAGGTGGGTAAACGGATCGGGGCCCCTTACCACTTTTGCTTTCCAGTGCGAATGCATCTCAACGGGGACTTTCATGGCGTGATGGATTTCATGGAAGATGGCGACGATCGCATGCTCCAGCGCAACGGCTTGGATTCCGAGGGCGCCCTTTACAAGATCTATGCCGAGACGATGAATGTTTCTCCGGAAAAAAAGACCCGGAAAACCGAGCCCAACACCGACCTTGACACCTTCACCAACTCGCTCGAACCGTCCCAACCTCTCGCCACTCGGCGGACGTACGGTTACGATAATATCAACATCGCCGCCACCATTAACTATCTGGTCCTCCGGCAACTCAACTCCGATGCCGATCACGGACATAAAAATTATTATCTTTACCGGGACACGAATATCACTGGCGAGTGGCAGCCCATTGTATGGGACGTTGACTTGTCTCAGGGGCATCAATGGAACGGCGACAACGGCACGGGCGGTTACTTCAACGATACCCTCACCGCCAAGAACGCGCTCAACCGCCACAGTGGGGCCAATCGCCTTTACAACCTGATCCTCGAAAGCCGCGAATTCCAGGAGATGTTCGCTCGCCGTATGCGCACCGTCATGGATGCTATCTTGCAGGCGCCAGGCACCGCTAACGGCTGGTTCGAGACCCGCATGCGTGAACTCGCCGCCTCCGTTGATCCAGATCCCGCCAATCCCTCGCCAATCACCGATGGAGACCTCGATCACGCCAAATGGGGCATGAACGCCGCGTTCATCGACAACCGTCCACGCGAAGAGGTTGAGCGCGTCGTTACTGGCTATTTTCCCGCGCGGCGGACTTTTCTTTTCGATCAGTCGACGACCCGGCCGTTGGTTCAGAAGCCAGGCCTCACCGGCGGCACCCCGATTCCTAGTGCACCCCAAGCCGTCCGGTCAGATGCCATCGTGGTGGACTCTTTGGATTATTATCCTAGCCCGACCTCCCAGGCAGGCGAATATCTCATCCTCCGCAATACCACCGCCAACGCGATTGACCTTAGCGGTTGGCGCATCCGCGGCGGGGTCGATCACTCGTTCACTCCGGGCACGGTGATTCCAGCCGGTGCGGGCACTGCCGCGGTCGAGTACAAAGGACTGCTCCATCTCGTCAAAAACGCCACCGCCTTCCGAGCCCGTACCAGCGGGCCCAAGGGCGGAGAAAACCGCTTCATTCAGGGCAACTACTCAGGACAATTGTCCGCTCGAGGAGAAACCATCCAGCTCTTTGATGCCAGTAACGCTTTGATCACGGCCTACAGCTATGTCGGCAATCCGTCCCCAGCCCAAAGTTGGCTGCGAGTCAGCGAGGTGCACTACCATCCCGCCCCGCCCACGCCGGACGAGTCCGCCGCCCTCATCGGGGTCACCGGCGAGGATTTCGAATTCATCGAGCTGGTAAATAACGGCCCAACGACCATCGACCTGACCGGTATGACCTTTACCGCTGGTGTGAGCTACGCGTTTCCGCCAAACCGTCTCGCCCCGGGCGCGAGGATCGTGCTCGCCAAAAGGCCCGCGGCATTCCGGCTGAGACATCCGGACTTCATCGGCGTGCTGGGCGGCTATGAAGGCAACCTCAACAACGACGGCGATCGCCTTGAGCTAACCGAAGCCTCCGGCGAGGTCGTGCTCGATTTCTCCTTCAATGATGCGTGGTATCCAAGCAGCGACGGACTCGGTTCCTCTTTGGTCTTGCGCGATCCGGCGACGGCAGTGACTGCGCTCAGCCTAGCCTCAAGCTGGATAGCGAGCACAGCTCGGGATGGTTCGCCCGGTCAGGGCGAGACCTTCGCCCCTCTCACGATCCCCTCAGCCCGCTTATCAAACCTCTCCGTGCGAACCTCCCTCGACGCCCATCAGATTGTGACGGTGGGCTTCACGTTGTCAGGTGGCAGTAAGAGCGTGCTCCTCAGGGCGGTCGGTCCGACTCTTGTCGACTTTGGCGTGCCCAATTTTATGGCCGACCCCAAGCTCGATCTTTTCAGTGGTGCCAACAAAGTTAACTCAAATGATAACTGGGGAGGAACCAACGCGCTTGCCTTCGCCTTCCAATCCGTCGGCGCATTTGGCTATGCTTCAACGAGCACTCGCGACGCCGCCTTGGTGACCACCATCACCGGAGGCCAGACGCTCCAAGTATCGGGGCCCACTGCCGGCACCGTCCTCGTCGAGGGATATGACGCCGTCATCGGTGATTTACCTCGCTTCACCAACCTGTCCGCCCGCAATCAGGTCGGTACCGGCACCAATATTTTGATCGCTGGCTTTACTCTCTGGGGCAGTGGCAAACGCGACCTTCTGGTTCGCGCGGTGGGCCCGAAGCTAATCGATTTCGGAGTAACCGCTGTATTGCTTGATCCGAAATTGGAAATTTTCAGCGGCACCACCAAAATCGCGGAAAACGATAATTGGCCCGCTGCCCTGGCGCCCGCGTTCGCTACCGTCGGAGCCTTCGGTCTCACGCTTGGCAGTAAAGATGCCGCTATTACGGTATCCCTCCCCGCCGGTAGTTACACCGTGCAGGTTTCGGGCGCTGATGGCGGAGTTGGCGAAGCCATCGTTGAAATTTACGAGCTGCCGTGAACTCCCGGTCCGCCACCGCCAGAAGGTCGCGAGACGCCGGTTAGCCACCATGCTAGAATTCGTCGCAACGCGATAACCAACGACCGAGCAGGGCAGGGTAGGGTAGGTGGGGCGGCACTCGCCTCGCCGATACCCTCGATAGCAATATTTTGGCGAGGGCATTGATGAGTCCCTGCTCTGGCTTGACCGACAGTAACCGACCCGCTCGCCAATGGCCCCAATGACCCTCCGACGGATATTTTCCGAAAGCTCACCCGCCCACTTTAAACTCCGCCACCGATCGTCCGCCGTTTGTCATCGGTCTTGAAATTCTTCAGCCACGGATGCCTCGCTCGCGCACGCTCGGGTATTTCGGGTTCACGGCGAAAGTCGCGACCCTCACCAGTCATCACCGCACTTCGCGGGGCACCACCGTCTCATGGGGAAATGCCCGCAAGCCCAAGACCGGTGAGTTGCCCGCAACCTCCCATGACCGCGAGGGTGAATCCAAGAACCACGTAACACTAAAAAAACGCCCCGCATTCAGCCGGACGTTTAAAAAACAAACCGAAAGATGGTTGCTCAACGCTTTAAAGCGGCCGTGCCGCGGAGGCACTCGGATCAATCACGATCAGCTCAACCCGGCGATCTTTCCCCATCGTGCCATCATCCGCATTCTTGGATGCCTCCAAGCTGCCCTTTGACCGCGTCTCAAGCTTGTCCGCACTTACCCCAATCGACTGGAGATACTTCTTTGTCGAACTCGCCCTGCGGTCTCCTAAGCCCAAGTTGTATTCGGAAGTGCCGCGCCAGTCACAACGCCCTTCCAGCACCAGCCGGTGCGTTGGGTTCTTGTCTAAATAATCTTTGGCGCTCTTCAGTTTCTCACGCTCAGATGCCTTGATGGACGATTGATCGAAATCAAAGTAGACCGTTTGACCTTGCAGGGCGACCCGGTTTTCACCGTTGGGATCGAAGTCGCTGCGCGCCTGGAGCTGCGGAGCGTTGGGATTAAAGTCCACGTTGGTCGGTGCCGCGCTCGCGATGTTCGCACCGCCCCCTTGTGGCCCGAGCAACGTCGAACCGGGATCGGGTCTACTAGGCTTTTTTGAGCACCCCGTCACCACGAGAATGGCACTGGCAAAAGCAAGGTGAAATTTCTTCGAGGCTAGTTTCATAAGGAGTAAAATGGTCGGAAGGCGAAAGAAGTCTATTGAGCACCCGCCTCGCGCGCCGCAAGGCTTTTAACAAGGTTCAGATTTTTACGAAGCTGACGGTGAGACCAAGCCAATTTCAAGCGCGTAGCGCGTGAGGCTGGCAACGTTATGAAGATTGAGCTTTTTCATTAGGTTCGTCCGGTGGTTATCAACCGTTTTACCGCTGATGCTCAGCTTGAGCGCAATTTCTTTGGTGCTGTGGCTCTCCGCGACTAACTGCAGGATCTCCCGCTCGCGGTCCGTCAGGAAGTCAGGCGCCTGATTCGATGACGGATTGGCGACGACATCGCGCAGGAGTGCCGCCACGGCCGGTCCAAAATAAGTGCCACCGCTAGCAACCGTCTCCAATCCCTTCTTAAACTCGAACAAGCCGGCCGTCTTCTCGACGAATCCGTGCGCCCCAGCCTCTAGCATCTCGCGGACGAGGACGGGGTTCTCGTGACCCGAAAAAACCAGCACGCGCATCTGGGGTAGTTTCTTGCCGATGCGCCGAAGAATATCTACGCCGTTCAACCCGGGAAGTTTCGCATCTAAGACGCAAACGTCTGGACTCGTCGACAAGCACAACTCAACTGCAGTTTGCCCATCGCCCGCCTCGCCCACGAGCTCATAGTTGGAATCCATCTTCAAAATCTGCACCAACATCTCGCGAATCGCCGTCTGGTCTTCGATAATAATGAGTCGATACATATTTCGGTTTTTTGGGTGGTCACGTAGTTAGGGTGGTGGGTCGACTGGGATTCGAACCCAGAACCAACGACTTAAAAGGACGCTGCTCTACCATTGAGCTATCGACCCCCAAACCAAGCGAAGGATTAAAATGGGTTTCTCTCTCGCAAGTTGGCAAGAAATTTCTCCCCCGATCGTGTTTGAAGTCACGATTGACGGACTCTCCGAGTGAAATAATGTCGGCAAATTATTAGATCGTGGGAACAATTCATCGATATTCTCATCAGATTGGGGCAGAACGTATGACTGCCAAAACTGAAGAAGTTGCTTTCGACCGCCTGTTGGTTGCTCGATTCAAGGACGGCGACCAAGCCGCCTTCGACGAAATGGTGTCGCGCTACTGGGATCGGATCTACGCCATGGTCCATCAACTCCTCCGCAATCCTCAAGATGCGGAAGAAGTCACCCAAGATGCCTTCATTCGCGCGCATCGCGGTCTGGTTAATTTCCGAGGTGACTCTGCTTTTTCCACGTGGCTCTACCAGATCGCGACGAATCTCGCTCGTAACCGCTACTGGTACTGGTGGCGCCGCAAGCGCGATAAGTCCGTCTCGTTTGATGCCCCCCTCGGCGCCGAAAACAACCTCACCCTTGCCGATATCATTCCCGCAGAAGTGCAATCGCCCGACGATATCACCGTCACCCAAGAATTGGTCGCCCGAATCGCGCGAGGTATGGATCAACTTTCTGCGAAGCACCGGGAAATCCTCGTTCTCAGAAACGTGAAAAATATGTCCTACGACGAAATCGCTGGAATCTTAGACCTATCCGTGGGCACCGTTAAAAGTCGCATTGCGCGGGCCCGAGACAGCTTGCGCTCAAAACTTGGCGAGGATTTTAAATGAAAGACGCGGAATTTATCTCCCTGGTAAACCTCTACTTGGACCACGAAATCAGCGCGCCAGATGCCCATCGGCTCGAAATTGAAGTTAACGCTAACCCCGAACGCCGGAAAGTTTATCACGACTATTGTCGGATGCAGAAAGGCTGCCAGCTCCTTTCGGCTGAATTCCACACCGGGGGGGGCACCGGCGTCGCTAGCGTCGTTCCGATCGAATTGACGGGCACCTTACCAGCCGGTCAGCGAGGCGCGCGGCGGCAATTGACCACGTTCGGTCTGGTTGCCGCAATCGCGGCCTGCGTCGCGCTCGTTGCTGTCAACTGGCATCGCACCGCTCCTAAAGCAGCGCCAGAAGTTCTCCTCGCCCGCGCAACCGAAGTCGACCAATCGCCCGCCGCCCCCATCCCAACATATCGGTTCTCTGCTCACTTGGTATCCCCGCGGCGAGAGTCCGAGCTGCTGCCGAAGACCGATGCCTTCATTTTCGATTCTGTCATCTTTAAAAACCAAGCCGGCACCAACGGCGTTTTAAGCCTCTCAGGGCAAGCCATTCCGGCGGGCCTAAACTGGATTAGCACAGTGCAATTAACTCCCGTTCCCACTGTGCGCTTCGATGACCTGCGCTTTGAAAGCGATCCCGTCCGCCTAAGTCCAGAAGCACGCGCGCTGGGCCTTCGTCACGGCCCCGCCGAAGCCGCCGACGAGATGGCGGCATTTCGATTCCTGAAATAACCGGAAAAAACGGAGCGTCGCGCACGTGGTCCACCCGAGCGCGAAGGAGGCACCGCCAAGATCAATTTCCGAGGGCTTTTTTGATCAAGAACTCCGTCGATAGCTCCTCCTTCGAGGCGAGGGCCGCGCGCCGAACGGCTTGATCGGCATCCGCCGCTTTGTAGCCGAGCGCGATCAAAGCCGAAACTGCATCGGTGTGCGCGTTTACGGAAGAAGCGGCGCCTCCACTCGACCCAACGCTGGCAGCCATCGGGCTCCCGCCGACACTTACTTTGGACTTTAATTCGACGATCAAACGTTCCGCCGTTTTTTTGCCGATACCCGGGCACCTCGCGAGCGTCGCGATGTCGCCCAGCCTGATCGCACTTTCCAACGATGGCAGAGCGAGTCGACTCATGATCGTTAATGCGAGCTTGGGCCCGACACCCGTGACGTTTTCGATCATCAGTCGGAAAAAATCCCGCTCCGCAGTTGAGGAAAAGCCATAGAGCGTTTGCGCGTCTTCTCGATAAATCACGTGGGTGTGCAGTTTTACCGTACCCCCAATACTCGGGAGCTTTTCCGCGGTGGTGATCGGCACATTCACTTCATATCCGAAACCATTGAGCTCCACAATAGCGTGCAGGGGCGTCGCCGCAGTCAGTGTCCCTTGGATTGAGGTAATCATCGTTTCAGGTTAAGCCGAGTACGTGCTGCATGTCATAAACGCCCGGCGGTTGGTGGACGACCCACTGGGCGGCGCGTAAGGCCCCACGGGCGAAAATACCCCGATCGCTCGCCTTGTGGGTCAGCTCGAGTCGTTCGCCGAGCGCGGCAAACATCACGGTGTGATCGCCGACGACATCGCCACCGCGCAACGCATGCACGCCGACTTCGCTTGGTCCGCGCTGCCCAGTGATCCCTTCCCGACCATGCCGAAGCGCCTCCGCCCCGAGTCGGCGCTCGTCCAAAATAATTTCCAATAAGCGCGCCGCCGTACCGCTCGGGGCATCTTGCTTAAACCGATGATGCATTTCGATCACTTCAATGTCGTAGTCCGCGTCAAGAACAGCGGTTGCTCGCCGCGTAAGCGCAAAGAGCAGGTTGACCCCGACAGAAAAATTACCGGCCCAGACACAGGGAATCTTGGCGGCCAGTTCGAGAAGCGATTTTTTCTCGTCGGTGGAATGTCCGGTCGTTCCGAGTACCACGGGTTTCCCCTGCGCAACGGCCGCCTCCAAAAGGGTTCGGGTCGCGGCATGAGAACTGAAATCCACGACGACATCGCACGAACGGAGCGCCGCAGCGATATCGTCGCCGAGGTCGACCGCCCCGCCGACCGTGATTTTCATATCTTTGGCGGCAGCCGCAACCGCTTGGCCCATGCGACCGCGCGATCCATTGATTAATACAGTGGGAAGCATGGTTTAATCGAATGAGGCGAGTACGCCTTCGAGGATTTGGGCGTTTGCCGGAGTCATTTCACATAAGGGTAAACGCACTTCGGCTGAACCAATGATGCCCGCGCGTTGCAGAGCTACTTTTATCGGAACAGGGTTGGGTTCAATAAAGAGCGTTTTGAACGCAGGATAAAGTTGGCGATGGATTTTGGCGGCAGCGCCGAAATCGTTCGCGAGAGCCAAACCAACCATACGGACAATCGGCTTTACATAAAGATTTGCAGCTACGCTGATCACGCCTTCCGCGCCGACTGCCATGAAGGGGAGCGTGAGCGAATCGTCACCGCTCAACACCGTGAGGTCGCGTCCGAGCGCCTGCTTCAGCTGATCGACGCGATCGACGCTGCCCCCGGCCTCCTTAATCCAAGCCACATGTTTATATTTTCGACGCAGGCGCTCGACCACGGGCACGCCGATCTCGATGCCGCAACGGCCCGGAATCGAGTAAAGGATAATCGGCTTATCGGTGCTCTCAGCCACCGCCGCAAAATGACGGAAAAGACCCTCTTGGCTCGGCTTGTTATAATAGGGGGCGACGACGAGCATGGCGTCAGCCTTGGCTTCGTGCGAAAGGCGGGTTAGCGCGACGGCCTCCTGCGTCGAGTTTGACCCAGTGCCAGCGATGACCGGAACGCGGCCGCGCGCCTCAGCGATTACGCACCGGACGACGTCCATGTGTTCCTCGTGGCTTAAGGTCGGTGATTCACCCGTGGTGCCGACTGGAACTAGACCGTTAATGCCTCCTTTTATTTGAAAGGCCACGAGTTTTTCGAGGTCAGGATAGGAGACCTGGCCGTCGCGAAACGGTGTGGCGAGAGCGGTGATCGTGCCGGTAAGAGGACGGAGTTTCATGAAAACAGGCAATGAAGCCTTGCGGAACAGACGACCGCGAAATAAGTAATCGCAACGCTTTTTTACCTGTGCCTCCGTTTCAAAACGTCACCCCTCACACGGAAATTCTCAATGACCTGCTGCGTCTCGCCGTGGACAACGGCGCGAGCGATGTCATTATCAAGGGGGATAAGGCTGGGTTCTTTCGGTTGGCCGGGAGCTTAAAAGCGGTCGAGATGTCACCGATCACCAGTGCCGATTTGGCGGCGTGGGTGGGCGAGCATGTGCCGAAGGTATTCAAGCCGCACTGGGATGATTTGCGCCAAGTCGACTTTGCGTATTGCGTCGAAGGAATTGGGCGGTTTCGGGTGAACGCTTTTCACCAACGTGG
>Ga0114966_10003845_pt1 | contig 13029 bp, 9 predicted proteins | sample M_130207_XF_Meta_FD_87029 | JGI IMG/M metagenome (GOLD analysis project Ga0114966, IMG submission 87029) | Freshwater microbial communities from Lake Montjoie, Canada to study carbon cycling - M_130207_XF_MetaG | ecosystem: Environmental > Aquatic > Freshwater > Lake | place: Lake Montjoie... | reverse complement strand
TGGGTACGCGGCGTCCCCTGGAGACGCCGCTGGCCGCCAACCAGCGCTGGAGCCTGGACTTCGTCTCGGACCAGATGACCGATGGCCGCCGCTTCCGCATCCTGACAGTGATCGACAACTGTACGCGCGAATGCCTGGCGCTGGTAGCGGACACGTCTCTGTCGGGCCAGCGGGTCGCCCGCGAGCTGGACAACATCGTGCGCCAGCGCGGCCGGCCGCAGACGATCGTCAGCGACAACGGCACGGAATACACATCCAACGCCATCCTGGGCTGGGCCGACGAGACCGGGGTCGGCTGGCATTACATCGCGCCGGGCAAGCCCCAGCAGAACGGCTACAACGAGAGCTTCAACGGCAAGCTGCGGGACGAGTTGCTGAACGAAACGCTGTTCCGCTCGCTGCCCCACGCCCGGGCTGCTCTGGAGACCTGGCGGCGGGACTACAACCAAGAGCGGCCACACTCGAAACTCGGCTGGATGACGCCCCGGGCCTACGCCAGCGCCATCTGCGGAGAGACCGGCCAAGGCGCGCCCGACTCTTGCGGTCGCGCGCCATGGCCTCTTGCAAGCCACCACCAGGACGGTTCAAATCGGCTCAGGACTCTCATTATGACTGGATGAGAAACGGGGGTCACGTCAGTCACGTCATTACCCGGCGCCTACGTGGCAGCCTTCGGCTTGCGTCCCCTCCACCTCGGTCCGTCTAGTGCGCCCACCCCGACCATGGCGTTACAGACCGCCGTGTACTAACAATGAAACTGGATCACCTCTCGGGGGATGGCCATTCTCGGCATTTATCCTCAGGTTGCCGGCCCAGTGGTCCGGACGATAGGCGGCGGCCAGGCGCTGCAGCTCCAGATCGAGCTGATCGGGCGGGGTGGCGAGGGTGGAGCTGGAGGTCAGCTCATAGGCGTCCTCGGCCTGGAACGGCACGGCGGCGACGCGCTTGCCCGAGAGGGTGCGGGACAGCTCGGTCTCGGTGTAACCCTTAAGGCCGCCGTCGTAGAACATCATGAAGCCGAAGTCGGAGGGGCCAAGCGCGTCCCTCGGCATGCCCAGCAGGCTCTCCAGCCCCGCCTTGCCGCCCGGCGGGGGCGTAGCGCCATAGTAGAACAGGGTCGGCTGGCTGCTCATCCGTTCCTAGAGGGCCGCGTTGACCTCGGCCAGCGTCATGGAGCCGGCGGCCCGCTCGAACGTCGCCCGCCGCTGTTCGGCGTCGAGGTAGACCGCATCGGCGCCGCCGGCCAGTTCGTCGGCGATCTGGGACGAGCGCAAGGTCGCCTGACCGATCTCGACGTCGAGGGCCGAACGCAGGAAGGCGATGGTGTCGGCCATCTCGTCGCGGGTGACGCCGTGTTCGGCCATCTGGCGGCGGGCCATGACCTGGAAAGCCAGGCTGCGGTCCACGCTGCGCAGGTGGAACAGGCTGACCATATCGCCGCGCGACACCTGGCCGACGTCGGCGGTGGTCAGGCCATCGACGATATCGAAGGGCTGGACGTCGGGCTCGAGCATGCGGCGCAGGCGCAGCCGCATGGCCACCTCGCCCACCCGCCGCACCAGCCCCTGGCGCTCGCCCGCCGCCGTCAGGTCGGGCCGGGAATAGGGGTGGAAGAACAGCTCCTCCAGCCCATCGTTCTGAACCCCTGGCAGGGTGACGACAGTGACGCAGGGATTGTCCGGCGCGCGGGTCAGGGGCGCGGGATCGGCGCCGGGCTGGCCCTTGCCGCGCCAGTTCGGAAACGCCCGGCGGATCTTCTGTTCGGCCTGGTCGGGGTCAAAGTCGCCGACGAAGATCACCGTCGCCCGCTCGGGCCGGTAATAGGCCTCGTAGAAGGCGCGCAGCTGGGCGGGCGTGGCCTTCTGGACAATGGCGGGATCGCCGCCAGGTCCGCGGGCGAACGGATGGTCGCCCAGTTGCCATCTGGCCCGGGCCTCCAGCAGGTCGAGCTGCGGCCCCCGCTTGGAGCGCGGTTCGGCCAGCACGACGCCGCGTTCTGACTTTACCGCCGCTGGATCGAAGGAAAGCTCGCCGGCGAGCTCGCGCAGCATACCGAGGCCGGTGTCCAGGATAGCCTCGTCATTGCGGGCGAGGTTGAATTTGTATCGGGTCTCGGCGCCCTCGGTGGCGGCGTTGATGTCCCGGCCATAGCGCAGGCCCAGGCGCTTGAGCGTCGAGCGGACCTCGCCGTCGGGGATCCTGGCCGAGCCGCGGAAGGCCATGTGTTCGATGAAGTGGGCCAGGCCCGCCTGATCGGTGCGCTCGTGCATCGCGCCCGCGTCGATCACCAGCCGCAGCGCCATCTGGCCGCCGGGAAACGGGTTGCGGCGGACGGCGTATTTCACCCCGTTGGGCAGGGGCCCGAAGGTGACCTGAGGGTCGGGCCGCAGGTCGCTGACATCTTGGGCCCAGGGCCGGTGGGCCAGGGCGGCGCCGGGCCTATTCGACTGGGAGACGGCGAAGTTTCCGAAGGCCAGCAGCAAGCCCGCCGCGACGAGGGCGGCGATGGAATTAAATCGGATACGGAACATGAAGCTCGAACCCCATGCGAAAGCCACGGGGCAAAGGCTACGCCGAAACGGCGGGGTGTCAATCAGCCCCTGGCCTTGTCCATCAGCCCGGCGAAGCGCTCGAAGAGATAGAGGCTGTCGGTGGGGCCGGGGGAGGCTTCGGGGTGGTTCTGGACCGAGAACACCGGCCGGTCCTTCAGCGCGATGCCGGCGTTGGTGCCGTCGAACAGGGAGACGTGGGTCTCGGTGACCGGGGCGGGCAGGCTGTCGCGGTCCACCGTGAAACCGTGGTTCATCGAGACGATCTCGACTTTGCCGGTGGTCAGGTCCTGGACCGGGTGGTTCGCGCCATGGTGTCCCTGTTCCATCTTGCGGGTCTTGGCGCCGAGCGCCAGCGCCAGCATCTGGTGGCCGAGGCAGATGCCGAACACCGGTTTGCCGCTGTCGACCAGCTTTTTGATCACCGGCACGGAATAGACCCCCGTCGCGGCCGGGTCGCCCGGGCCGTTGGAGAGCAGGACGCCGTCGGGATTACGCGCCAGGATGTCCTCGGCGGAAGTCGAGGCCGGCACGACGGTGACCTTGGCGCCGATGGAATTGAGTGAGCGCAGGATGTTGCGCTTGATACCGTAATCGATGACCACGACGTCGTATTTTGGCTTGTCGTTTTCACTGTAGCCCCCTGGCCATTCCCACAGGCCTTCGGTGAAGCCGAAGCTCTGGGTGCAGGTGGCGTCTTTGGCGAGGTCCAGGCCCTCCAGCCCGGCCCATTGCGCCGCTTTCGCCTTCAGCGCGGCGAGATCGAACTTGCCGTCCGGGGAATGGGCGATGACGCCGTGCGGCATGCCGTGCTCACGGATCGAGCGGGTGAGCGCCCGGGTATCGACGCCGGAAAGGCCGATGACGCCGCGCCTAGCCATCCAGGTGTCGAGATCAGCTTTGGAGCGCCAGTTGGCGGGGCCGGTGGGAACGTCGCGGAAGATCGCGCCCCGGGCCGCGGTGCCTGCGCCGGCCCCGAACTCTTCCAGGTCTTCCAGATTGGTCCCGACATTGCCGATATGGGGGAAGGTGAAGGCGACGATCTGGGCCATGTAGGACGGGTCGGTCAGGATCTCCTGATAACCGGTCATCGCGGTGTTGAAGCAGACCTCACCCACCGCCTCGCCCTCGGCCCCGCAGCCGTTACCCTGCAACACAACGCCATTGGCCAGCACGAGCACCCCTGTGCAGCCGGGCAGCAGGTCGGTCATGGGCGGGGAATCTCCTGGCAGGTAGGGGTGTGGCGATAGTCGCAAAAAAGCGGGCGTGGGGTAACCCCCGCCCGCTTCATCGAAGCGCCTGTAAGTAGGGGCGCTCCAACGACCGGTCAAGCATCACCCATCATCCAGTTCCGCGATCAGGGCCTTCAGTTCGGCAATGTCCCGCGGAGTGAGTTTTCTTTGTTCGGAGAAATGGCTGACCAGCGGAGCAAGCCGGCCATCGAAGAGGCGGCCGAGCAGCCCTTCGCTTTCGGTGGTGACATAGTCGTCGCGAGCCAGAACCGGCGAATAGAGATAGCGCCGTCCGTCCTTCTCGGCCTTGATCGCGCCCTTGTTCAACAGACGGTTGATCAAGGTCTTCACCGTCGCCTCGGTCCAATCGTTCGGCCCGGCGATCTTGGCGGAAATATCTTCGGCGGGCAGGGGTGACTTGACCCACAGGGCCTCCATCACCGCGCTCTCAGCTGGGCTTACTCGCATCGCATACGATCTCCTCAAGATGCCGAATTACGCTGGTAATCATCTTTGTCAAGCGAGCCAAGAATCGCCGGACGTCACTCGACCCTAAAGCCTCCACAGCTGATTGAGAATTTCCCACAGGTAGAGCGAGGGAAAATCTACGGCCGCAGGTATGAAAAATACGCGCGTGCACTGCCCGCCCGCCTGGAACATAATCAGAACGTGCGCTTCGACGACCGCTTCCTCGACGAGATCAAGAGCCGCCTGCGTCCTTCCGACGTCATCGGGCGGACGGTGAAGCTGCGACGTCAGGGGCGGGAGTTTGCGGGCCTCTCGCCCTTCACCAAGGAAAAGAGCCCCTCGTTCTTCGTCAATGACGACAAGGGTTTCTACCACTGTTTTTCCAGCGGCAAACACGGCGATCTGATCTCGTTTCTGATGGAAACCGAACGCCTCTCATTCCCCGAGGCGGTGGAGCGTCTGGCCAATGAGGCCGGCGTGCCGATGCCGGCGGTCGATCCCAAGGCCATTGAGGAAGACAAAAAACGCCAGGGCCTGTCCGACTGGCTGGATCTTGCCGCCAAATGGTTTGAAGCGGAACTTCGCCGGCCCTCGGGCCGCGAGGCGCGCGACTATCTGACGCGACGGGGCCTGCCGGAAGCCGAATGGGCGAGGTTCGGCGTCGGTCTCGCGCCGGAAGGCCGCACCGCGCTGAAGGACTATCTGATCGCCAAGGGGGCCCGGCCCGCGGAACTCATCGAGGCGGGATTGCTGATCTCGCCGGAAGACGGCGGCGCGCCCTACGACCGGTTCCGCGTCCGGATCATCTTTCCGATCAGCGACGGGCGCGGCCGGATTATCTCGTTCGGCGGCCGGGCGCTCGATCCGCAGGCGCGGGCGAAATATCTGAACGGTCCGGACACGCCGCTCTTCGACAAGGGCCGGGTGCTCTATGGCCTTTCAGAAGCCCGCAAGATCGCCGCCACCGCGCCCGCCGATGCTCATCCGCCGCTGGTGGTGGTCGAAGGCTATATGGACGTCATCGCCTGCCAGCGGGCGAGTATTCCCGCCGTCGCGCCGATGGGAACGGCGCTCACCGAAGGCCAGCTGGAGCTGCTCTGGCGCTATCATCCTGAGCCGACGCTCTGTTTCGACGGCGACGGGGCCGGCCAGCGCGCCGCCGGCCGGGCGATCGAGCGCGCCCTGCCGCTGCTCCGGCCCGGCCGCACCCTGAAGTTCGCCATGGTCGAGGGCGGCAAGGACCCGGACGACGTTTTGCGCGACCAGGGCCCGGCGGCGCTGAAGGCGCAGCTGTCGAAAACCGAGCCCTTCGTGGAGCGCCTGTTCAAGACGGCGCTGGAAGAGACCGGCGCGCTGGATACGCCCGAACAGAAGACCGCCTTCAAGGTCCGCCTGCGCAAGCTCGCCTCGACCATCGCCGATACGGAACTCGCGGGCGCCTATCGCGAGGATCTGCTGGCCCGCTACGAAGGGCTCTGGCCCACCGCCCAGCCGGTGTACACGGTGGGCGCCGCGGCCCGCGAGCTTTCCCGCCGCCGTTGGGATGGCAAGAAGAAGGCCCCGATCACCGGCGCCACGGCGCTCGGCAAGGCCGCCGCGCACGCGCTGCATTCATCCCCCAGACCGCTGTCGGCCGCCCTGGCGCTCGCCGCCATCGAGCGGCCGGACATGCTCAACGACAGCCTGGAGCGGGTAGCGCTGTCGGGTTTCGGCGATGAGCACCTCTCCCAGATCGCCGGCGAGCTGGTCTCGCTCAGTCTGGAAGGCGAGGTGCTGGATGAGGCTTCGGTCCGCCGGAGGTTGGCCGCGCGGGGCATCGACGAGAGCGTGTTCGATCAGCTGGCGAGAGCCGCCGCCCGGGCCCAGGCCGCCTTCATGGCGCCCGACATCTCTCCCGCCGAGGCGCGAGCCCTGTGGACCCGCGCGTTCGACGCCCTGATGGAGCTGGAATCGCTGGAGCGCGCCGTCGAAGCCGCCAAACAGGACGTCGACCGCGACGGGGACTTCGCCACGCTGAAGCGGCTGAAGGCCGATCGGGACCTGCTCTCTAGGGCGATCGGGTCAGGGGAGATCTGGTCCGAAACCGCGAACTGAGCGCCTTTTCGCCTCTCACGCCAAAAAGACGCCCCAGTCCGGTGGGATGCTGCTAAACTCGGTGTCACCCGCACCTTCCCAAATCCGCGGAGCAGCCTTTTGAAGCGAACGCAGATCATCGCGCTTCTCTCGCCTCTCGCCCTGGCGGCCGCGCCCGCGTGGGCTGAACAGGCGGTCGCCCAGCACGTTGAAGCACAACCCCCGCTCTGGAGCCGCGCAGCCACGGAGGCAGAGGTCAAGGCCGCCTTCAAGGACATCGACCCAGCCACCCTGCCGCCGGGGCCGGTGACACTGCGGTGCCGGGTCAAGGACGACGGCACGTTTACCCGCTGCGAGATTGTCTCCCAAACCCCGCTGGGCCGCACGCGGATAACGGTCGCTTCGCTGGAGGGGAAGCCGGTGGCGAGCGACCCGTCGGCAACGTCCTCCGGCCAGGACGATCGGCCAAAGGATACCCAGGGGCGATAGTTTTCCAGTCGGCGTGCCTCATCGAGGCGGCCCCCGCCCCCTTGACTCCAGCCTCCTCCCCCTCCATCTCCCCCCTGTTAACCCCACGTCGTAGCGAGCGAAAACGACGGGCCGCATCGCAATCAGTCGAGCGCGCCCACCAGGTCTCACTTTTCGCCGGCGTACGTGGATAGGAAACAAGGTCGAGGCGGCGGGGGTTGATTATCCGCGGCCCGTCTTTTGCATGACAAAACACATCATTCGCGGAGCGCGTCCCATCGCCGCACCGCCGACCTGACCGGAGACGACACATTGAGCGAAGCCGCCGACGAAGCACCTGAAGCCGAAGCCCCCACCCAGGACGGGCCGCTGCTCGACCTCACCGACGCCGGGGTCAAGAAATTCATCAAACAAGCCAAGGCCCGCGGCTACGTCACCATGGACGAGCTGAACAAGGTGCTGCCGAGCGAGGAAGTGACCTCCGAAGCTATTGAAGACACCCTGGCCATGCTCTCGGAAATGGGCGTCAACGTCATCGAATCCGACGAGGAGGCCGAACAGGCCGGCACCGACGTCGCCGCCCGCGAAGAATCGGCCGTCGTCGAGACCCCCAAGGAATCCGCCTACGACCGCACCGACGATCCGGTGCGCATGTACCTGCGCGAAATGGGCTCGGTCGAGCTGCTTTCACGCGAGGGCGAAATCGCCATCGCCAAGCGCATCGAGGCTGGCCGCGACACCATGATCCGGGGCCTCTGCGAATCCGCCCTGACCTTCGAAGCCATCATGGTCTGGCGCGACGAACTCGCCACCGGCCGGGTGCTGCTTCGCGAAGTCATCGACCTGGAACAAACCTACGGGGGCCTGACCGGCACCCTGCCCGGCACCTCCATCCCCGCCCCGCCGGCCGGCGAGGTTGTGCAATCGCCCCCCATGGGCGGGCCCAAGGCGGTGCAGGAAAAGATCCGCGCCAACCGCGAGGACGAGGACGAGGTCGAAAAGGAACGCCGCGAACAGGCTGAACGGGAAGCCGCCGAAGCCGAAGATGAAGAAGACTTTGACGATGGCGCGGGCCCGACGGTTTCGGCCATGGAATCGGAACTGCGCGAAGGGGTGATGGTCACCCTCGACGCCATCGCCGCCGAGTTCGACCACTTCCGCAAGCTGCAGGAAAAGCTGATCTCGCGAAGGCTGGAAGGCCGGGACCTGAAGCCCGCCGAGCGGGCCACCTTCGAGGCCGCGAGCCTGACCATCGTTCAGCACCTCAAGACCCTGAAGCTGAACAACAACCGTATCGAGGCCCTGGTCGAACAGCTCTATGCGATCAACAAGCGCCTGATCGCGCTGGAAGGCCGCCTGCTGCGCCTGGCCGATTCCTACGGCATTTCGCGCGGTGAGTTCCTGAAGGCCTATTTCGGCCAGGAGCTGGCCCCCAACTGGGGCGAGCAGGTCAAGGCCCTGGGCGTACGCTGGACCAAGTTCACCGAGAACGACGCCGGCCAGATCGCCGAAATCCGCACCGAGATCGCCGCGCTGGCCACCGAGACGGGCGTGGCTATCGACGACTACCGCCGCATCGTCCAGACGGTGCAAAAGGGCGAACGCGAAGCCCGCCAGGCCAAGAAGGAAATGGTTGAGGCCAACCTTCGCCTCGTCATCTCCATCGCCAAGAAATACACCAACCGCGGCCTGCAGTTCCTCGACCTCATTCAGGAAGGCAACATCGGCCTGATGAAGGCGGTGGATAAATTCGAATACCGCCGGGGCTATAAATTCTCGACCTATGCGACCTGGTGGATCCGTCAGGCGATCACCCGCTCGATCGCCGACCAGGCCCGCACCATCCGCATCCCGGTGCACATGATCGAGACGATCAACAAGATCGTGAGAACGTCACGTCAGATGCTGCACGAGATCGGCCGCGAGCCGACGCCGGAAGAACTGGCCGAAAAACTGGCCATGCCGCTCGAAAAGGTCCGCAAGGTCCTCAAGATCGCCAAGGAGCCGATTTCGCTCGAAACCCCGATCGGAGACGAGGAAGACAGCCACCTCGGCGACTTCATCGAGGACAAAAACGCCATCCTGCCGATTGATGCGGCCATCCAGTCGAACCTGCGCGAGACCACCACCCGCGTGCTGGCGTCCCTGACGCCGCGCGAGGAACGCGTGCTGCGCATGCGCTTTGGCATCGGCATGAACACCGACCACACCCTGGAAGAAGTCGGCCAGCAGTTCTCGGTCACCCGCGAACGGATCCGTCAGATCGAGGCGAAGGCGCTGCGGAAGCTCAAGCACCCGAGCCGGTCGCGGAAACTGCGGTCGTTCCTGGATAGCTAAAAACCCGTCACCCTCGCGCTCGTCGCGAGGGCCTGATGCGCCCCACGCTCATTGCCGGTTCTACGCGCTCGAACACCGTGCGCGTTCCACGTTCGGCCCTCGCGACGAGCGCGAGGGTGACGGCGGGGGGAGGTCATGATTAGGTTGGTCACAAGGGAGGAACCACCGCATGCGACCGCTGCCGCGCTCTGAAACCGCACCTGGACCGCCGCTGACCTGGCAGGTTGGCGACGTGAAGATCACCCGCATCGTCGAGATGGAAACCGTCGGCGGCACCCGCTTCCTGCTGGCGGAAGCCACCTATGAGGCCATCCAGCAGATCCCCTGGCTGATCCCGCATTTCGCCGAGCCCGGCGGCAAGCTGAAGATGAGCATCCACGCCCTGGTGGTCGAGGCCTCGGGCAAGCGAATCATCGTCGACACCTGCATCGGCAACGACAAGCCGCGCACCATGGAGCCGTGGAGCCATCTGCAGACACCGTTCCTCGACGATCTGAAAGCCGCCGGCTTTGATCCTCTGACCATCGACACCGTGCTCTGCACCCACCTGCACGTCGATCACGTAGGCTGGAACACCATGCTGGTGGACGGACAGTGGGTCCCGACTTTCCCCAACGCCCGCTACCTGATCGGCCGGGCGGAATATGAGTACTGGCGGGGCGAAGCGGCTGGCGAGGACCCTGCAACCTCACCCTTCCACGACAGCGTCAAACCCGTGTGGGACGCCGGGCTCGTCGACCTGGTCGAAACCGACCACCGGGTCTGCGACGAAATCAGCCTCGTGCCGACCCTCGGCCACACGCCCGGCCACGTCTCGATCCGCATTTCATCGAAAGGCGAGGAAGCGCTGATCACCGGCGACTTCACCCACCACCCCTGCCAGCTGGCCCATCCGGAATGGGCGCCGCCGGTCGACTATGACCAGGAGGCCTCCACCGCCACCCGCCGCCGGGTTTACGGTGAGCTTGCCGGTTCGGACGTGCTGGTCATCGGCACTCATTTCGCCGCTCCTTGCGCCGGACACGTGATCGCCGACGGCGACGTCTGGCGGCTGAAGGTTTAGACTTCGGTCACAGTTTACAGTGTCCCCCCCTCAGCGATCATGCAGACGCCGGAGCAGGTCGCCGGGACACTGTAAACTGTCACCGAAGTCGCGCCTGCTGCGGCATTCCGCCCCGAAAAAATCCTCCGTGCCCGACCCTGCTTGGCAAGTTTGGGGATAGCGCGTATGCACCCGCCGATGTTAAGCCCCGGACAAGCGAATCCGGGCGAAGATTCTATGAGGGCGTCGATTATGGGGATGCGAAGGCTGGCGGGCGGAATTGCCCAATGGGCCTCGACGGGAGCCTTGGGGGCGGCCGTCGCCCTGAGTGCCGCAGGTGGCGCGTTGGCCGAGGATCTACTGGGGCAGCCGACCCCGGACGCGATTCACCTGCAGCGCAGCGGCTCGGTGATGCGCGACAAGGTCGAGCATTTTCACAACTGGCTGCTGATGCCGATCATCACCGGCATTTGCGTGTTTGTCCTGGCCCTTCTGCTGATCTGCATTGTCCGCTTCAACCGCAAGGCCAATCCAACCCCGGCCAAGTGGAGCCACAACACCCTTATCGAGGTGATCTGGACCATCGTTCCGGTTGGTATCCTGATGGTCATCGCCATCTTCTCGTTCGGCCTGCTGGCAGATTTCCACCACATGCCCAAGCCGGACATCACCGTGAAGGCGACCGGCCACCAGTGGCGCTGGTCCTACGAGTATCCCGACCAGGAAATTGCTGAATACGACTCCAACCTGCTGCCGGAAGCCGAGGCCAGGAAGGCGGGAAAACCCTTCAAGCTGGCGGCGACCGAACCGCTGGTCGTTCCGGTGAACGCCACAGTGCGGGTGCTGACCACTGGCGAAGACGTCATCCACGCCTTTGCCGTGCCGGCCTTCGGCATCATCATCGACGCCATTCCGGGCCGCATGAACGAAACCTGGTTCAAGCCGCGCGAGATCGGCACCTACTACGGCTCGTGCCGCGAACTGTGCGGCATCGACCACGCCTTCATGCCGATTGAGATTCACGTGGTCAGCCAGGCCGACTTTGACGCCTGGACCCTGACCAAGGGCGGCAAGACCGCCGCCATGCGCGCCGAGGCCGCAGCCGCTGAGGCCGCCGCCAAGGCCGTCGCTGACGCGGCAGCCAAGGAAAAGGCGGACGCTGACAAGGTCGCCGCCGCCGCCGCCGCTCCGGCCGAAGGGGCCGCGCCCAAGGCGGGCGCTGCTACGGTGGCCGCGGCCACACCCGCACCTGCACCCAAGGGGGCCACCGCCGCGCCGGCGCCGGCCGCCAAGAAGTAGACGAGAGTAAGACCATGGCCACCGCCGCTAACGCACACGCTGATCACCACGACGATCACGATCACAAGCCGGGGTTCTTCGTCCGCTGGTTCTTCTCGACGAACCACAAGGACATCGGCACGCTCTACATCCTGTTCGCCATCATGGCGGGCCTCGTCGGCGGCGCCCTTTCGGGCCTGATCCGCTGGGAGCTCTATGAGCCCGGGATCCAGGTCTTCACGCCCGACTCGTGGATCGCCCACACCTTCCTCGGGCAAATCGTCGAGTTCTCCAAGCACGGGTACAATGTGGTGGTCACGGGCCACGCTCTGATCATGATCTTCTTCATGGTCATGCCCGCCATGATCGGCGGGTTCGGCAACTGGTTTGTGCCGCTGATGATCGGCGCGCCGGACATGGCCTTCCCGCGGATGAACAATATTTCGTTCTGGCTGCTGGTCGCGGCCTGGATTCTGCTGATCGCCTCGCTGTTCACCGATGGCGGGCCCGGCAGGGGTTTCGGCGGTGGCTGGACGCTTTATCCGCCGCTCTCGACCACGGGCCACACCGGCCCGGCCATGAACCTTGCCATCTTCTCGGTCCACCTTGCGGGCGCAAGCTCGATCCTGGGCGCCATCAACTTCATCACCACCATCTTCAACATGCGCGCGCCCGGCATGACCATGCACCGCATGCCGCTGTTCGTGTGGTCGATCCTGATCACCGTGTGGCTGCTGCTGCTCTCGCTGCCGGTGCTGGCCGCGGCGATCACCATGTTGCTCACCGACCGCAACTTCCACACCCACTTCTTCGATCCCGCCGGCGGCGGCGATCCGGTGATGTTCCAGCACCTGTTCTGGTTCTTCGGTCACCCGGAAGTGTACATCCTGATCCTGCCGGGCTTCGGCATGATCAGCCACATCGTCTCGACCTTTAGCAGGAAGCCCGTGTTCGGCTATCTCGCCATGGCCTACGCCATGGTCGCCATCGGCTTCGTCGGCTTTGTCGTGTGGGCCCACCACATGTACGCGGTGGGCATGCCGCTCAATCTGCAGGGCTACTTCGTGGCGGCCACCATGGTCATCGCGGTGCCCACAGGGGTGAAGGTCTTTTCCTGGATCGCCACCATGTGGGGCGGCTCCATCGACTTCAAGACACCCATGCTTTGGGCCGTCGGCTTCATCTTTTTGTTCACGGTTGGCGGCGTCACCGGCGTCGTGCTGGCCAATGCGCCCTTCGATTATTCGGTGCATGACACCTACTACGTGGTCGCCCACTTCCACTATGTACTGAGCCTGGGCGCCGTGTTCTCCATCTTCGCGGGCTTCTACTACTGGTTCGAAAAGATGTGGGGCGTGAAGTACAACGAGTTCCTCGGCGCGGCCCACTTCTGGGTCATGTTCATCGGCGTGAACCTGGTGTTCTTCCCGCAGCACTTCCTGGGGCTACAGGGCATGGCCCGGCGCTATGTCGACTACGAGGACGCCTTCGCGCTCTGGAACAAGGTCTCGTCGATCGGCTACGCCATCACGCTCGCGGGCGTGGGCATCTTCCTGCTGGTGCTGATTGAGGCCGCCGTGCG
>Ga0114966_10003844_pt1 | contig 13032 bp, 11 predicted proteins | sample M_130207_XF_Meta_FD_87029 | JGI IMG/M metagenome (GOLD analysis project Ga0114966, IMG submission 87029) | Freshwater microbial communities from Lake Montjoie, Canada to study carbon cycling - M_130207_XF_MetaG | ecosystem: Environmental > Aquatic > Freshwater > Lake | place: Lake Montjoie... | reverse complement strand
GCCTTGCTGCGCGCTTCATCGACGGACACGATATTACGCTTGACGAGTTCCTGCAGATTCTGGTCTAGCGTCTGCATGCCGACCGACTGACCGGTCTGGATCGCCGAATACATCTGCGCAACCTTCGCTTCGCGGATCAGGTTGCGTATCGCAGGCGTGCCCATCATGATCTCATGCGCCGCCACGCGGCCACTGCCATCCTTGGTCTTGAGCAGCGACTGCGAAATAACCGCGCGCAGCGATTCCGACAGCATCGCGCGTATCATTTCCTTTTCCTCGGCCGGAAACACGTCAATAATGCGGTCGATGGTTTTTGCGGCGGAACTGGTATGCAAAGTGCCGAGCACCAAGTGGCCCGTTTCCGCTGCGGTCATCGCAAGACGTATGGTCTCTAGGTCGCGCAGTTCGCCGACCAGTATCACGTCCGGATCCTCACGCAACGCGGATCGCAATGCGTTGGAAAACGACAGCGTATGCGGCCCGACTTCGCGCTGGTTGATCAGGCACTTTTTCGATTCATGCACGAATTCGATGGGGTCTTCGACGGTGAGTATGTGTCCGTATTCGTTTTCATTCTTGTGATTTACCATGGCGGCCAGCGTGGTCGATTTTCCGGACCCCGTCGGCCCCGTAACCAGCACCAGACCGCGCGGCTGATCCGAGATCTGCTCGAATATTTTTGGCGCTTTGAGATCCTCAAGCGACAAGATTTTTGACGGGATGGTCCGCATGACTGCTGCCGCACCCCGATTTTGCACAAATGCATTGACGCGGAATCGTGCAAGATTGGGAATCGCGAACGAAAAGTCGCACTCCAGATTCTCTTCGAAAAATTTTCGCTGGCCGTCGTTCATGATGTCATACACCATGCCATGGACGTCCTTGTGCTCCATTGCCGGCAGATTGATGCGGCGCACGTCTCCATGCACACGTATCATGGGCGGCAACCCTGACGACAGATGCAGGTCGGATGCTTTGTTCTTGACCACGAAAGCGAGCAGTTCTGAGATGTCCATTATAAACTCCTTGTTTTAGCAGGCTGGCAAACGGGGTATGCTGCCGCGTGAAGCATTTCATGCTAAACCACTCAACTTCCACGAAATTATGGACGCAACCGGTATCAACTTGCAAGCCGTTAAGCGCCGCATCGCGAACGCGGCCGCGCAATGCGGACGAAATCAAGAGAATATCGGGCTTATCGCCGTCAGCAAATCGTTCGGCACTGACGCGGTCACGAGTGCATACGCGCAGGGTCAACGCGCTTTTGGCGAGAGTTACGTGCAGGAAGCTGTCGACAAGGTGTCGGTGTTAGCCCATTTGGGCTTGATTTGGCATTATATGGGACCGATACAAAGCAACAAGACGCGCGCTATTGCCGCCCATTTCGCATGGGTACACAGTGTCGACCGGCTGAAAATCGCGGAACGGCTGTCTTCGGCGCGTTCCGCATCATTGCCGCCGCTGCAAATCTGTCTGCAGGTCAATATTGGTAACGAAATCACCAAGAGCGGTGTCGCGCCCGGCGACGCGCTGGCGTTGGCACGGGCAATTTCGACCTTGCCTAAGCTAAACCTGCGCGGCCTTATGGCGATTCCGCCGGCGACACAGGATAAGGCGCAGCAACGACATTACTTTGCACAACTGAGGACACTCAAGGAACAATTGACTGCGAGCGGCATCACGCTGGATACCCTGTCGATGGGGATGTCGGACGACTTTGAGGCCGCTATCATGGAAGGTGCGACATTGGTACGCGTGGGTAGTGCGATCTTCGGGCCAAGACCCACTTCGGTGGGAATACGCTCTAAAATATGAACTCATCAGCATCAGGATCGCCACGAAAGTCCGCCATTTCAGGCGATTTTTTTCCCACATTTGCCGGATTCCGGTCAAAATTTTTGAGGTCTGGATGGATATAACGTTTATCGGTGGCGGCAATATGGCAAGCGCCATCATGGGCGGACTGATCAGCCGGAATTTCGATCCTGCGCGCTTGCGTGCCGTGGAAATCGTGCCCGCATTGCGCGAGCAACTCGCACAACGGTTCGGAATCGCTACATACGCCAACATCGCCGAACTTCCCGCTGTCGGCGATATGGTCGTTCTGGCCGTCAAGCCGCAGCAAATGCACGTGGCTGTGCAAGCACTGGCACCCCAGCTTGAACGACAGGTGGTGTTGAGCATAGCCGCCGGAATAAGGATTGCCGACCTCACGCGCTGGCTGGGGGGCTACGATCGTATCGTGCGCTGCATGCCTAATACACCGGCGCTGATCGGCGCCGGAATCACCGCCGCCTATGCATCACCCGCGGTTACCCCGGAACAGCGCGACGCTACGGATACTATCCTCAGGGCGATAGGCAAGGTCGTCTGGGTCGAGGGTGAAGCCCTGCTCGATGCGGTAACTGCGGTCTCGGGCAGCGGACCGGCGTATGTGTTCTACTTCATCGAAGCGCTGCGCGATGCCGCAACGGAACTCGGTCTGACGCGAGAAACGGCCAACACGCTGGCCATGGAAACTTTCTTAGGTGCGGTGAAACTGGCGGCGCAGGATAGCGAAGATGTAGCCAAACTGCGCGAACGCGTCACGTCCAAAGGCGGCACCACGGAAGCCGCCCTCAAAAGCATGGCCAAGGACAGTGTCAGGGAAGCGATTATCCGAGCCGTAGTCGCCGCCAACGCGCGCGGACGTGAACTGGGACAGGAACTCGGCAAGGATTAACGATGCTGGCGCAGGCACTGACGTTCATAGTTTCAACCATCGGCGGATTGTTCGCGCTTGCTCTGCTGTTGCGCTTTCTGCTGCAATGCCTGCGCGCTCCCGCGCGCAATCAGCTCTCGGCGTTCCTTGCGGCACTTACCGATTTTATGGTGCGTCCAGCCCGACGCGTGATACCCGGTTTGTGGGGACTGGACCTTGCCACACTGTTGCTCGCATGGCTCACCGAAGTTATACAAATCTGGCTGGTTCTGGCTGTCAAGGGTTACGCGCCTGGATCCGCGGTCGGTGCCGCCTTGGCTGCGCTAGGGGCGCTCGGTGCGGTGCAACTCGCGACTCTGACGGTCTATATATTGATGGCCGCATTCATCATGCAGGCCGTGCTGAGCTGGGTGGCGCCTAATAGTCCTCTGGCGCCGCTGTTGACCACGGTAACACGGCCACTGGTGCGACCGATACAAAGGTTGGTCCCACCGGTGGCGAATGTCGACTTGTCACCGCTGGTCGCACTGATGATTTGCCAGTTGATATTGATTGTGCCTCTGGCGTGGGTGGAATCCGCGCTGAGCCGCATGCTTTAGGCGACGCACGCTGTTGGCCATGGCAATGCCGTTCTTACGCACCGTCGCCGGACGATGGAGAGCGCCTCCCGAATTGGCTGCTTACAGAGTGGCTACCAACATAGCGCGAGCATACTTTCTCACCGGATTCGTTAAATATTACCGGCATTGACCGATTGACTTCCTTCTTTATTGGTTTAAGCTTGCATGCAGCGCAATCAATAAGAACATGCCCTGCGTCACGCGCAGGCTAAAGACCGCCGATCCGGTCCTCGGTATCAGATAGTCGACACCCGGAAGGACCATGCCCAGCCCGCTAGAACTCAGCATCACCCAATTTACCGCGTGGCGCGAAAAACTGGTCGCAGCGATAGACGAATTCCGCACCTGGCAGGACACGTACGGTCAGGCCGATATTGAGCAGACTTTGCGCATTTACGATCTGGCCGAAGGTCTGCGCAACGATCGGATTCGCCTCGCACTGCTCGGCGAATCAGCCGAGGACAAGATCGGGCTCATCAATGCAATGCTGTTCTCGGACCTGCCGGGGGGCCTGTTGCCGTCGGGCCCCGGCAGCGAATTTCTTTGTGCAACGGAGATCTTTCACGACCCGTCCGCGTCACCTTACGTCCGCGTTCTGCCCGTGGACACTCGCAAGAAACAGGAGAGCATTTCCGCATTGCGGGCCAGTCCCATCGAATGGATAACGATGCGCCTCAATCCGGATTCTCCCGAATCCGTGTGGGAAGCAATGTGCAGTCTGCTTGAAACCCGCACCGTCAGCGTCGACGAAGCCAAGTCCATGAATATGACCAGTGTCGAGCGCTCAGGCGACGTGGTGTCGATTCCGGCTTGGCGTTATGCGCTGATAAATATGCCCCACCCGATGCTGAAGAGCGGACTTATCGTACTCTATACGCCCAACGCGCAGGTATTGTCCACGGAACCGGAGATTGCCCTGCGCATGTCCGCGAATGCCCAGACCATGGTCGTAGTGATGACTGGCGAGTTGACGCAGGGTGCGCGCGAGGTATGGCAGCGATGCGCACAGGGTTCCAAAGCCCACAAGTCCATCGTGCTGGATACGGCCTCCGGCGCCAACGCAACGACCGTCGAGAGCGTGGCAAAGGCTTTTGATTTTCCAGCGTCCAACATTTTTCTGATTCCGGTCAAGCAGGCGGTCAAAGAACGGCTTGCACCTACGCAACCGGCGTCCGGGAACGGCAACGGCATCGCCCAGATCGAAAGAATGCATGCGGAGAAGCTGGTGCCCGAGCGCCGGGCGCTGCTGCTCTCGGCCGTGGCCAAGGAGATCGGGCCTTTGGTGCAATCGGCGCGGCAAGCAGTCGCGGCGCGATTTATCGCGACCATCAAGGAAATGCAGGATCTGAAATCGTCCTCGGGCAAAAATCAGAGCGTCGCGCAGGCGATGTTGGCGCGGCTGGAAACGGAACGCATGATGTACCAGAAAAGCGTTGCCACGTTCAATGTCACCTATTCCGACCTGATGGCAAAAGGCCAGGAGTTGCTGGCCGCCCTGCATGAGGATCGCATCGAGGAAATACTGAGCCACGATCGGGAATTCATACACGGCGCATGGACGACCATGGGCATGTGGAAGAACATGCAGGGACTATTCGGCTACTTCACGTTGCAGGTCGACAAGATACTCAACTACGCAGTCAAACTCAAGGAGTCGGTGGACGGAATTTACCAGAGCTTCCACGAAAACTTCGGGCTGTCCAAGCTTGCCTCCCCGCCGCTTACCCTTGAAAAATACCGCGAATCCATGCTGGCCCTGGAAGGCAATGCACGCAGCTTCTGCCATGACCCCATCAATATCGCCAAGTACAAGGATTTTGTGCTCAAGAATTTCTATGATGGACTGGTGGCTGAAGCGCGCCAGCAGTTCGAATTGACTCGCCTTGATACCGAGCGCTGGCTGCGCGGTGCGCTGGGCCCGCTCAAGGGCCAGATAACGGAACGGCAGACCCTGATGTTAAGACGTGTCGAAAACCTGAGGAATCTGAAAGACAATATGACCTCGGCTCAGGATAGGCTCAAGGGACTGGACCAGCAGCGCCAATCGCTGAAAAAGCAAGGTGACCACCTTGACCAGTTACGCACGGACCTCGCGTTGAATCCACCCGGCACCGCGCCGGTGGCTGGAGATAACGCCCCCCCCGTTTCAATCCCGAGCGCGGCACAGGTTTAGCAGGAAATGTGTTGTATCCTGTAATGCACACCATGCTTAAGTGTGGTTCATGAAATCAGGTTCCGCCACTAAAGTTTATGTGCAAATGGACGATATTGAATGTTGAGCAGGTATCCGGAAGTCCACGCCTGATCTCGCGCGTGGACATTGCCCGCCAGACTTGAATGATGACCAGCCAACTCGAAAAAGAAGTTGCGCAATATCAGCAGTGGCGCGACCGTATGATCGGCGGCATAGATTCGTACAAGACGTGGCTGGATGCCAATGGATACGCCGACATTCAGCAGTCGCTGCGCATCTATGACCTGATCGAGAGTCTGCGCAATGACCGCATGGCGCTGGCTTTTCTGGCCGAGTTTTCGCGCGGCAAGACGGAGCTCATCAATGCCATGTTTTTCTCCGATTTCAAGCAACGGTTGCTACCGTCCGATGTCGGACGCACCACCATGTGTCCGACGGAAATTTTCCATGATGCCGCGGAGCCACCCTATTTGCGCCTGCTCCCCATCGAAACGCGGGCACGCCAGGAAAGCGTCGGCGCACTAAAGCGGCAGACAGTTGAATGGATCAAGATTCAACTCAACATGAAGTCGCACGAAGAGATGGCCGCGGCCATGCAGCATCTGGTCGAAACCAAACTGGTGAGCATAGAGGAAGCCAAGGCCCTGGGACTATGGGACGAGTCCAATCCCATGGTATCCACGATGGCGGTCAAGGACGGCAATCGCGTCGAAATACCGGCGTGGCGTCATGCCATGATCAGCTATCCGCACCCGCTGCTCAAAAGCGGACTGGTGGTGCTCGATACGCCCGGGCTCAACGCGCTGGGCACGGAACCCGAGTTGACGTTGTCGATGATCCCGAATGCTCACGCGGTGCTGTTCCTGCTGGCCATGGATACCGGCGTCACAAGATCCGATCTTGACGTTTGGCAGAAATACGTGCAGACCGCCGCCACGCGGCGCATAGCCGTGCTGAACAAGATAGACTTGATGTGGGACGATCTGAAATCAGACCAGGAAGTTTCCGACAGTATCGAACGTCAGCTCGCAACGACATCCGAATTGCTGGCGTTGCCGCGCACGCATGTAATGGCAATCTCGGCGCAAAAGGCCCTGCTCGCCCGCATCCGTGGCGATGACGCGTTGCTAGCCAGAAGCGGAATCCAGCAACTTGAACAATTGCTGGCGTCGGAAATCATACCCGCCAAACAGGAAATCATGCGCGCCGCGGTGCAACGCGAGATCGGCAGCATGGTGGACGTCTCGCGCACAACGGTCGCGAATCAGCTTGCCGCCAGCATGAAGGAAACCCGCGAGCTCGCCACCACCGCAGGCAAGAACCGCAACATGGCGCAAGCGATGGTGACACGCTTGGAAAACGACCGCAAAAACTATCAGGCCACGGTTCAGACTTTCCGCAAAACGCAGGAGACCGTGGCGGCCCAGGGCGCCAGCCTGCTCAAACAACTCAGTGATGAGGCAATCGAACAGATTCTCAACAAGGACCGCGAGTTTATCGAGAAGGCCTGGACCACTGCCGGCATGTGGAAAAACATGCAGGCTCTGTTTCAGTATTTCACCGGCGTATCGGCCAAGGTCCTGAACTTCGCGAATCAGATCAAGAAATTTGTAGATAAGGCCTACGGGCACTTCCACGAAAAATTCGGTTTTTCAAAGCAGACTCCGCCGGCGCTGAACATGGAAAAGCACGCGCTCGCGATGACGGGACTGCAAGCCACCGCGCAACAGTTTTGCCACGACCCGTTGAATGTCGCCAAGTACCAACACTTTGTCGTCAATCAGTTCTATGAAGGTCTGGTGGGCGAAGCGCGACAGATATTCGAAGTGACGCGCTCGGATGCGGAAGGTTGGATCAATTCCGCGCTCAGTCCGCTCAATATGCAGATCAAAAGTTACGAACAGGTCATCGCCAAACGCATCGAGAATTTCAAGAAAATCCGCGATAACGTGACCTCCGTCGAGGAACACATAAAAACTCTTGAAAAACAACAGGTTGTATTAATGGAGCAAAGCCGGGTGCTGGCGCGCATCAAAGCCGACCTGAGCGGGGTTCCAAAAAATACGCCTTCTGTGGTGCAGCGGTCGGCGGCAAGGGCGGCGTGAGAAAGTCGGGATTGGTGATTAGGTATTTGTGACTGGTAAGCAGCACGCACCCTACACCCTGCCGCGCGAGCTGGTGTCAAACGTGGTATCGCGGGATACGTCATGGATGCACAATCGACAATCCATCCACGACGCGGAAACATCCCGTCATCTCAATCGACTACATCAGCACGATATCGAATTGCTCCTGGTTGTATTGGGATTCGACGTGCAGTGAGACCGGTTTGCTGATGAAGTCCGAAAGCATGGCAAGACTTTGCGATTCCTCCTCCAGAAACATGTCTATCACCTGTTGCGATGCCAATATGCGGTATTCACGCGACTGAAACTGGCGTGCTTCGCGCATCAACTCGCGCAATATCTGGTAACACACGGTCTGCGCGGTTCTTAACTGGCCACGGCCGGCACATACCGGACATGGCTCGCACAGCACGTGCGCCAGACTTTCTCGCGTGCGCTTGCGCGTCATTTCGACCAACCCCAGCTGGGTGAAACCGTTGACCGTCATGTGTGTGCGATCGCGCGCCAGCGCCTTGCGGAACTCATTGAGCACGGCATTGCGATGCTCTTCAGTATCCATGTCGATGAAATCGATAATGATGATGCCGCCCAGATTGCGCAGCCTGAGTTGACGCGCAACGACCTGCGAGGCTTCAAGATTGGTTTTGAAGATGGTGTCGTCGAAACTGCGGCCGCCCACGAAACCGCCGGTATTGACATCAATCGTGGTCAGTGCCTCGGTCTGATCGATGATCAGGTAACCGCCGGATTTCAAATCGACACGTCGTGCCAGCGCCTTTTCAATCTCCTCCTCGACTCCGTGAAGGTCAAACAACGGCCGCTCGCCCGCATAGTGTTCAAGCCGCTCGGCCACCTTGGGCGTGAATTCCGTCGCGAATACGCGCACCTTCTGAAAGGTTTCACGCGAATCAACCAGGATACGGGTGGTCTCGTCGTTAACGACGTCGCGCAACACGCGCAAACTCAAATTCAATTCCTGATACAGCAACGAGGCAGGCGCCGCGCTGCGTGATTTTTCCTGGATATCGTTCCATAGTTTGCGCAGATAGTCGACATCCGCCTGCAGTTCACCTTCGTTCGCCGCCTCGGCCATGGTGCGTATGATGAATCCGCCACTTGCGTCGGCAGGCAACAGATGCTGCAGCTTTTCGCGTAAATGGAGCCGCTCTTCCTCGCCTTCTATGCGCTGCGAAATGCCGATGTGCGACTCCTGCGGCAGATAAACCAGCAGACGCCCGGCTATGCTGATTTGCGTCGAAAGGCGCGCACCCTTGGTACCGAGCGGATCCTTCACCACCTGCACCAGCAGGTTCTGCCCCTCGGCAAGCAGGCGTTCTATCGGTTTCGCGTCCTCGCCGCCCTGGCGATGTCCCCAGATATCCGCCACATGCAGGAATGCCGCGCGACTTCCACCGATGTCGATAAACGCCGATTGCATGCCGGGCAACACACGCACGACCCGACCCATGTAGACGTTGCCCACATAGCCACGCGCCGACTCGCGTTCGATGCGAACCTCCTGCACCACGCCCTGCTGAACGACCGCTATACGCGTCTCCTGCGGCGTCACGTTGATCAGGATCTCTTCGCTCAAGCTAGTGCTCCCGCCCGTTCAAAGCGGCGTTACGTCGTGGTTGCGCAAAAGTTCAGCGGTCTCAAACAGCGGCAATCCCATGATCCCCGAGTAACTGCCAGTAATCCTGCGCGCAAAGACCGCGGCACGGCCCTGAATCGCATAGGCACCGGCCTTGTCCAGCGGTTCGCCGCCGACTACGTAACGACGGATCTCGTCGTCGGTAAGTTCGCGGAATTCTACCGCAGACGTTGACAGCACGGTTGTGACCTGATCGTTACACGCAACCGCGACAGCGGTCAGGACCTGGTGCGTGTGGCCCGAGAGGCGGCGCAGCATGCGCTGCGCGTGCTGCGCATCTTCGGGTTTACCCAGGATCTCATTGTCTATTACAACCGTGGTATCGGCAGCCAGCACCGGATACTGGGGTATTCTGCGTTTCATTACAATGCGCCAGCCGGATTCGGCCTTGATTTGCGCAATGCGTGTGACATAGGCGACCGGCGCCTCATCGGGCAATGGCGTTTCTTTTACATCCGCGCCACGCTGTGGATTTTCGCGCAGCAGCATCAGTTCATACGTGACGCCTATCTGCTTCAGCAATTCGCGCCGGCGCGGGCTCCGTGACGCGAGGTAGATTCGGCCGTCGATTTGCGTCATCCTGATTTACCGTCGCGGTAAGGGATCGAAAGAGAACCATAAAACGGTTCGTTCCAAGTTGCATTATCCGGCACCCATCCCTCCATTCACTCTCGATGGTAGGGATGTCCAGCGGACAAGGAAATCGCGCGGTACAGCTGTTCCGCCAGTACCACCCGACATAATCCGTGCGGCAACGTCATGGGAGAAAGCGAGAGCAACATATCGGCTTGTTGCTGCAACTGGTGCTCGGTGCCATCCGCCCCCCCGATCACGAACGCGATGTCGCGGCCATCCTGCTTCCAGTTCTCAATGCGACGCGCTAGGTCCCTGGTGGTAAATAGCTTGCCTTTTTCGTCGAGTACCACCTTGAAGCAGTGCTCGGGCAGTGCGTCGCGTATGCGCTCTGCTTCCACGGAAAGCCATTTCTCGACCAGCGCAAAATCACCTCTGGAGCGCGATGCGGGCTTGATTTCCTTCAGATCGATACGCAATGCACGCGGCATGCGTTGCGCGTATTCGTTGTATCCTTCGACTACCCAATCCGGCATGCGGTGGCCCACCGCCACCACCAGAAGCTTCATGTTTATGAACGAGGGGGGGCCGCCGCACGCCGCTGGCGCGGGGCCACGGCACTGCCCCACAACTCCTCAAGGTTATAGAACTGCCGTATCGCTGGTTGCATGGTGTGGACAACGATTGCGCCGAGATCGACCAGCACCCACTCGCCGCTATCCATGCCTTCCACGCCGTGCACGGTTGCGCCGAGTGCCTTGAGTTTTTCCTGGACATTGTTGGCCAACGCCTTGTTCTGGCGCGTGGAATCGCCGCTCGCGATAATGACGGTGTCGAACAGCGCGGTCATGCGACGCACGTCCAGCACCACAATATCGCGGCCCTTGATGTCTTCAAGCGCGTTGACGGTGGCTTTAACCATTTTATCGAGCCTCATTGACCTCCTGTGTTACATAAATAAAGATTGTTGCTTTCAATATAGTCGAGTACCGGGTCTGGAAGCAAATAACGCGGGCTTACATTGCGCGCCAGCGATTCCCGGATCATGGATGCCGAAATATCGAGCGCGGCGATCGCCTGCGTGACGATACCGCCGGCGGGCGACAGATGAACGGCAAACGGCTGATGCAGCAGGCGCGATTCATACTCGCGCGCCAACGGCTGAGGCATGCGCTGCGGCCATGACTCGGGAGCAAAGCCTGGCCGGTGAGCGACGATCAGGTGCGCGAGGGAAAACAGCTCACGCCATCGATGCCAGGTGGCCAATTCAAGAAACGCATCGGCACCCATAAACATGCATAGCGGACGCGACGCGCTTAACTCATTTCGCAGCTCTATCAGTGTGTCTATCGTGTAGCCGGGGCCGCTGCGCCGCACTTCGCGGTCGTCAACCGTAAACAGCGGATTTCCCGCCGTCGCCAGTCGAACCATTTCCAGCCGCTGCAGCGAGGACACCTGCGGCTGGGCACGGTGCGGCGGTGTCCCGCCCGGGATAAATTTTACTTCGGCCATGCGCAGGGCCTCGGCGAGCTCCTGCGCAAGGCGCAAGTGCCCATGATGCACGGGATCGAAAGTGCCGCCGAATATCCCGATCGGCGCATTTACCCCGGGGGTTATCTGCAATCCAGTCAATCTACAGCACCAGTCGGCGTATGTCCGACAGCACGCTACCCAGGAAAACGATGAATCGCGCGCCTTGCGCACCGTCTATCACACGGTGATCGTATGACAGCGACAGCGGCAACATCAGGCGCGGTGCAAATTGTTTGCCGTCCCACACGGGTCTGGTCACAGCCCGGCCGACGCCCAGAATCGCAACCTCGGGCGCATTGATGATGGGGGTAAACAAAGTGCCGCCTATGCCGCCCAGGCTGGATATCGAAAAACATCCACCCTGAAGATCGGCAGGGTTGATTTTTCCTTCGCGCATGCGCGCGCTGGCCTGTCCGAGTTCTTTTGCAAGTTCGAGCAATCCCTTCTGATCGGCATTGCGTATGACCGGCACCACCAACCCCAGTGGCGTATCGACGGCGACACCGATGTGAAAATACTGCTTGAGTATCAGACTTTCACCATCGGATGACAGCGATGCATTGAAACTTGGATACTGCTTGAGTGTGACGACCACCGCCTTGATCAGAAAGGCAATCAGCGAGAAGCGCACGCCGCCCTTTTGCACATCCGCGGCCTGCGACTTGCGGAATTCCTCCAGTTCGGTGATATCCGCCTCGTCGTGCTGGGCGACGTGCGGGATGCTGACCCAGTTACGATGCAGGTTGGCTCCGGACAACTTCTTGATCCGGGACAACGGCTGCATCTGCACGGTTCCGAATTTGCTGAAGTCTGTGTGCGGCAGCGGCGGCAAGTTAAAACCAAACCCGCCGCCTGAACCATGCGCCTGCGCCAACGTGGTTTTGACGTAAGCCTGCACATCTTCGCGCAAAATGCGGCCATTGGGACCGCTGCCGGTCACCTTGGTCAGATCGGCACCAAGTTCGCGCGCGAAACGCCGCACCGAGGGGCCGGCATGTACTGCCCCTTTCCTGTCCTCATCATCAAGCGACGCCAAGGTTGCGGCCGGACTGGGCACAGGCACAACAGGCGCCGGCTTTTCCACCATGGCTGCCGCCACCGGCGACGCGGACACTTCCGCCGGTGGCGCCACAGGGACCATATCGCTGCTGTCGAGCATCAGTACCAGCGTTCCTTTTGAGACCTTGTCGCCGACTTTTACCCTGACCTCCTTCACTACGCCACCCACGGGTGCAGGCACTTCCAAGGTAGCCTTATCCGACTCGAGCGTGAGCAACGGGTCTTCCGCGTTGACACTGTCGCCAGCCTTGACGAGCAACTCAATGACCGGAATATCCTTGAAATCTCCGATATCCGGAACTTTGACTTCTAGCAAGCTCATGTATTTCCTCGGGATTCAGGATCGAGGACAGAGAATGGCGTGGGCGAGCCCAGCATGCACGTGCCGGGGGTTACATTCAACCCGCACTCATCACTTCTCACGCCTCACTCCTCACTGGTTAAACGGTGGCTGGATTTGGTTTCTCGGGATCAATGCCATACTTCCGGATCGCCTCAGTTACCTTGGATTGCGGCAGCACTTCCTGATCGGCGAGCGCTTTCAGGGCAGCGACGGATACATGGTAACGATC
>Ga0114966_10003843_pt1 | contig 13033 bp, 13 predicted proteins | sample M_130207_XF_Meta_FD_87029 | JGI IMG/M metagenome (GOLD analysis project Ga0114966, IMG submission 87029) | Freshwater microbial communities from Lake Montjoie, Canada to study carbon cycling - M_130207_XF_MetaG | ecosystem: Environmental > Aquatic > Freshwater > Lake | place: Lake Montjoie... | reverse complement strand
GGCGCAGCGCCATCGCCAGGTGCCGCGGGTCGTCGCTGGTGCTGAGCACGCCGGTGAGGCCATTGGACACCTGCTCGGCAATCGCGGTGCCCATCGGCACCACAACCGGCAGACCGCTTGCCTGCGCTTCGAGTGCCACCTGCCCGTAGGTCTCGGTGGTGGAGGGAAGGCAGAAGATGTCGGCCGACGCATAGAGCGCGGCGAGGCGTGTGCCGGTGACTGCGCCGAGGAGCCGGTGACGCGTGCCGGCCATCCGGGCGGCGAGGGCGTCGCGGTGAGGCCCATCACCCACGAGGGCCACACGCACATCCACACCGTCGGCTTCGAGGAGGTCGGCGGCATCAAGCAGATTGTCGAGGCCCTTCTCCTGCGACAGACGCGAGACGGCAAGCACGACCACGCCATCGCCTCCCAGCCGCCGTCGCGCGAAGAAGCCGCGCTGCTCGGGGTTGAACAGGTGCACATCCACACCGCGTCCGACGATGCGCACGCGGTTCACGGGGAGGCCCTCGTCGGCGAGTCCGTCGGCGACATGCCGGCTTGGCACCAGAATGCAGTCGGCCTGCCGATGCACCCACGCGCTTCCCGCGCGAACCGCCTCGGCAGCGAGACGGTCGCCTGTGAGTGCCAGCGTGTACCGCGCGAGCTGCGTGGAGTGGCTGGTGATGAATGGGATGCCGAGGATGCGCGCGGCGAGGATGCCCGTGAGCCCAAGCGGCCCGAGCGTGGCGGCGTGAACGACCCGCGCGTCACGCCGCTCGAGGATGTCGATGACCTCGGCGATGGACGGGATGCCCAGCTTCAGGTCGGTGTCGCGGTACGCGGGCATGGGCAGCCGCGCGAGTGGACGGATACGGATGAGGCCGGGGGTGTCGCACGGCGCATCGCCGAATGCGACAACGGTGGTGTCGAGCCCGAGCGCATCGGAGCGGTCGGCCAGGCGTCGCATCATCCCCGCCACGCCGTTGAGATCGTCGAAGGTGTCGGTGAACACCACCGTGGTGGCCTGCACCTCCTCGAGCCCGTCGTCGCCGAAGAACTCCCGCGCGAGCGCCCGGGCGTGCCGGGCCTCGGCGGCGTGGTACCCGGCTGCCGCCATGTACGGCGCAGCGAGTGCCAACGACCCGAGCAGCACTGCAATGCGGTCGGTCACACCCGAGAGCCCGGCGCGTGCGGTGTCGCCCTCAATCGCCTTGCGCAGGATCTCCCGCTGCGCCCAGTCAGTGGCCACCCGGTAGCGCGCGTGGCTGCGACTGGCGCCCTCCTCCATCTGCGACACGCGCTGCCAATCGGCCCGGAGCGCCTTGTCGCGGGCCAGGCTGCCCCGCCCTCGCTGCCGCGTTCCCTCAATCATTGGGAGCGGGTGCTCAAGGATGCTCGATGCCACCTCGCGCAGGTCAGCCGGCACCGGGCAGTGTCCGCGGTCGGTGGCGGCCTTGATAGCGAGACCCATCATCGCGTGCGAGAGGGCCGCGGTTGACCCGTGCGCTCCCCCGAGCGTTGTACGTCCCATTCGGATGTGTGCGAGGAGGGTGCCGACGCTGTCGGCGTCGGGGGTCTCCGTCCACGTCGCTGCGGCATCGATGAGCCCGTGATCGTCGCTGCCCGCGGTGAGCGCCGGCGCACCGGTGCCGGCGGCGGGCAGATCGTGCTTCGCCGACAACTTGTCGAGGTACTCCGGCGTCGCAGCCTGGGCGATGCGAATGGCTGTCTCATTGCCCTCGCGGCTGCGGGCGCCATTGCGGCCCTCCCAGATCGGGAAGAGCAGGAGGCAGCGCTCGAGGTGGTCGGCCGTGAGCCGTGCACCGATGCGCTGCAGCGGATGCGCCAGTGCGTGCGTGATGCGCCGCGCCCGGAGCACGGCCACCAGGTCGTACACGCTGGCCCGCGCACGATCGATGTCGGCGAAGTCATCCTCGTCGATGTCCCAGCACAGCACGTGCAGGGGCGTGCCGTCTTCGGGGAACCAGGTGGTGGCCTCGACGCTCACGAATGCGTCGGGGTGGTGCGCGATCTCGAGCGCGCCGTCGATGGTGTCGTGGTCGGTGAGCGTCACGAACGACATTCCGCGCCGCTTGGCCGCCCGGTAGGCGTCGCCCGGCGCCGTGTACGACTCCGGGAGGTTCGCGCTCTGCAGGAACCAATTTCCGGTACGCGTGGATGCGCGCGAGTGGAGATGCAGATCAACCCGAATCAATGGGTGCCCCCGTGTGTTCTGGTCACGTCGCAGTGATCCAACGTGGCTGGGCGGACGCGCTCGGGTGCATTGGTGCCCGTATCTGACACCGGTGCAACAAATCGCCCCGAATTGGCGAATGAGTGACAGTGCTGTTGCCACGACCTTTGTGGGGCGCAGTCGCCTAGACTCGCTCGCGGCCCGGAGAGGCCCACACAGCAAACGATTTGAGGAAGGGTCCCGAATGTCGACAGAGCCCCAGGTGGAAGGCACGCTTTCCGTCACCGATAGCCGTACGGGCCAGACGTATGAGTTCCCCATCAGTGAGGGCACCATCCGCGCCACCGACCTGCGTCAGATCAAGGTGTCTGACGACGACTTCGGGCTCATGACCTACGACCCGGCGTTCATGAACACGGCGTCGTGCCGTTCAGCCATCACGTTCCTCGATGGTGACGCGGGCGTACTTCGCTACCGCGGCTACCCCATTGAGCAGCTGGCCGCGAAGAGCACGTTCCTCGAGGTGGCCTGGCTCCTGATCCACGGCGAGCTTCCCACCGCTAAGGAGCTCGACGGCTTCAACAAGCAGATCGCCGAGCGCATGGTTGTGCAGGCCGAGATCGGTGCCTCCATCGACGCCTTCGCCCAGGAAGCCCACCCCATGGGCATCCTCGAGTCGGGCTTTGGCCAGCTGTCCACGCTGTACCCCGGGGCCAAGGACGTTGAGAACCCCGAAGAGCGCATGGAAGCGGTCATCAACATCATCGCGAAGATGCCGACCATCGGCGCCATGGCATTCCGCCACAACCAGGGCAAGCCGGCCGTCGCCCCCGACCCCGCGCTCGACTACAGCACCAACATCCTCAAGATGTTCTTCGGTGCCGACTACGAGGTTGATCCTCGTCTGGTGCGCGCCCTCGACATCCTGCTCATCCTGCACGCCGACCACGAGCAGAACTGTTCAACCTCGGCCGTGCGCGCAGTGGGCTCGTCGCAGGTGGACACCTACTCGGCCGTCAACGCCGGTATCGCCGCCCTCTATGGCCCGCTGCACGGTGGCGCCAACGAGGCCGTGCTGGTGATGCTGCGCGAGATCGACTCGGCCGACAACGTGTCGGACTTCATGGAGAAGGTGAAGAACCGCGAGGCACTCCTCATGGGCTTCGGTCACCGCGTGTACAAGAACTACGACCCGCGCGCGACCATCATCAAGAAGGCCTGCGACGACGTGTTCGAGGTCACCGGGGTCAACCCGCTGCTCGAGGTCGCCGTTGCGCTTGAGGGCACCGCGCTCGCCGATGACTTCTTCATCCAGCGCAAGCTCTACCCGAACGTCGACTTCTACTCGGGTCTCATCTACGAGGCGCTCGGCATCCCCGCCGAGATGTTCACGGTCATGTTCGCCATCGGTCGCGCCCCGGGTTGGGTTGCGCAGTGGCTGGAGATGATCCAGGACAAGGAGCAGAAGATCGCCCGTCCGCGCCAGATCTACATCGGCTCCGGCGAGCGCAACTACGTCGAGGTCTCGGCCCGCTAAATGAGTGACGCTCCGGCAGCATCGATCCCCGAGGGCTGGGCCGCAATCGTGGACGCCCTCGAGGGGTCGATGCCGCCCGAGTGGACCAGCTTTGCGCGTGGTTCAGGCGACACCGACTGGATGCGCGCCATGTTGCTGCTCGATGCGCACGACCGGCTCGGGCGTCCCACCACCACCGAGCACGTGTCCCACACGCTGCACCACCTGGCGCAGACCAACTCGCGTGAGCTTGAGGCCAAGGGGTGGGAGGTGCTTCACGACAAGCGTCGTGAAGAGCGCCGCCAGCTGCTTCTGCTCATCGAGAACGACGGCCCATCTGTGCTGTCGGGCGAGCCGTTGGAGTTGTTCCACCGGTCGCTGGTCCCCACCGTTATTGAGGTCCCGCGCGCCTGAGCATTGCCGGTGGCAGTACCGCTGTGAGCGTGCCCCCGCCGACGCGGGGGGACTGCAGCGTGACGACGACGGCCTGCGGCCGGCCGAAGGCGACATCCCCGCAGTTGGTAAGGGCGTCCAGGGCATAGGTGAGCCCGGGCTGATGTGAGCAGCACAGGATCGTGTGGGCATCGGGGTGCTCGATCACGATCTGCAGCAGGTCGTCGGTGGTCATGCCCGGTGCGAGCCGGTCGTCGTGTTCGAGCGTGCACTCCGCGGCACTGGCAACGAGGCCTGCGGTCTGGTCGCACCGGATGAGCGGGCTCGACACCACCACGTCGGGCCGGACGCCGAGCGCCACGAGCCCGCGTGCCGCCGCGCCGGCGGCCACCAGCCCCTCAGGTGTCAGTTCACGCGCCTCGTCAGTGGGTCGGGCGTCGGGGTCCTCCGCCACGCCGTGGCGCATCAGCACCAGTGTGATGGTCTCCCTGCGGGCCATCAGGAAAGCGGGGGCACCTGCGCCACCAGCAGCGACGACGCCATCACGATGATGAGCGTCACGGCGATTTCCACCCAGGCATTCCGGCGGATGAGCGCGAGTGTCGCCGTGTTGGGCGTACCGGTACGACGCAGGGCGGTGACCACCCGGCGCGTGCGCATGGCAAGGACACTCGCGATGGTCAGTAGGCCGATCTTCACCAGAATCGTCCAGCCGTACGAGGTCTGCCAGAGGTCGGCCGGCGAGCTCATCTCACCGAACGCCCGCACCACGCCGGTGAGCACGATGAGCGCCACGGCGATGAGTGCCAACTGGGAGAAACGGGCCAGCACGATGCCGCCAACCAGACGGCCGCCTTCGCCGGCGACGCGTGGCAGCCGCAGCAACCAGATGGCCAGCATCACAAGGCCGCCCACCCAGAACGCAGCGCATGTGGCGTGCAACGCATCGGTCGGTACCTCGAGCACGGGCAGGCGACCCACCGAGGCGTGACCCTGCGCGGAGATCGACCCGAGTGCCACAAGCCCAGCGGCCAGCATGAGCACCCCCTGCCAGGTGCCGCCATCGGCATCCTCCGGTTCCGGCGCCCGGTCGCTGCGGTACTCGGCCAGGAACCGCCATACGCCGATGGCGAACAGCGCGAACAGTGCGAGGGTGCGGATCTGAAGCAGGCTGCCGAACCGGGTGTCGGCCAGCACGCGAACAATGGCGGCCGGATCGCCCAATGCGCTCAGCACGCTCACGCCGGTGGCACTTGCCGTCTTCACCACCAGCACGCAGGCCTCGCCGATCAGCGACACCAGCGCAAGCACGCCGAACCCGATCCACCAGGCGTCACGTGACCAGGCGAGTGCGGCGTCGCGCGCACCCCCACCGATGTCGGGCGGCGGGCGCCATGCGGCGCGCCAGACGAGCAGGCGGAACAGCAGCAGCGCCACGAGACCGCCAATGCCAACCAGTTCGAGCCAGCGTGCACCCACCGCCCACGGTGATGTCTCCGACGGACCGCTGGCCCCGCCGGCCCCGCCCAGATACGGCTGGCCAAGGGGCACATCTCCCACGGCGAATACCGATGCCCCACCCACGATGTGGCCGTCTGCCGACACCACGCGCCACCGCACGGTGTAGGTGGCGGGGGCGAGCCGCGGCTCGAGTGGAATGACCACCTGGGTTGCGTTGCCCGGGGGTACCTGCGCGCCGCCGCTTGTCACCGGCTCTCCGGTGGCCGTCACCACCTGCGCGTCGTTCGGCTGCAGCAACTGCACCGTCTCCGAGAAGGTGATGCGCACCTCCGGTGGCGACTGCGTGAGGCGTGCCCCGTCAGCGGGCACGATGTCTGTCACCACCGCGTGCGCCATTGCGGCAGGCGCCCACGCAAGGCTGGTGCCGACGATGATCGCCAGCATGGCGATGAGCAGGGTGAGTGCGCGCGGACGAGTGTTCACGGGGAGCGCACACTATCCCGCATCGGCCATGTGGCGCGCGCTCGGGTAGCGTGGCGCCGTCGTACCGAAGGCACACACTCGGAGGAATGCGTGAGCGGGATCGTCGATGGCAAGCGGGCGCTCGTGGTGGGCGTCGCCAACAAGCGCAGCATCGCCTGGGCCATCGCCCGACGGCTCGATGCAGAGGGTGCCCGCGTGGCGCTCACCTTCCAGGGCGAGCGCGTGGAGAAGGACGTCACCAAGCTTGCCGGTGAACTCACCAACCAGCCGGTGCCGGTGGTGCCCATGGACGTCACCGACGACGCGCAGATGGACACTGCCGTGGCGGCCGTTGCCGATCAACTGGGCGGTATCGACATTCTGGTGCACGCCGTGGCATTTGCCCGGGCCGAGGATCTGGGCGGCCGCTTCGTGGGCACGCCTCGCGATGGGTTCAACCTGGCACTCGACATCTCCGCCTACTCGCTGTCGGCACTCGCCGAGCGCGTGGAGCCGCACATGCAGGCGGCAGGCGGCGGCGCAATTGTCACCCTGTCGTACATGGCGGCCGAGCGCGCCGTGCCGGGCTACAACGTGATGGGCGTTGCCAAGTCGACCCTCGAGTCGATCGTTCGCTACCTGGCGTGGGACATGGGTGAGCACGCCGTGCGCGTCAACGCGCTGTCGGCCGGCCCGGTGCGCACGCTTGCCGCGCGCGGTATCCCGGGCTTCGGTGACATGGCCGAGATGGCGGCGAAGAAGTCGCCACTGCGCCGTGAGATCGACGTGGACGAAGTGGCCGATGCCGCGCTGTTCCTGTGCTCACCCCTCGCCCGTGCAGTGACCGGCGAGACCCTGCACGTGGATGCCGGCTACCACGCGATGGGGCTTTAGATCTGGAAGTCGGGGGCCCCGCCACTGACGAGGTCGCCCAGCGCCACGTCGTCGAGGGCACGCTCGGCGCCGTCGCCTGCCGCACGCCACACCTCGCGGATGGCGTCGAGCCCCGGCGGGTAGTCGACGTCGTCGGGGTCCTTGCCGGCCACCTGCATGATGGGGCCGTCGATCACGCGCACCACGTCGGCCACACGGATGTCGGACGGGTCACGCGCGATGCGGTAGCCACCTTCGGCCCCGCGTTTGCTGTCAACCAGCCCTGCCCGGCGCACCTCGGCAAGAATGCCCTCGAGGAACCGCGGTGGGATGTCGCCCTCGCGTGCGATGCGATCAACGGTGACGGGCCCCTCATCGGGGCTCGCGTGGCGTGCGAGCACCACAAGTGCGCGCACGGCGTAATCGGCCTTGGCAGAGATTCTCACCGCGGGCGAGGCTACCAGCGGTGACCCCGCGCACCATGCAAATCGGCGTGGTGGCCGATACTCACGTTGGGGAGACGCTCCCGGAACTGCCGGTGGCGGTGCTCGACGCCCTGGCCGGCAGCGATCTGATCCTGCACGCGGGCGACATCACCTGCCTGTCGGTGCTCGAGCAACTTGCTGAGATCGCGCCGGTGGTGGCGGTGCAGGGCGATCACGACCGCGCCGCCGGAATCGACCTGCCCACCTCGCGCATCATCAACGTGCGCGGGCGGCGTATCGGGCTTGCCCATGGCCGTCGCACCCGGGCCATCGAGACGCCTGCGGCGGGCCTGAGCCTTGCGCGTGGCCATGCGGTGCTTTTAGGCATGCACCGCAGCCTGCGTCGTCACTTCGGCCCGGTTGACCTGATCATTCACGGCCACCTGCACATTCCCGTCGACACCGAGGTGCGCGGCACACGCATTTTCTCGCCCGGGGCCGTGTACATCCCCGAGGAGCGGCCGATCTCCGAGAAGAGCGGCATCAAGGGGCGCGCCTACATGCGCTTTCGGGCGGGCATGGACGAAAACGCCCGCCGATCGGCCGTGGGGGTGGTGCGCATTGGCCCGGAGGGGCTCTCGTGCGACCGGATCGTGTTGCCGCGTCCGATCACGTGAGTATGGTCATGCACGCGAAGGCTGACCCCGACCTGGGAGCGCTCGACGATGACCGCAGATGTCGCCTACTCCTTCCGCAGCGTGCGCGATGAACTTGAGCGTGCGACCGCGGATTACCTCGCGATCTCGCGTGGATCGCACCTTTACTCCGACCCGGAGGCCCACCAGGCCGCCGAGGCCAAGGCATGGGAGCGCATGATGACCTTGCGCGATCGCGCCGACGCCGAGCCGGCGCCTGCGGAGACCGCCACGGCCTAGCTCGCCAGCCCCACTACTTCCCGCGTTCGCGGTCCCGCTCGGCCGCCCGCTCTTCTTCGCCCCGCAGCGCCTCGGCAAACTTGGCGATGATGTCCTCGGGCACCGGGCCATCGGGCGGTTCATCGATGACGTACGACGGTGTGGGCGGGGGCGTGGGTTCGATCTCCGGCTCGTCGGGGTCGAGGTTCACCAGCGACGCGGGCGTGGGCTCGTCGGCGGCGATCTCGCCCAGGTCATCACGGTTGACTGCGGGGTGCTGGCCGGTGATCTGGGCGTCGAGGGGGTCCTCATCTTCGATGACGGCCATCTCGCCTGTTGATCCAAGTGCCTCGAGGTCTGTGACGGGGGCCACTGCATCGTCGACTGCGGCAACCTCGGCAACTGCAACGGCCTCTTCGGCGGCCTCCACTTCTTCCACCTCAATGCGCTCGCCTGCAGCGCCCACGGAAACGCCCAACGGCGTCACGGTCTCGTCGAGAATCCCGGGTGCTGCATCGGCCGGCACCTCGGGCATGGGCACCTCGCCAACCTCGGCGCCGTCGCGCTCGATGACCACGCGATAGCGGTCGATATGCGGTGCGTGCACAAACAGAATGCGGCGCCACTCGTCTGATCCGGCCTGCCGCGCAGCCGCCTCAGTGCGGTACGCACCGACCTCGCTGCGCTGCGACTGGGCCGGGCTGCCCGGAACGCCAACAACTGCAACCAGATACCGCTTCATGAGTCCCATGGGCGGGATGCTACCGGGTGCGATTACCCTTGCCGCCAATGAGCACCGGATCCTTCACCCACGTCGTCGCCTGCGTTGACGACTCAGACTTCTCCGCCAACGTCATTCGTCTCGCCGAGCGCGTGGTGAAGACGGGCGGCACCATCTCGGTGGTGCACGTGCTGGGCGGCCCACCCTTCAGCGAGTCGGTTGTCGCGGCCATCGGCGGTGCCTTTGGCGGTTCGCCGCTGATGGACAACACGTCATCGCACCGCGAGATCGCCCAGGCGCTGCTCGAGAGCGTGTGCGAGGACATCCCCGGCGCTGTGCCGGTGGTCATCGATGCACACGACGCCGACTCGGCACCCGACGCCGTGGTGCGCTGGGCAGAGGACAACGAGGTTGACGCCATCGTGGTGGCGGCACACACCCGCGCGCTCGACCGCGCGCTCAAGTTCATGGGCTCCTTCAGCGGCCACCTGGTGCACCACGCACCATGCCCGGTGGTGCTGCTGCCGCACGGCCTCACCTTCGGCGGCGACTCCTAGCCGCGTCGTGGCGGCCGTGGGATGAACCCACTGGTGCGCCGCACGTAATCCGCATAGCCCGGGCGCCGCGTGGCGATGTCCTTCTCCAACAACCCGGCACCCGACACCTTCACCAGCAGCAGGGTCATCAGCAGGGGGCCGGCAAAGCCCCATGCGCCCGCACCGCTTTCGGCGGCGATGAGGAAGATGCCCCACCACACGAGGAAGTCGCCGAAGTAGTTGGGGTGGCGCGTGTAGCGCCACAGGCCCGTGTCGAGCACCTGGCCTTTGTTTGCCGGGTTGGCCTTGAAGCGGGCCAGTTGCCAGTCGCCGATGGCCTCGAAGCCCAGGCCGACGGCCCACACCACCGCGCCCACGATGGCCAGCCAGCCGAGTGCACGGTCGGGCACCGATGCCAACTGCACCGGCAGCGACACAATCCACATGAGCACGCCCTGCAGCACGAACACGGTGAACAGGCTCACGATCCAGAACCGCGCACCGTGCTTCTTCCGCATTGCCGCGTACCGGAAGTCTTCGGGCTTACCGAAGTTGCGCTTGGCCAGATAGAACGACAGGCGCAGGCCCCAGACGCCCACCAGCACGGCGATGAGCACGCGACGGCCCTCGTCGCCACCACCAGCCACCAGTGCGGTGAGGGCCACAGCAATGAACCCGAGGGGCCACACCGGGTCAACCACGCTGGCGTCGCGGAGCGCCAGACTCACCAGCCACGTGGCCAGCATGACGCCTGCGATGACGATCGCGGTGAGCAGCAACATGTCGCCGTATCCCATACGCCAAGCCTGTCATGGGAGAGGCGCGTAGTCTCGTCCCAATGGACCCGTGGTACATCCGCTTCGCCGAAGGGCACGACATCCCACGCCCCGTGCTGCTGCGTGCCATCAGGGCTCGCGTGGGTGCACGGCTGCGGCGTGAGCGCCGTGGTGGCCCCGACGCCGTGAGTGCCCGCCAGCGCGATTTGCGTCGCCAGCTGGCCGAGTCGCCGGTGGCCATTCGCACTGATGCCGCCAACGAGCAGCACTATGAGGTGCCGGCTGAGTTCTTCCAGTTGAGCCTGGGACCGCGGCTCAAGTACTCGTCGTGCCTGTTCCCCAAGGGCATCGACGACCTGGCGGCGGCCGAGGACGCCATGCTGGCACTCACCTGTGAGCGGGCCGGGCTCGACGACGGGCAGGACGTGCTGGAACTCGGGTGCGGGTGGGGGTCACTCACGCTGTGGATGGGGCAGCGCTATCCGTCGAGCCGCATCACCGCGGTGAGCAACTCATCTGGACAGCGCCGCTTCATCGAGGGCCGCGCAGCGGAACTTGGGCTCACCAACATCGAGGTGATCACCGCCGATGTGAACGGCCTCGAGATGGATCGCACGTTCGACCGCATCGTGAGTGTCGAGATGCTGGAACACGTGAAGAACCACCCGGCGCTGTTTGCCCGCATCGCCACGTGGCTCAAGCCCGATGGGGCGTTCTTCGTACATGTGTTCAGCCACCGGGACCTCACCTTCGAGTTTCTCGAGGATGACCCCACCGACTGGATCGGCCGGCACTTCTTCACCGGCGGCACCATGCCGTCAGACGACCTGCTGCTGCACGCCTGCGACGACCTGACGGTGGCCGACCACTGGCAGGTGTCGGGCACGCACTACGAGCGCACCGCCCTCGCGTGGGACGACGCCCTGGTAGCCAATCGGGCTGCGGCCACGGCAGTGCTCGAGGCCGCGCACCCGGGGGAGGGGGAGCGCTGGTTCCGTCGCTGGCGGATGTTCTTCCTCGCGTGCGCGGGGCTCTGGGGCTACAGGGGCGGACGCGAGTTCATCGTGTCGCACTACCTGTTTCGCCCGCGCGCGACCGCCTGATCAGGGGGTTGGCGGAGGTGGCTGTGCGCCACCCGATGCAGGTGGTGCCTGCGGCGCCTGTGGCGCAGGAGCGGTCGGTGCCTGAACCGGTGCCGGGGCGCTGGTGGTGGGTGTGGTGGTCACCGGCGTGGCGGTGACGGGGGATCCCGCAGCCGCGCGGTAGTCGCGGGCATCCTGAATGCCTGCCGGCCAGTACGTGGGCAGGTAGCTGATGCTCACCCCGGCCCGACCACCCGACGAATGGATGATCCACTTGTTGCCGAGCGCGATGCTGGTGTGCGATGCCTCGGCGTCGGGTGTCTTGGGGCCACGTGATCCGAAGAACACCAGGTTGGCGGCCACGGCCGTCTTCCATGGCACCTTCACGCCCTTGGTGCCCACGTTCATGGTGTACGTGGTGCGCCCGTCCGGCACGTTGAGTGATGCCTCGGCGGCGCGATCGCCGTTGTGCCACACCCAGTACACGAAGCCCGAGCAGTCGAAGCCCGCTGCGGCCTGCGGATCGGCCCCGGCGTTCAGGTCGGTGGCCTCTCCACCCCACACGTAGGGGTAGCCCACCAGCGACAGGGCGCGCTGGATGAGCGGTGCCACTGCCGGATCGACGGCGGGGATGGAGAACCGCTCGAGCGATCGCACCGACGATGGAATGCCATTGCCGCGGATGGCGCGCGCACGCGATGCCATGAGCACCAGATCGGCCAGGCGGAGGGGCTGGGCGTCGGTGCGCTCCAGCGCCTCGTCGCTCGCCGGGTAGTTGCGGCGCAGCCCCGCCTCGCGCGCGGTGATTGCGGTGGCAAAGCCCGGGGGCAGGGTGAACCGCCGCCCCGCGTCGTCGCGAAAACGGCTCATCACCTTGATGGCCCGGTTCATCCCAAGGCCCAGGGTCCATGCGCGGTTGGCCTCTGCGCCGGTGAGTTGCTGGTCGAGTGCTGCCGCGCCGGCTGCGGCCGCCGGCATCCAGCCCTTGGCCATGACGTAGCGGGCGGTCACACCGTCGGCGTCGTCTGGCGCGACGTCACGCCACTGTGATCCGGTGGCACCACCTGGCAGGCGGAGCACCGATCGCATGAGGCGCACCAGATCACGTCGGGTGGAATCGCGTGACAGCGCCACCGCGTCGGTTTCGCCCGCCCACAACTTGGCCGCGGCGAGATCCGTGGCCGCCTGCTGCCCGAACATGAAGGCGGCACTCGGCACCGGACCGTCGCCTGGCGCCGGCTGCGCCAGCGCAACCGCCGTGAGCGAGCCCGCGGCCACGACCGGGGCAAGTGCCACGGCGGCCAGAAGAGCGACGCGTCGTCGTCCGATGTGGGTGCGGCGGGTCATGAGGCGGCTCAGGCTAGACCCGCGAACACGCGATTCCGGTTGCGGTGGAACATCTCCCGACAATTCGCAACACCCGGTTCATATCCCCCTTACCGCATGGGCATCCGGATGATCCGTTGCATCGCATGGCACGGCGAAATACCCGGTCCGGCTACGAGCTGCGCAGTTCCCGCACGTTCTGCCACAAGAGCACCACCGCGCCGATGAGCAGCAGGATCGAAATGGTGATGCGCCACTCCTGCAGCAGTCCGATGATGATTCCGACGGCGATGAAGAACGTCATGGTGGTGAAGAAGGCAGAGAGCAGCCGGCCGCGGGCAAGCGCCTCGAAGCCGATGATGAGGGCGATTC
>Ga0114966_10003838_pt1 | contig 13045 bp, 13 predicted proteins | sample M_130207_XF_Meta_FD_87029 | JGI IMG/M metagenome (GOLD analysis project Ga0114966, IMG submission 87029) | Freshwater microbial communities from Lake Montjoie, Canada to study carbon cycling - M_130207_XF_MetaG | ecosystem: Environmental > Aquatic > Freshwater > Lake | place: Lake Montjoie... | reverse complement strand
GGTATGAACACGGTATATATACTCCGGCTTGCGGCTTAATTAATCAATTTACGTTTGTTTAAGATAAACGTTTATTAAAAACATATTTTTGTGGATCTATATATATAAAAAGTCTGTAATTTAAAAATAATGTTTGACACTATAGACGAAGTTGAGAGGTATTACGCACAAGAAGATGCACACAGGTGTGAAGTGATATACAAAGAGTTTGATCAAAATGTGAAAGGCGAAACGCTTGAAATGTTTTACAATGCAGAGGGTTTTGGGGAAGTTGCATTCTGCTGGAACTGGTGGCTTCTCGTCAAGTCCATGCCAGATACCTTTTCATTCTTAGAAATAGGAGTTTATAAAGGTAGAATCCTTGCTTTAGTACAACGATTTGCAACACTGCAACATAAGCATGTAAATATAGTAGGCTTGACTCCATTATCAACAATGGGAGATAAATACTGTACGTACGATGACGTAGATTATCTTAAAGCAATCAAAAAAAATTACAATATAATGGGTGCTACATTTCATAATACCGAAATTATTAAAGGACTTTCGACTTGTGAAAATGCGCGGAAGGACGCATTTTGCCGGGGACCGTTTGACATTGTGTACATTGATGGATGTCACGATTACGATATTGTTTGTGCAGATATAGATGTATATACGAAAATGCTCAGGAATAATGGATTCCTCGTTCTTGATGACGCATCCTTGTTCATAAACAATTCTTTTGGAATTTTTCACGGACATTTAGATGTTGCTATAGCAATAAAAGACAAGATTGAAAATCGCAATGATTTAAAACATTTGTTTGCTGTTGGGCACAATCGAGTTTGGAAACTAATCAATCAGTAATTCTGTTAAGTATCAATTTTAAAAAAAGCTAGTTTTACCAGTACATGTACCACGTTTTCTTGTCCGAATCGTAAACACCGTGCCCCTGAATTGTAATGCGGTACGTGTCGGTGCCGTCCCACGCGCTCGGCGCAATCATGTGCGTATGCTGACCATTGTGACACACAATGTACCCGACCTTGTACTCAATTTTAGTCTTTTCTGCCACTGCAGTGATCAATGGCCTGGGAATAAAGAGCTGCACGGCATTAGGAATTGGAGGAAGGTCGATCATGTACAAACCAGATCCAGATTTAGGGAGTTGAAGAGCTATTGTAAAGCTCAATGTATTTTTTAAGTCAATATTTTCTGTTTTTTCGTAAGCCAGGCGCTGGAACTGCAAGTCCCGGTGCACTGACGCAACTGGACTTGAAAATAACTTGTTGCACTCGAAAATGTGGAAGCCAGGCAATGCCGCGTTTTTTCTAAATTTGATGGTCGCCGTGGGTGCGCGATGCGAAAAATATTTTATGATTCTCTGTTCTACGTCACCAAACAATTCAAGCATTCTCGGATTTGATTCAGCGGATTTTTTCTGGTACTCGATTGAAGATGCGCCGTCCACGTAAGAACTCGTGCCCAAGGTAAACATTGCCACATTACGGCGTTCCCACAAATGCTTTTGCGCCATGACGCGTTTAGATATTTTTTGCGCATCCTCCTTGGTGTAAAACTGTTCAAAGCGAAAGTCTGCAACGTTTAACGGGTCTTTTTCCAGTTTAGTTGAGTGAGACACTGCGTGAGGATGGGTAAAGGCATTCTTTTCATTAATGACAGATGCTTGATCCCAAAAATATTTAGGAACGAGAATGCCGCAATTCGCAAGGTAAGAAAAATTAAAAATTGTTAAAATCAGAAGGACTAGTAAGAAAGCAGAGAGTTCCATCATTTCTTTTTTTTTTTTTACAAATACAAATTATTAAAGAGAATTTATGAATGATTTACTGTATCCAAACGGAGGGGAAACAGTTATGGGTGAAGTGGTAGCGTGACCAGCGACTTTTATGAGATACGATACTGAAGCTGTTGGCCAATATTGCGGCGTCAGTCCCCAAAATGAATTTGAGTGTGTTGAATTCGGGTCAACAGTGTCATTGAGAGTGTTTGTCAATGTTTCAACAAGTGAGGCATTGTCTCTGAAGATTTGAATGGATTGATCGCCAGAAAAGTTATTCTGGGATCCGACCACCACGAGAATGAAACTGTAAGATGTTGTCCTTGAACAAATATTTAACTTTGCTTGACTCGAGATCATAACGTATAAGAATGTTTTGGTAAGATCTGCCATCGCCAGGGTCGCAGTCAGGTCTGCTCCGACGTTTGTCCAAGCATAATTAGAGTACCCAGTGATGTCAGTGATAAATGCTTGGCCTACGAATCCTGCAACCCATGCAGAATACATGACAAACCAATAGTATTTATTTGAGGTATCACCCTTGACCGACAAAATGGTTCGGTAAGGCAATACTGAAGTGCTTAGATTGGTAGATGACATGACCGTCATTCCTTGTCTCCCAAAAGCGTTTAATGGTATTCCTAAATTAGACGTCAAAAAATCAAAACTCGGTTCTACAATTGTGGGGTTTGTTGTCAGCTTTGTGCTCATTACCAACCATCTATGTGCAAGATTTGCAAGAGTGATTGGTATGTTTGCTGCATTGCTTTGAATATTAAGAATCATTGGGTTTTCCTTGTTAGCCGAATCAAAAAAGACAAACTCTGGAAGAACAGTCCACGTTCCGTTAAGAGCAATCCACGTGTTTCGTTTTGTAGACGGATGAAGGTTAGAAGATTGGACGTCAATTCCAACAAAGCTAGCACACGTTCCGTCGGTTAAGTTATCAGGATTTCTTAAGTAATAAGACCTACTGTGAGCTCCAGTAGTTGGCAAAGAAAAGCTAGGATCGGAAGTTAAGGATGTTCGCGAAAAGCTAATATTTGACGCTGTAAAATCTGAACTAGTTAGCAGAAAGACCTGGTTAAGAGCTCTAAACGGTATTTGCGAAAGATTTCCGTCTCCAACAACTAATTCACGTCCGGCGTTTGAATTTGGCAATCCACTTGATAAAGCGGTATAAAAATTTGATGATGACAATGGATTCGAGTACCATGACGTTGCGTGCACGGGTGCAATCAATGATGAATCAATAAGTGGCGGAATTACGCTGCTTTTCCATGGGACTAACACTGGGGTGCTCGGAACGCCGTCCAGTACAATGTCTAAGTCATTGTAGACGACAACACCTCCGTATCCGGATGTTAAAGAATACGGAACAAAGCCCGATATCGTAGAAATGTTGGAATTAATTTTTTGAAACCACACCTGCGCTTTCTTGTACCATATCCAATTTTGATTTGACAAGACAGCCGGATCAATATGGTACGTCATGGAAGACAAATTTTGCTGAACGTAAATTGAATTTGAAGTCGTTTCAAACAATAATCTGTTGCTCGAGTCTGCGGGATTGAAATAGATAAAGTCATCGTTTGAAAGTATAGCACCCAAAAACATTCTGTTTGACACGGGCGTCGTCGAAGGGGTAAAGGGCGCAAGACGTCGAAAGTTTGGGACACTCTGAATTGTGTCCAGCTGTTTCGAATTAAATGCTTCAGCGTACGAGACAGCGAATGGATTGCCAGCGGAAATTGAACTAATTTTATAATTTGCCTTCTTTAAATACATGTATGAAGCAATAAACATGACCAAGCCGACTCCGAAAATGATCCAGTTAATTTTTCGTTTTGCGTTTGCACGTGTAATTTCAAGAGCAATTTTCGACGCGTCCATGTTGAATTATTTTTTTCTTTTCTTTACTTTCCAGTGAACCAAGCTATCACGAGAAGCAAAACTCCCGCACTAATTAAAGATGTTGAAAGAATCTGCACAAATGTGAACGTTTTTGCATCCTCGCGGGATCCACCAGGCGCGTAACTTGGTAATCGGACTGAAAACCAAACTCCGGTAGCAAAGAAACCGGCAGAAACGAGCATTATAAAAAACGTAGCGTTACCACCACCTCTCTTACTCTTTGACCGCGATTTCATTTGATTCGGATATGGAGGATACATCATCATCATTCCGTTCGCGCCTGGGACTGCACCGACACCACCGACACACGGGGCACACGGCGGACAGCCTGACGCTGCCGGATTATTTACATTTAATGCCGACGGAAACGGGGGCATGGGAGGGGGAGGTGAATACTCATCATTTTCGTCGCCCATTTGTTTTTGTTTTACTTAACATAACTCTACTAAAACACTACGAAAAAAAGATTGCAAAAAAAATTAATTTAAATCTTCAATTTTAGAGATATAAGATCTCGCACACGTTTCGACAGTTAGAGCCGCTTTTCTATCTCCGAACGACTTTACTCTTAAAAGACAATCTTCAAGTTCTTGAATCGCATCACGCTCGATGTTGTTTGAAAAGTCAATTGTTGAATTTTGCAAAAAATCTTCGAAAGATTTTTTCATGTAGGTTGCGTACAACTTTACATCCGGAAACCATGACTCTTGAGTCTGAGTTTCCGCTATATACGCTTCAAAAATCTCATCAATTCGTTCCTTTTGCTCTTCAGTCAACCCCACCTGCTTTGACAAAATCAGAGTCTTTAACACTTCAAGCTTTTCAGCATATAGGGCTTCAAGCTTTTGCTTCAGCTCCGTAGACTCATGCAAAATTCTTTCGTTCATTAAGGGTCTGAAATGTTTGTCGAGGTCTTGTCTAAATTGTGCTCCTCCTCCCAGAGGAGCTTCGCCTTCACGACCACTACGAAATCCTTGGTATTTCGGATGTTCCCTTTGAAAATCATTGTATTTTTGTTGTAAAGGAGAAAGCTGAGAAGTAGGCTGAGAAGGCGAAGAAGGAGCCGAAGGAGCCGGAGGTTCTGGTTCGACTACAGCACCTGAACAATTGGTTAAAGGCGGTATTTCGTCCTCTTTTACTTGTTCTCCAAATTCAGCTCGTTCTACTTCCAAAACTAATGTTGTTTCTTCTACTTTCAATTCTTCATCGATTGTTTTTTTTTCCGCGTTTGCATTTTCCTCTGCAGCTTGGGCTTCTGCAACCGCAGCATTTCGTAAAGCTAGAGCTTGTTCAACTGCTGCAACTTTTTCAGCTTCAGCCGCAGCTTGGGCTTCTAATATCGCAGCATTCTTTGCAACTTCAGCCTCTTGGAGTGCAACCCCTTTTGCTGCTTCTGCTGCTTTAGCAGCTTCTTGATTAGCCGCGTCTGCTGCTTCAGCGGTTTGCTTTAGAGTCGCTTCTGCTTTTTCAGCAGCTTCTTTTAAGGCCGCTTCAGCAGCAGCTTTAGCAGCGGCCTTAGCCGCTTGAGCTTCCGCGATCTTTCTTAATCGTTCATTTTCTGCTTCATCAGCTGCTAATTGTAAAAGTCTTGTTTTTTCATTATTTTTTTCAATGATTGCAGTTTCCAGATTTAAATTCGCTTCAGCAAGCCTTGCATTGCTTTCTAATTCTTTATTTACTAAAGCTTTCATTTCTTTTGTCTTTGCAACAATTTCTTCATTAAGTCTGCATCGATCAGCTAACAGAGTATCTGAACTAGTTTTAATTCCTTCAAAACTTAAATGTGATTGTGAGTTTTCAAGAACCGCTGCAGCGATTAATTCTTTTGCTGCATCAATTTTTGCTTGTGCGTCTTTAAGCGCTTGTGATTCGTTTTCTAATTCAGTAATTCCTCCACCTGATAAGATCTGATCGGATGCTTGTGTGTGTGTAGAATTAATGGTGTTGGTTTGAGTGTGTGATTGTGAGATTGAATCCGAAAGAAGTGAACCGAGCGAGCTTTCGTGAGAAAGGATAGAAATCCTTTCAGCATACGGAAGACTTGAGACATACTCGATAATTTCAGCTCTATCATTAATGTCTGCTCCCGGGATCTTTTCCAACATTCCACCAAGAATGATACTTCGCATCGACATTATTATTATTTTTTATTTTCTTTACAAACATTTGTTGAGTTTTGTAAGTTTTTTTAAAAGAGACATAAAAAGGACAATAAACAAACATGGATGGATATAATTCAATTAACTAATTTGGCATATTTAAGCCTTGCGTTATGCATGTTTGCGAGGAAAGAACAAAACGCAGCTCTTGTTCTGTTTGTCTTTTGTGTATCGACATTGCACCACTATTTACCAGATCAGAATTCCCTCCAGCGCCTTGACGGAACTGTCGCAAACATTTGTCTAATAATCATTCTACCTTATTACTTGACGAGAAAGCAAAAGACATGGCATTACTGGCTTAGCTGCGAAGTATTTGCTCTCTCAATCTACTTTTACGTCATGTCCGGGAATGATTATAAAAGACCGTCCTATATATTTTTTCACTCAGCGTGGCATCTACTGTCCGCGCTCTCCCTAGCAATTATGCTTTGCGCTCCGGATAAGCGATAAGTTAACATGCTTTGCGCTCCGGATAAGCAATAAGTTAACATGCTTTGCGCTCCGGATAAGCGATAAGTTAACATGCTTTGCGCTCCGGATAAGCAATAAGTTAACATGCTTTGCGCTCCGGATAAGCAATAAGTTAACACCCCGAATCATATGCGTTTTTATCGGTGCTTCCATATCCCCGCTCTCCGCGCACAGTCTTAATAAAGTCTAGAACCTCTACAACTTGAACAATTTCAATTTTTTCAAGAATTAGTTGCGCAATGCGCTCGCCCTGCTTGATTGCATAATCTGAATCGCCGTGATTAAATAAGATGATTCCAACATTCCCTCGATAATCCTCATCAATAACGCCAGCTCCAACATCAATTCCATGTTTTAACGCCAATCCAGACCTTGGCGCGATGCGACCATACGTGCCGCATGGAACCTTTATCGCAAGATCTGTCTTTATTAAACATCTTTTTTTGCTCCCAACCGTTGCGTCTTCACAAGCGCAAAGATCATACCCCGCTGCACCGTCGCTGCTTCTAATTGGAGCGATTGCATTAACAGAAAATTTTTTATATTCTAAAAACATGATTTTTATTTAAAATAAATTACCCTTTAAATAAATATAACTTTATAAAAAAATGTCGAGCTTTCCGTTTGTTTCGTGCGACATTAATGACGATATTTCATACATTACTGAAGGTGATTGTGTTCAACGCACGCAAGTAAAACTTGATTTTCAAAATAAAATGATAAATAAGCAACTGGAAATTTTTGCAACCGTTATAAATGAAAGTATTTTGAATCAAAATAAGGAAAACGAGAAATTTCGAAAATCAATCGAGGAGTCTGTAAATGCTCACTTGATAAACTTAGTTTATCAGCTCAAAAACAATTCAGATAAAATACATTTACTTGAAACAGAATTACTTACGATGCGTAAGAATATAGAAATATTGCAGTGTTCTTTTAAAAAATTTAATGATTTCGACGACTTTTTTTCCTAGTCATTGCACAACAAAAATAATTTAGTCATTGCAGAAAGATTCCAGCAAACTCATTTTTACTTTGGGAGGAGATGACATGGATGTTTTCTCGACCACCACAACATCACCATTCGAAATCAGTGAAACTTGCATGTGTCTATTTTCCGAAATCAGAAAGATAGAACCAGACGGATGATCATTAATTGGCCGGAAATTGCTTTCCCAACCCTCCAGATCCCATACTCTTTTAAAGTTGTTGAGCGTGTTGCTGTTACGCTGATAAAGTGCGAACGGATGAAGCGTAAGGCTAAAATCGCCACCCGGACTTTTAGTTATAGCGCTTACTTCAATGTCCAAATCGTCTCCTTCGTCAACCCTGACCCCATGAGCCCAAGACACTTTGCCCGCATCGTCAGATGCCCATATCAAGACGCCATTCAATCTGTACTCTAATACTCCGTCATTTTTTATGCTCAAAGAAACTGTTCCGGAATCAGTAGTTTGGTGCACACTTGATGGAATTGCAAAATACGCCTTCTCGGGTACCGAAAGAAAAGGAATTTCCTTATCATAAAGTCCGAAAATGTCAGGGCATAACGTTCCGTCCTTGATCGGGGCGATTTTCTTTACTGGAAGGTACTGGAGAATGATGTAATATCGGATCAAAAAGAAAAGACCAATTAAAAAGGGTATTAGGTAAAGTTTTTTCATTCTTTTCCTTTTACTTTTTCTATGCATTTCACGCCCGCGTACAAAGATTCAGCCTCTTCATTTTCAAACACGATTTCAACTCCATATTCTTTGAGAGGCCGCGCGGCCCGTGTTGGACGAGTGCTTTCCATGACTGCTTTTAAAGCCTCGAGTCCCTTCCACAATGGATTTTTTGTATTTTGATTTGAAGCAGATGCCGACGCTTTGCGCCTCTCCCTTTGAAATCTGTTTTCGAAATGAAGAGCTGCTCGTTCGTCGATAAATCCCTTTACGTGCAAAACTCTACGCCACTTGAAGTCGTCAGTCAGTGCTCGGTGTGTTCTTTTCGCACCACCTGAAATTTCTCCATTGTGTTGTCGAAGTCTTCGAGTTAAATTGTTCGTTTTTCCAATGTAAGGAATCGTTGATTTAATATGCAGCAACATGTACACAAACCACGTACTTTCAGGGCGCAGAAGCGGAAGCATTTTTATATTATCTCCAAAAATACTTTTTCCCATACGAAGCAAGCAGCTCTTCGTTAATACAAATTTTTTTGAGTGCAACAATTAGACCTTTATTTACGAATTGAACGTTAGATCTTTTACGAGTTCCTCTAGGAGAATTAATGTATCTTGCAAAGTTGCTTTTATCCGGGTTCCTCGCATCCAAAAGAAAACCGTCTCCGATATCCAAAACATACTTCGAATCGTCAATAGGATATCGCTCTTCAAATTGTTTCAAGGTTAAAAGTTCGCCCTTGTATTCGCCTACCGTATCTCCCTTTTTGATTTCTTTCAAGGCAAAGACCCCCAAGCCCGAGATCGAACTGGCCTTCACTTCTAAAAAATCTTCCATTTGTTTTAATCATTTTCACTCTTCACTCATTGCGTCCGTTGCTGAAATAGAACTCATCCAATTTTTGTTCGTTTTTTGGTCCGTTTTTATTGCAGACACACGAACTTGTTGCTCGGACTTTACTTCATCATATTCGACTAAAAGTTTTTCCAATTCTTCATCATTGTCATCATCATTATCTTCTTGCTCATTATCTAATGTGTCCTCTTCTTTAATTTGTTTTGAGCCGGAAGAAATGGAAGAAGACGCGAAACTGTGCATTACCTTGATCCCGACTGTTGCCAGTTCTCTCAGCAAAAGTCCAGAGTAGCAATACGTGGTGGGAAGCGTTACGGACGAATTTTTCGCCCCACAAAGCGCGCATTGTATTCCGGAATTCTTGACATCGAACGTTAGAGTTCGCAAAGTTTCGTCTCTGCTTTCGCCGACGTGTCCGCACGTTTTGCAAACGAGAGCAGAATGGGCATCGGATGCGATGCGCGACCTGTCGTCCAAGACGTAGGCTGCACCGTGAGAAAGTAGAGCGTCCTTCTCCATTTCTCCCAGTCGCTGTCCGCCCTTATTTGCTCGTCCATCAAGAGGTTGACGCGTCAGCGCTGCGCGGCCGCCGCGCTGCCGAGACGTCACCTTGTCCAAAACCATGTGTTTCAGCATTTGGTAAAAAGAGCACCCGATAAACCATTTTCCCTCCATGACGTCGCCAGTCAATCCGTTACACATGGTTTCCTCGACGCCGAATCCACATTTGATTAACTCCTCGACCGCCCATTTCGCATTGACCTTTCGAAAAGGAGTTGCGTCTATAAAGTTTCCCTTCACCACACCCAAATTTGACATGACCATTTCTAAAAGCCAACCCACAGTCATTCGACCGTTCATGCAATGCAGATTAATAATCACGTCCGTGCGCATTCCCGCATTGGGACCATTCATTACAAACGGCATGTCCTCCTCATTCATCAAAACCCCAATAGTTCCTTTCTGGCCGTGCCTCGAGCTCAGCTTATCTCCTTCCTGAGGACATCTCGTGGTTCTGGCGCGAATTCGCACTGTCCTCATGCCCTCCTTTGTCGTCGACACCATAACCTTGTCGATGATAAATGTCTCTGACTCTTCGCAGCACATAATCACTGACTTGTCGCGTCGAACGTCCTTGACGCTGCCATCAGCCTGCACCTCTTGAGTATGCGCGACTTTTCCCACAATTACGTCGTTGTTCATGATCGGAGTTCCTGGTTCAGGCAAACCGTCCATCCCGATCTTCTCGTAGCATACATTTCCGCGCACTCCCTCGCACGGCGACAAGTTCTTGTCGATTCCAAGAAAATGCGGATGCTCAAACATTTCCTGTTCCGTGCCGCGCTTTCTCGCCACTGTTTTAAGCATTCTATATACTGAAATACGCCCTGATCCGCGCTCGACTGATGCTCGATTGCGAATTATGCTGTCTTCCTGGCTCAGGCCTTGGAACGGAGCGATTGCGACGATAAAGTTTTCCCCCATGGGCCAGTCGTTGATCTTCTTGGCGTGCGCGATGGACGTGTCGGCCATGGGACGCTGCGGGTACCACAAAACGTGAGCGTACCCAAAGTCCATACGATCGGCGATGTTGGTCGCTGGTGTTGAGACCGCCTGCTTAAGCATTCCGCTTTGATAAGAAACTCGCGGCGCCTGGTCGTGGTCCGAAAAGGGCACAGAGGATGCGCACGTGCCCAGAAACGAAGCGGGGTGAACGGCCATGTGCGAGTAGGGGAATTTGTCGTCCAATTCTATTGCTCGGTCGACCTCTTCCGGCTTGAAGGCCACGCGGTATTCAAGCATTTCCCACGAATCAATGTACTCGACAATTCCCAAACGTCTCATCGCTGCCCACAGTTCCTCGCGACCTCCGCGTGCAGAATCCAAAGCTTCCGTGAGGAGGTGCAGAGAGTCGAGGTAGATTAAGGGGAATGTGACCACGCCCATGTCCGTCGATATGCAAACACCCTGTGGCGCCCTTACAATGCTGCAATCGAAAGGAAGATACCCGTGTCGTCTCGCGAGCCTGGCAGCATCGACAAACTCATTAACATTTACAGTCACTGCCACAGGGTCCGAATTTACGAAAATAATTGTTGGCTTCACGCCCCACGTTTCCTGCAAATCGCTTAATGTCTGGAACGGCTTGACGAGGTCGTCGGTCCCTAGAGAAAATGGAGGGTGCCCAAGCTTACCGCGAACCGAAGCCGCGAACCCCGCGAGCCCTTGCAAGCTTCTTTCCACAATTTTGAGGTCTGTGCCCACGCGGACGTGTGCAAATGTAGCCAGATTTTGCAAAAGTCCACAGCCTTCGCCCTCTGGAGTTTCTGCGGGACAAAAACAGAATAGCTGCGTCGCGTCGACCCCTCGCAACTGCTTATACTTGCCTGCTCGCGGAAGAGGTGTTGAAACTCGTTGAATGTGAGTTTGAATTCCCAGCGGATTTACTTGGATTGCAAGTTGAATAACGCTCGTTCCTGCATTTGAAGCGTCTTTTTGCACCGTCACCTCTCCTTCCGAAAAAGCTTTAAGAATGTCGCGCGTCAAGGTGTCGCTGCCGCCGAGAATTACAGAAAGATCAAGACTCTTTCCTAACTTGCTCCTCTTGTACACGCTGTTTCTCAGCAATTTCATGGAGGCTGCAAACTGTTGACGAAACATGACGCTTAGAATTCCAGCACTCATTTGAACCGATTTGTAGCCCTCAAAATCTCGGTCGTCCTTCTCCTCGTAACCGAGGTGCACGTCGATCATTCTGCGTATTATGATACTCAAATACACTGCTTTCTTCAGTCGCGTCAGCGGCAAATCGTCGTATCCAACGTGCGGAAGAAGTTCTCCAGTAATTTGCTGCATGACCTGCTTGCGCAATTTTTCGGGCGACGGGTCAGGGCAGCGAAGCCCTACCGCGGCTGCGTCAAATACCTGAATTAAGGGCAAGAACGCCAGCGGATGTCCAAAGTTTGTGGAGAAGACGCGGCGTTTCGCCTCCATTCGTTCGATTGAGTCCTGGTCCTGCTCGCGCGCCTCGCCGCACCACAAAATGCTCTCAATCAATTCCTGTGTTTCGAATCCTAGCATGCGAAAAATTGCAACAATTGGCATGCCGGTTTCGAGGAAGGGCACGTCGACGGTAATTGAAGAAGGGCTTCCCACCAAATGAATGTAAAGAGTGGATGTAGACCTATACTTTTCATCTGCTCGCAAAGAACGAATGTCCGCGTCGACGGCGCCGCGAGTAATCCCTTTTACCAAGTGAACATTGATTCTTTGCGTCTTTTGCGGCTGCAGAACTTTCGGGTTTCCGCGAACAATAAAATAGCCTCCCATGTCGAGCCAGCACTCTTTTTTTGCGTCGACAGAAGCATGGCAAAATTTGCTTTTCAGCATCATTGGCATTTCAAAAAGAGGCATTTCTCTATAAACGGTCATTGGACTTTTTTGCTCGAGAGCCACACCACGCTCATCAGTGGAAAAAATCGTGTGCTCCACGTCAACGAGAACGCGGCCTGAATATGTTAATCCTCTGTCTCGCGCTTCCTCTGGCTTCAAAACGTCAAGCAACCCTGCTCGCAGTGCGCGGACGGAAGGATCCGAATTGTCGAAAACCGGCCGTTTAGAAACCACATTTGTTAATGTTATGTAATGCCGCTCTTTCGTTTCCATGCACAAAATGTCAAGTCGACCGTGCTCTTGTACAATATATGGCATGCGAAATTGAATAAAATTTTCAAAGTGCGCAATCTGATCACTCGCATAATTTATCATCCTTTCATGGCTTTGCAATGCCGCATCTTGCACCGCAGTGTTGTAAAAATCGGCGAAATTCGTCGCCATTTTGTAATTATAAGAATTAAATAATAAGTTTATTAATAATAATATATTATTTTTAAAAACAAAAAATGTCGGACGACGAAACCAACGAAGACATTGACCTTCAAGGGGATGTAAAGAGCATTCAATCGCTTATTGCTAGCATGATGCTTGTTTCGGATGACTTAATTACAAAAATTCAAAGAATGGATAAAGCTGGAATTTCAAAAGCAAACGTAATCTCAGAAAGCATTACTTCATCAACCACTGTAATTCGACTCTTGTCCATTGCTATGAAAAAATCAATTCGAATTGCAAATCAAGTACTTACTTTGGAGGAAGAAAACGAAGAGTTGGAAAGATCGCAGGAAAATCACGCAATC
>Ga0114966_10003835_pt1 | contig 13049 bp, 10 predicted proteins | sample M_130207_XF_Meta_FD_87029 | JGI IMG/M metagenome (GOLD analysis project Ga0114966, IMG submission 87029) | Freshwater microbial communities from Lake Montjoie, Canada to study carbon cycling - M_130207_XF_MetaG | ecosystem: Environmental > Aquatic > Freshwater > Lake | place: Lake Montjoie... | reverse complement strand
GTCGATCAGCATGAGACCAATTGGGCCGTGTTCCTGCAATCACAGGCGGAGATTTTGCCCGGTTGGAATTTGCTCGGCGGCATTCGTCACGACACCTACTCGGACTTTGCTGATGCCACCACGTGGCGCACCGGCACAAGCTGGCGCATGCCGTGGACGCAAACCGTGCTGCATGCCAATTACGGCACCGCCTTTGGCCCAGCGAGTCCGCAAAACCGTGAAGCCGCTTTGTTTGGTGACCCAACATTCATCAAACCGGAACAAAGCAAAGGAGTCGAATTCGGCATAGCGCAGCCGTTTGCGAAGAACAAGGCATCAATCAGCCTGACATACTTTCGCAACAGCATCCGCAACCTCATCGTGTTCGATCCGAATCTGTTCGTCCTGCAACAGATCAATCAAGCGCGCACGCAAGGCCTAGAAACCGCGTTTCAATGGAATCCCTGCGACAGCTTCGGCTTCAATGCGCAATACACTTATCTCGACGCTGACGATCTCACCGCAGGCACGCGCCTGGTGCGCAGACCGCGACATACGCTCTCTGGCGATGTGTGGGTGAAGCCGGTGACAAAGCTGCGCCTCGGACTCGGGGCGCTTTATATCATCGATCGCGAAGACGGCTTCGGATCTGCGCAGCGCAGCGTAGAGGACTATCTGCGCCTGCGCCTCACTGCCAGCTACGAGGTCAGCAAGAACTGCGAACTGTTTGCCCGCATCGAAAACTTGCTCGGTGAACGCTATCAGGAAGTGCTGGGCTTTCCCGCCATGCGCACCGGTGCCTATGCAGGAATACGGCTGCGTTTTTGACAGATCATGCTAAATCAACAGCGTGAGCAGTTCATCATCACGCCCTGAGAACCCATCCGCACTGCGCGAGCGTTTCATTCGCCGTGTCAGTGCGGACAGTCCTTTCTATCGGCTGTTCGATCACCTGCCTGACCTCGCGTTCTTTGCCAAGGATGCGCAGTTTCGTTTCATGTGTGCCAGCCAGCGCTTCATGGACCGCTTTGGTATCGCTGATGAGTCCGGCATCGTCGGCAAAAACGACTTTAATCTCTTCCCTGTCCGGCTTGCAGAGAATTTCCGGCGTGACGATGAGGAAGTGCTTAGCAATGGCAAAGCAAAGCTCAACATTGTTGAATTGTTCTTCACCGATCAAGGCATCCCTGACTGGTTCGTCACGAACAAACTGCCGTTGGTCGATGCCAAAGGCCGTGTCATCGGCATCATGGGCACTGTGCAGAGTTTCGAGGGCAAAAAACAAGTTCTCCAACCTTACCTGCAAATCGATCGTGCTCTCGCCTACATTCGCGAGCATTTCCGCACTGGCGTTTCCATTACTGAACTTGCCCAGATCGTGCATCTCTCGCCACGGCAATTGCATCGCAAGTTCGTGGAAACTTTCGGTGCCAGTCCGCAGGCTTTCATCATGAAGCTGCGCATCCAGGCCGCGTGTGAGGCCTTACAGAAGGAAGCTGCACAAATCAACGAAGTCGCCCGTGATCTCGGCTTCTGTGATCAAAGTTCTTTTACCCAACACTTCCACCGTCACATGGGCATGACGCCGCTCAACTACCTGCGTCAATTCCGGCTGCGTCGGACCTGAAAAATCCGGTTGCCGCAGCCACCAAGTCCGCTTAAAGACTGCGCCCCGGAAAATTCCGCGCGATTAGCTCAGTGGTAGAGCATTGCCTTCACACGGCAGGGGTCGCAGGTTCGAACCCTGCATCGCGCACCATCAAGTTTCGCTTCGTTGATGTGGATTGAGGCGAGAAACCGTGGTCTTGAATGCCGCGAGCAGTTCATTTGCCCCACCGTAACGGCCTGCGGCATACATTTCGGCCAATGGCTCGAATTGCGAAGCCAAATCCGGGCGTGATTGAGCAACGCGTTGCGCATAGGCCAGCGGGCCTTCATTGATGGCACGAGCGGGTAGTCCAGCTTTGGCAAGTCGCCGGCAGGCATGTTGCCAGGCACGCATCCACGGGTCCGCATGACGTGCAGGACGCTGCAGCCACCAAAGCACAGGCAAAATCCCCAGGATCAGCACGGCACTCGTAGGAATGAGCAAAATGAGCTTACTCTGGCGCAATCCGAGACGTTCTAGCCAACCGCGCTGCGTTTCCTGGTTGTAGTCGATGACCTGCTTCTGCCAGGCGTAATTGATGCTGTCCCACCATAAACGCATGTGCTGCCATGAGCGTCCCCAGAGGCTGTTGCGCTGACGTTCCGCCTCCTCGGCACCACCGGCGAGCAATGCGCGCAGATCAATATTCACGCGATCCGGGGCGAGCGCGGCGGTGGGATCGACGCGATACCAGCCATAGCGTTCCAGCCAAACTTCCGCCCATGCGTGTACGTCGCTTTGCTTCACGATAAGGTAGCCGCCATTGTGATCGGAGAATTCGCCACCGAGATAGCCGATGACAATACGCGATGGCACGCCCGCCATGCGCATGAGCGTGGCAAAGCTGGCGCTGAAGTGCTCGCAGAAGCCGGTGCGGCGGCGTAGAAAGAAATCTTCGAGCGCGTCAGGGCCGGGATAGTCGCCCGGTTCCAGTGTATAGCTAAATCCCTGGGTGCTGAGGTAATTAAGAGCGATCTGGACGATCTGTTCGTCGTTTTGCGTCACAGATTCCCAGTAATCCGTGAGTTCCTTGAGTTTGGGCGAGATTCGTTCAGGAAGTTGAAGCGCGGCTTCGCGATGGCTTTCGAGAAGATCACGCCGGGTGGGCAATTCCAAGCGAGAACTGACCTCGATTCGCTCCGAACTGCGGATTGGCACCGGAGAAAGCAGGGTGTCATCAAACTCGGGGGACAAGGACATACCACGCGCACTGGCGCGTAATGGCAGATCGAGTGCAGGTATCCACGTTTTACCATGTGGCTCCAGATCAATGACCTGACGCAGATCTTTGCTTTTTGGTAGGCGTGACAGCGGCGTGTATGCCAAACGATGACCACGCGTCCAACGCATACCTTCACATTGCCAGAGCGTGAGGCAGCGCCAGTAGCGGTTTTCATTTGGCGGCAAAACGCCGTCTGGAAACCGCACGCGAAAGGCCACGTCTGAAATGAGTGCAAGGCGAGCGATACTTCCAGGATCGAGTGTGCTGTCGATACCGGTCTGACTGAAGCGGCTGCGACCCAATGCGGAGCCGAGATCGAGTAAGCCGCGGGGGAACACAAAAAATAACGCCACCGCCAGCGGCAGTGCCTGAGCAAACAAGGCTGTGGTGACACGCGCCGGTTCACGCACACCCGGCGAACTTCGGCGGAAGCGCACCATGCATGCGGCGATCAGCAGCACCACGACCCCCACCCAAATGGAGCGTGAAAGATGGTTCTCCAGCAGAAGGCCGCAGAACGCGAGAAACCAGCCGATGAGAGCCAGCACTTGGAACTCACGCGGCGTGCGGCTTTCCAACATCTTCGCACCCGCCAGCACGAGCAGCAGCGCAATTCCAGGCTCCATGCCATGCAGCTCCCCATAGTCGAAAAAAACAGCCGTGACGCCAACAGCGAGCACACCGATGCGAACAAGCACATGTGGCACATCAAGGCAAAGCACACCACGCCAGAGCAGGCACAACGCACACACCACGAGCCCAGCGGTGGAAATGTACCCATGCAGCGGCAGGATCGCGAGCATCAAGGCCAGACATAGAAACAACAACGGATGCTGAGGTAGATGCGTGGATTGCTCAAAGCTGATGGCACTGGTTCCCTTGCCAGCACGCAGCTCACTCGAAGCCGAAATCTTGACCTCGGAAGATGATTGCAGAGCAAGTGCATCAAGACAGCGCCGCTGATGCGCGGGGCCAAAGCCAGCGGGGATCGTGAGCTGCGGCAGCCGCAGCTCATACGGCGTGCCCTCGACCTCACACATCTCCATCCAGCGGGCGATTTGACCTGCGCGCGCAGATTCTTCGAGCGTGATGGCGTGCCAATCGAGCACCACGACTCCCTGCACATTCGCACACCATGATTTGACCATCAGCGGACCGCCGCGTGCCATGGCTCGCCAGTCGATGTGACGCGGTGAATCGCCCGCGCGCCATTCGCGCAGGCCAGCAAAATCATCGCCACCGCTGTTTTGTGCACGTGAGGTAACAACAGCAGCAGCATTGCCTTGCAGTGAATGATCTGGCGCTGGCAATGGCAAATCACCCGCAGGACGCGGATGCACCCGCCTCATCCATGCTGTTTCCAATACACCCTCGGCAGTAAACAGCCCGAGCGGATACACGCTGCGCACCAGCAACCGCAATGCTCCACCTGTATGCTGTGTTGGCGGTGGGAGATCAACAAACACTGTGCCGCCCGATGGGACACGCTCCACGAACACCGATGCTTTGGCCCCGATGACGAGCACTTCCAGCCCGCAGGGCGAAATCGCGCCCGTGGCCCGCAGTTCCACCGGAATGCGTGTGGTTTCATCCTGTGCGGCAGGCCTGGCGCCGACGAGACGTAAGATCAAACCCCGCAGATTCGACCGCGCATGGAGCCATGAAAGCGCACCCATGGCACCGGTGAGTAGGGCGATGAAATGCGCAGCGCCATTCGACTGCGCCTCGGCCGCATACCACATGCCCGCCACGATCGCCAGTAGGGCCAGCGTGTGTCGGTTCCAGCGCACGCGCACTTTCATGGCATCACGGCACAGGTGTTTCGGCGATCAACTGTTGCGCCAATTCGAAGCCGGTCATGCCATCAGCGGCATGTTCCAATCGATGCCCCATAACGGCGATCCCGATGGCTTGGATATCCTCAGGCAACACCATCGCACGACCGCTAAGTAAGGCCCACGCCCGTGCTGCGGCGAGCACCGCCAGTCCTGCACGCGGTGACAGACCACGGCCATGAATGCGGCTAGCAGCCAAGAGATCCTGCAAATAATCAAGTAAGGCCGGTGAGGCATAAACGGCACGTGTCCACGTCTGCAACTGCTGCAATTCAAGCAGTGACATCGCGGGCTGCATCGCACGCAGCAGCTCACGTCTCTCCTGGCCTTCTAACAATCTACGTTCAGCCGTGCGATCCGGCACACCGAGCGCTAGACGCATCAAGAAGCGATCCAATTGCGACTCCGGCAGCATGAAGGTGCCTATTTGCGACGAAGGATTCTGGGTGGCGATCACAAAAAACGGCTCCGGCAGCGGATGCGTGGCACCATCAGCGGTCACTCGACCTTCCTCCATCGCTTCAAGCAAGGCAGACTGCGTTTTGGGCGTGGCGCGGTTGATCTCATCAGCCAGCAACACCTGGGTGAAGATCGGGCCACGATGAAAATGAAACGCGGCAGTATCACGATCATAGACCGAAGCACCCAGAATGTCGGCAGGCAGCAGATCGCTGGTGAATTGCACACGACGAAAGCCAAGGCCCAAAGCTTGCGCGAGCGACTGCGAAAGCATTGTCTTGCCGACACCGGGCTGATCTTCAAACAGCAAATGCCCACGCGCGAGCAGACACGTAACCGCAAGGCGCACGACGTCCTCTTTGCCCAAGATAATCTGCGACACGCGCTGAATGATGGTTTCGATCTGATCGGCTGCATGTTGAGCAGTGGCGGCGGGCAGCATGGCGTCGGCGGAGGTATGGGATGCACGGGAAGACATTGAGATGCGCTAATGTCACCGATTTGACGGTCAGAAAGCAAGCCTGATCCACACAGCAGCTTAAATCTGCTGGAGCTTGTTCCGCTCGTTCGGCGTGCCACAGACCGGGCAGATGGTAACAGCGATCTTGCGTTTGGACTCACAAGCGTAGGCCGTGCCGCAGATGCGGCACTGAATCGCGATACGCCGGCGATACACCTCGCGCCGACGCTCCTGCCAAAAGCTGTAAAACCAAAGGGCACAGACCGTCGTGACGCCAACGGCCATGAAAAAAATCATCAAGCCACCGAGCGGAATAGGAATCGTGGCGTGGCGGCTACCTCCCAGCGAAAGGAGATTTCGCCCCACTCGATGCGTCGAATCGAGGAAGGCTCAAAGCGCAGTGCTGTGATAGCAGCATGCAGTTGCTGCATGACTTCTGCATCCTCAGCGCTGCTTAGCGGCAATGCCGTGATGATTTGGCCGGATGAGCCGATGGCGACCCGAAACTGTACTCGAGTCGGCTGTGTGAGCTTGATGCCGGGTATCTCCACACTCGCCGGGCCACGCTTGGCTAGTGGCGGACTCATAACAGCACGCAACGTGGCGACAGGCGGCGCTGTGATTGTCCCGGTGGCACGTCGCGGCACCGGCGGCAGCACATCGGAAGCAGCGGTAAACAAACGCGGCTGCGGCATTGCTGCTGTGGCAGGCACCATCTCACGCAACTCAATCTGATACCCTTCAAACGAAGGTCGAAACGCGAGCAACGGACTTTCCAACGCAAGCGTGGTGTCATCCTCGCTCAACAATGCAAAGCTGCGATCCTGCGCCCGATGAATCAGTGCCAGTGCAGCCGGATCGTGTGGATCTAGCGAGATCACATGCTGCGGCGTGGTCGGCAACCGCTGCGCCACGGGATGAACGATGCGAAAAATAAAAAAGAATCCGGCCATGCCACCCATCAATAGCACCAGCGCCACCACCAGATGCCACGTGGAGTGATCCCGTGCACCCCAGGCAAAGATCAGCGATTCGTGCGTGTGTGGTTTGGCAGGCATCAACGTGGCACGTTAAGACTTCGGTGGCACGGTAGAGTGAGCGATTTCGTAGCCAAGATCGAGCGCGATATTGCCGATCTCGATCACGCGGCCAAACGGAGCCTGCTTATCAGCGTGGATGATCGCGCGGCGCTCACCTTCGCGGTTCGCCTTGAGCTTATCCCGCAATTCGGCAGTCGTGATACGAGTGCCGTCAAAGTAGAGTGCGTTATCCGTTCCTGCCGGCACCGTGATGATATGCGCGCGGTCAAAACCCGTGAGCCGCGAGTTCGACTGCGGATGCTCCACGGTGACGCCAGACTGCACCACGAAGCCGCTGCTGAACAGAAAGCACACCAGCAATAGCAGAATCGTGTTCAGCAGTGGTGCGGTGTACAGCCAAGGGCTTTGCTTGGGCAGATTGCTTTCGAGCTTCATGGTTGCTGCTGCATGGTTCGCAATTTCGGCAGGCTACTGATGGTTGGGCTTGCCGGAATTACGCTGCGAAAAGTCATCCCTTCATGCCACGCGTGCGCGTTTTCGTCATCGGAGTCGCCGCTTCTGCCTGACGAAATTCGACGATGTTGTCCGCGCTCTTGGCATCCTCGATCAGATTAACGATCTCGATGCCAGCACGCTCCAGATCATGCATCAAGGAACGAGCACGAGCCGTGAGAAAGGCATAGGACAGATACGCCGGAATCGCCACCACAAGGCCAAGAGCGGAGGTGATCAGACTTTGATACACACCACGTGCGACATCCGCAGGAGTCGCCACTCCATTGGCGGAGGAAAGACTGGTAAAACTGTCCAACAGGCCGATCACGGTGCCCAGCAGGCCGATAAGCGGTCCCGCATGCGCGATAGCGTTTAGGATACCAAGAAAGCGTTCCAACCGTGGCACCTCAAGCTGTCCAGCCTCTTGTACGATCTCCTTGAGTTGCTCACGCGGTGCATGATGGCGCAGCAGCGCCGCATGAATCACCCGCCCAGCAGGCACCCGCGTCGCCACGCACTCTTGCAAGGCCTCGGCAAAGTTCTTCCGGCGAATCAAACTGGCCAACCCAGCCAGAAACTCACCGATGTTCATGCTCGCACGATGAAAATAGGCCAATCGTTCGATGAAGATCGCTCCAGCAAAGCAGAGGCAACCAATCAGGAGCCAGACAAGCGGTCCGCCTTTCGAGATAAGATCAATCATGAGATGGAAGTCAGAAAGTGGGTGAAAATGTTAGGCAGAACACGCCATAAGGGCAGACGCATAGTGCATACCATGTTTTATGCCGAGTAGGACGGCTTGTAAACACTGGAAATAAACCGGAAAACTGAGATGCGGTCAAGCGGGCAGGAAGGGTTCAATACGGGCACGTCAAGCCTCTACCCCCGCTTAGCCATCACTTGTTTCTACACCACCCCCATGGCCTCTAGGCATGACATTCATACCAAAAGCCGTCACCTCCAGCTCTTGCTTCCCTTCCCCGATCTCGCTCCAATAGCCGCATGAAATCTTTCGATCTCCAGGTCAATGGCTACGCTGGCACTGACTTTAACGGTGACGCTCTCACCGCCGAAGCCCTCCACCAAGCCTGTGAATGCCTCGTTGAGGATGGCTGCGACAACATCCTCGCCACCTTCATCACCGATGAAATCCCCACTTTGGAGCGCCGCATCGGCAAACTCGTCGAATTGCGCGAAAAAGACGAACTCGCCCGCCGCATCATCACCGGCATCCACATCGAGGGGCCATTTATCAATCCCATCAAAGGCTACGTCGGTGCCCATCCACCCCACGCCGTGAAACCGGCCAATGTGGACGACGCCAAACGCCTCCTCGCCGCCGCCGGTGGCCTCGCGAAGCTCATCACCCTCGCCCCCGAGCACGATGCAGGCTGCAAAACCGCCGCATTCCTCGTCTCTCAAGGCGTCACCGTCTCCGCAGGGCATTGCGATCCCTCGCTCGACCAGCTCAACGCCGCCTGCGATGCCGGATTGAGCATGTTCACGCACCTCGGCAACGGCTGCCCCATCCAGATGCACCGCCACGACAACATCATCCAGCGCGCTCTCAGCTTGCACGAACGCCTCTGGCTCTGCTTTATCCCGGATGGTGTGCATGTGCCCTTCTTCGTGCTGAAAAACTGGCTCGCCAGCATCGGACTCGACCGCACCATCTTCGTCACCGACGCCATCTCCGCCGCCCGCCTCGGCCCCGGCCGCTACACCCTCGCCGGTTGGGACATCCTCATCGGCAACGACCTCGTCGCCCGCTCCCCAGACGCCACCCACTTCGTCGGCAGCACCGTCACCGTCCCGCGCATCAAAACGAACGCGTCTGAGCAACTCGGCATGAGCGAGGAGGATTTGAAGCAGGTGATTGATGTGAATCCGCGCAAAGCGATTCAACTTTGAAACCAACGTTACAGCATACCCTTATGAAACGCCTATCCCTCATCCTCCTCGCCATCCCAGCCTTTGCCGCAGACACACGCGACGCCATTTTTCAAAAGAGCATTGAGGAGATGTTTCCGAAGCTGGTGGAGATCCGGCGGGACATTCACATGCATCCGGAATTGTCGAATGAGGAGGAACGGACAGCAAAGCTGGTGGCGGATCGTTTGAAGGAACTGGGATTCACGGACATCAAGACAGGGGTGGCGAAGCATGGCGTGGTGGCGATGCTCAAAGGCACGCAGGACGGGCCGTGCGTGGCGGTGCGAGCGGACATGGACGCTCTGCCAATCAAGGAACTGCGTGCGGTGCCTTATCGCTCACAAAATCCGGGGGTGATGCATGCCTGCGGGCATGATGTGCATGTGACGTGTGCGTTGGGCGTGGCGGAGCTGTTTTCTAAGCATCGTGATCTCGTCAAAGGCAGCGTGAAGTTTTTGTTTCAACCGGCGGAAGAGGCGATGCCAGCAACCTTCAAGGGCGACTGGGGCGCGAAGCTGATGGTGGCTGAGGGTGTGATGGAGAATCCGAAACCGTCGGCGGTGTTTGGCCTGCACACGACGGCGAGCGTGCAACCGGTGGGCACCACGGACGATGACGTGCATTATTTGAAAACGGGACAGATCGGTTACACACCGGGCTTCGACAATGCGAACAGCGACCGCTTTCACATCGTGATCAATGGCAAGATGGCGCACGGTTCTGCACCACACAAAGGAGTAGACGCCATCGCGGTGGCAGCGGAGGCGATCATGGCACTGCAAATGATCAAAAGCCGTCAAACCAACACGCGGCAACCGCTCGTCATCAGCATCGGCATGATTAGCGGTGGGCAGCGAGAGAATATCATAGCCGACAAGGTCGAACTGGGTGGCACGGTACGCACCTACGACGGAAAATTTCGCGATGGTGTCATCGAGCAGATGCACCGTATCCTCAAAGGCATCACCGAGGCACACGGTGCCAGTTATGAGATGGAATACCGCAAAACGTATCCGAGCATCCTCAACGACCAAAAACTCGTCGATGACACACTGCCGGTATTTCGCCGCATCGTTGGCGAAAAGAATGTGATCGAGCTGATTCCCGGCATGGGGGGCGAAGATTTCAGTTTCTTTGCCCAAGTCGTTCCTGGCTTTTTCTTTCGCCTAGGCGTGGCAAACGAAGAGAAAGGAATCACCTACGGTGCCCACACGCCAATGTATGATTGCGACGAGGAGAGCATCAAAACCGGCGTGGCAGTCATGGCAGCAGCAGTCTGTGATTTCTTGGATGCCAAGAAGTGACCGAACGTGTGGTTCTTCGTCATTATGCAGCTCGAGCGTTGTTCATTGACGCCATTGCTCATACCATAAAGCTTCAGCCGGAACCGTCAGCGCGGAACGACGGACGGGATCGATGTCGGCGGCAACGAGGATGTGGATGCACCCATTTTCTGAGCGGCTTGCTGCTTCAAGAATTGCTCGATTTCCTCAGGCGAAATGACAATTGCATGACGAATCGTGATTGGATTGCTGGATGTTGGTTCGTGAACTGGTTCTGAGGAGGCGGTTTGGTGTTCTGTAGCTACGGCGGCTGGTGCCGGTGTTTGCAATTCTTCTTGCGGAGCAATTAGAGGTATCTTTGCCACCGAATGTTTCCCTACTGGGATACCCAGGTGGAGCTTCGCCTCCTGAGGCGGCGTGGTGATAGCGCGGCGAATGATGATGGGCTCGGTTGCCGCAGGCTGTTCAACGATGGTTTTAGAAGCTGGTGAGTTGGCAACTATCTCGGATGTGGGCGGTGGAGTCTCGGCGAGCAAGCTTACACTGGGCTGATCGGATAGAAGTGGCTCTGCGGGTTGGCTTAAAGTGGCGATGATTGCATGTGCACCGAGTCCTACCTGCTGCTCGGGTGGCTGGATGGCTTTGGGTAGTTGAGGTGAGGCCTTCGCGACGAGTACTACCGGTTGCTCTGGTGGCTGAACGACTCTGGGTGATGGAGGGGGGGCTTCCATGAGTGCGGTGTCGGTATGGGTAGATCCTTCAGGTGCTACGGTTGGCTGTTTAACAATGGCCTGCGCGCTAGCTGTACTCGATTCACCCCAGATTAGCCAGATTCCGGTTCCGAGCACCACCATGACCGCTGACATTAGCGCCAGCCACGGTAGGCTGGAAGATTTGTTGGGAGTTGTGTTGAGGTCTATTTCTTGAGGAATGAGATTAGGATTGATCGGATAGCGAAGCTCACCCTTGGCAGGATCGGAGCTGGCATCCATGGCAATGAGGTCCTCTTCAAAATCGGAGACGAAACCGGCACTTTCCCCAAGTTCGGCACAAACGGTGACATCAATCAATCGGGTGTCAGAAACAGAATTTGTTTCGGTCATTAGCAGATCAAAGCGAATGATGAACTCGTCAGGATCAGGCAGTTTAGCTTCAGCTAGCACGAGGTCCAGGCACTCACGCAGATAGCCAGCGGCTTGCTGTGTCAGGCCTGCTGGAAATTGTGAAATGTTCCTGATATGACCTTCTCCGGTAAGGAGGTAAGCGGCCAGACAAAGGAAAGAACGATTTTGGCTATTACGAGCGGACAGCGCATTTATTTCCTGCTCATCAGATTCCAACGTTCCAGTATCAACTAGGCGTTGCTCACAGAGTTCCTGCATGGTTTGATGGAGGCGGAGCTTCACCACAAACTTAGGCCATGCATCAAGTCGCTTCTGTAACAAACGCTCCAGATCACGGGACAGAACCGGCCCGTCGTAGCCGACACAGAGAAGAATGTTGACTGGATCCAGTTTTACCTGCTCGGCACCGCACTCCGCCGCCTGTTTGATGCCTGCGCTGACCTGTCGCAGCACCATGGTGACTTCAATTGGGTTGAGCGAAACACGATCCACCATCAGACGACTGAGGGGGAAACCTGGCTCGCGCAATTCCGACAGAAACCTCCAATCTGGGCCATCCCACAGGCCCAGCATCGGCACCAAGTGAGTTTGTTTTTCAGGGTCATGTCGCCACAACTGCGGCTGCTGAGAAGCGATACAAGTCTGATCAAGAAGCCGTGATGGTGGGAGCAAATGCAAGGTAACCGGCTTATCGGTGGCAACGCAGGTAGCTGGAATGGCAAATGGATAACAGCGCGTCTGCTCGTTGTTTTCGACTTGGAAAGCTGGCCCGATCACCGTCTCGACAGGAATCTTTTCCAGCAGCAAATCCTGTAGATGTGAACGAGGAATTGCAGTGCTGTCCACCACCAGCAATCGATGAAGGTTGCGCGCTTGAGAGAGGGTTACTTGCAAGCAGATCGCTTCGCGAACCTCATCGTGAAGGGTCTTGGTGGAAGTCGAATGATCCGCCGAAGAAGTCAGAACCGATTTAAGGATGACACGCAGGCTTATTGGCAGTTCTACAATGGCTGTGAAATCTTCCAGCCTTTCATTCTCATATGTCTTGCCGGTGATCAGGAGAAACAACAACCTGCAGCAATCGCGCACCAGACACGCACATCCTTGTTTGATGGTTTTTGCCGCGGTCCCTGCCAGTTCATAGTCATAGACCCGGAGCTGCAAAAAGGTGTCATTTTGCATGGTCATCAGCGCACTCTCCAGATCCATGTGACAAACCCAATGCTGATGCGCCTCCAAGTTCAGAAGATCCCGAAGAATCTGATGTACGATAGCGAGCGAGGTTACCACAGGCAGGGGTCCCCGCCGCTGTATGTATTCATGAGCCAACTCACCGTCATTGAGAGAGGTGGTGTAATAGGTCAGCCCGTCATCGTTGCCGACGTCCAGAATACTCATGAAGGACTGACCGCATATTCCAGATGCCTCAAGTTTGGGAACAGAGCTAAGCGGTTGGACCTCGGCATCCAAGATTTTCGATGAACTCTCTCCTTTGAGAATGTGGAGTTCCACTAGGGAAACGCTGATTTAATCGGCGCGACAGTCAGGAGCAAAAAGAAGTTGCGCCGTGGG
>Ga0114966_10003830_pt1 | contig 13059 bp, 12 predicted proteins | sample M_130207_XF_Meta_FD_87029 | JGI IMG/M metagenome (GOLD analysis project Ga0114966, IMG submission 87029) | Freshwater microbial communities from Lake Montjoie, Canada to study carbon cycling - M_130207_XF_MetaG | ecosystem: Environmental > Aquatic > Freshwater > Lake | place: Lake Montjoie... | reverse complement strand
GCCTTTTAAATCCATTCTTGCAATCTATGTACCACTGCCGTAGGTCTTGTTATCTATGCCACACCAAAAGCCAATACTTTAAAACTATGGTTTTTGCTGTTACTAGAACTCATTTATACAGCTTCTAAGGCGTAGGTCGCACGTTCGAATCGTGCTGGGCAGACCAATCACCCGGCTGGCCGATGAGATCTAATTAATAAACTCAATTTATAGCAATCAGTTGATCAAATCCTGACCAAGCTCAAGCATCTTATGGCGCGCCTAAGCAGGGCGCAGGTTAATCTTCTGGATTTAATTCTTTGCAGGAAAATGAAATGCCCGAATACAGAAAACTATCTTCATCAATTTCCCTTAAAATATTGATATGAACTTTCCACTTAGTCACATCTCATCTCTTTGTAAATATACAGGCATTAGTTTTACCGCTGGCGCTATTACTCATGGATTTTTTAGTGAGGAACGAGCCATCTGGACTGCTGTATTCGGAGTCGTCATCTATCTTGTTGGCGGCACACTAGAAAAGATTGCTAATCCCGATAAAGATCATAGTTGGACCGATGTATTGGCCATTGGTATTGTTGCCTCAATTGGTTTGGGTTTCTTTACTGGCGGACTTCAACATTTTCCAGACTCTCCTGAGAGAAGTTCATGGGTGGTTCCGGTTGGCTTTGCCATGTCTTTATTGGCCATGTATCTAATGGAAGGCAAGGGCAAGATAAAAATGAAGTCTGTCCTCATTTATGGTCTGGTCAGTCTGGCTCTAGTCATAGCCGCTTCTGTATATTCCCTTTCTTACTTTAATGAGCACGGTGGTGATGGTCATAGTCATGATCATGGAACCCCACAAGCAAAAGTGAATGCTCCATCAATGAAGGAGATTCGTGTTGAGGTGGATGACACGATGCGTTTTTCCCCAGCGATATGGGAAGCTGAAGCAGGGGTACCCATTCGAATCATTCTGATTAATAAGGGTAAGGTAGATCATGAGCTGGTAATTGGTACAGAAAAAGAGATCATCGCTCATGCTAAAGAGATGGCAAGTCCTGGAGCTAAAGGACATCATCATACGAATGAAATCTCAGCGAAACCAGGAGAACAAGCAGAATTAGTTTGGACTTTTAAAAAGCTCGGACAATATGCCATGGCGTGCTTTGAGCCTGGCCACTATGAAGCTGGAATGAAGGGCGTCATCAATGTGGTGGCTAAGAAGCACTAGGTGGATTAAATATCCTAGGCCCTGGTCGATTGTGCTCAGATCATGTTTTGTCGGTTAATCCGACAAATTTGACACTAAACCATCCGACCGCCTGCCAATGACATGTCATATCCATGGCATTCCAATCCGAACCAAGATTTTCGGTGCCTACTGAACACCAAAAGCCAACACCTTAATGTCATTGATTAACTAGTTGTTTAACCTCATTTTAAAGCTTCTAAGGCGTAGCTCGCACGTTCGAATCGTGCTGGGCAGGCTAACAGGGGTCGTTAGAGTAGGGTTGAGCATCCTTTTATCAGTATTTAGGGTGGCTTTTATTTAGGGTAATGCACTCACCTACATTTATGATGTGATCTTAGCAGTCAGGCCTCACTTTTCTAAAGGTTGTTCTTACAGTGAAAAAAATATGATCAAAATCTCACAGACATCTACTAAAAGACTATTACTCAGTGCTTGCATTTTGCTAACCTTGTTTTCTGTTGGCTGCTCAAAATCTGACAACAAAAATTCAAAGGTTTTACAGGCTGCTATTTCTCCTTCTATTCCGCCATTCACGTTTGAAGAAAAAGGTCAGCCTGTTGGCATTGATATTGAAATTTTTAAGGGATTTTGCGAATCGCGTGGCTATACCTACAACTTAAAAGCATATGACTTTCAAGGAATGCTTGGCGCCGTTGCCAGTGGACAGGTTGATGTTGCTTTTTCCGGAATTTCAATTACTCCAAAACGTATGGAAGTGATGGAGTTCTCCAACCCCTACGTACAAAATAGCTGGGACTTAATCAGCCTCACTAAGCGCAACATCCAAATTACCAACTTAGCGCAAATTAAAAATTATTCTATTGGCTTTCCAACAGGGGCCGTCTTTATGGGCTATATCGAAAATGAATGGGCGCCCAAAGGCATTTATCCAACTAACCGCGTCAAACTTTACCCTTCCTATAGCGAAGCTCTTACTGATCTCAATAATGGCAACCTTGATCTCGTATTTACGGATAGCTCGATGTTGTTAACGTATGTCAACAAAATGAAAATGCCTTTTACCAGTAGTTATCAGATTCCTTATGCTGATCAATTGGGTTTTGCATTTATTAAAGGCTCTCCAATTAGAGATGATTTTAATAAGTACCTTGCAGAATTAGGCCCAGAAAAAATCAAGGCTATGGAAACTAAATGGAGTAAGTAATATTTGCAAGTCTTAATTACGGTATCTAAGGCGTAGGTCGCATGTTCGAATCGTGCCGGGCAGGCCAAAGGCGAGACTGGCCGATGAGATGGCATCAAAAACCCCAGTTTTATATTGGTCAGTTGACCAAATATTGACCAAGCCTAACTATCTTATTTAGCGCTGCAATAGGGCGTAGCTTGAGCTTTAAGCATCTTGTTGTAATTCTTGCTTTTTCTTCTTCTGGTCTTTTTTCGCTCAAAGCATGGTTTTGTATAAGGGGATTCATTTTCCCCTGTGTAATTTAAGGGGCATATAAGCTAATATAACTATAAATCTACTCATGGTAAAAAGGTCAGCATATGAACGTTAAAAATATCATTGGCTTAGTTGAAAAAATATTTCTAATTATTATTGCAATATTTACTGTTGCAGCAATGGGCCAAGAAATTTTTTCTCTCATTAGTAATCGTCGTGTTGAGCTACAGGACCTTTTGCTGATGTTTATTTATGCAGAGGTACTTGGGATGCTTGCAGCCTTTTATGCTAGCCATCGTATTCCAATAACGATACCTTTGTTTATTGCAATGACTGCATTGAGTAGATTAATTATTCTTCAGGGCAAAGATGGAAATCCTGCAATCTTGCTCTATGAGAGCGGGGCTATCATCATGATTGCAGGAGCTTGCTGGATCATTAGTCGCGTGAATGTAGTAAAAGAGAATGAGTGAGTAAGGGCAATGAAGAAACATTAAAACCACCTTCCGGTAGTTTTTTGTCGGTTTATCCACCAAATTCCTGCGCCAAACTCTCCAACCGCCTGCAGATAACATCCAAGATCCATGGAATTCCAATCAACCCCACGACTCTCGGTGCTTATGCCACACGAGATCTAAACACCTCAAAAGCACTGTTTAGCTAGTTGTCTCTACTTATTTGTAAAGCTTCTAAGGCATAGATCGCACGTTCGAATTGTGCTGGGCAGGCTAAAAATTCTCTACCCCCATCCTTTTAAATCAACGAATAAACTATGTTAGTGTTACTGCATGCTGAGCAATCTTAAAAATACCTTTAGTAGTGATTTATGCCAATCTATTCTAGAGACCATACTTTTACAGGGCTACGATTCTATTCTTATTACCGATGCATCAAATAACCCCAAAATTACCTATGCTAACTCAGCGTTCACGCAACTGACCGGCTATAGTGCAGATGAAATTCTCGGTAAATCTCCAAAGATTCTCCAGGGCTCAAGTACCTCCCAAAAGGTTATTCAGCGCTTACGGGAATGTCTCATAGATGTCACAGTCTTTGAAGGTGAGACCGTAAATTATAAAAAAGATGGTACGATTTTTATGATGAACTGGCGCATGATTCCAATTATTGACAATGGAGAATTAAAAGCCTGGTTAGCAATCCAACGCGAAAAAGTTGTCACATGGTTACCCGATTAATAGACCATATAGGAAGTTGTGGATAAAGTACGCGTTCTAATTGTTGACGATTCTGCGGTGATGCGCAAAATCATAGCTAGCGCTCTTCAAAAAGAGCCCTCCATTGAGATTGTGGGCTTTGCCGCCAATGGACTTCAAGCGATCGAAGCTATTGAAAGCTGCAATCCAGATGTCATGACTTTGGATATTGAGATGCCAGAGATGGATGGTTTAACTGCTTTGCGTGAGATTCGTAAAGTCAATAAATATTTACCCATCATTATGTTTAGCTCTCTTACTCATAAGGGGGCGCAGGCTGCAGTAATGGCGCTCACAGCAGGTGCGAGTGATTACGTTGGCAAGCCATCAAACACAACTAGCAGAATTGATGACGCCTTCAAGATCTTAGAAACAGAGTTGATTCCAAAAATCATTGGCTTAGCAAAGCGTGTGAAATCGCGAAAAGCAAGAGACGGGGAGATTGCCAATACTCGAGCTAGAACTTCCTTTGCTTCCCCTGTGGAGCCACTTACTAATAAGCCTTTAGCTTCAGCCAAGCCAATCTCTACTCTTGCATCAAAAGTGAATAAAGCTACTGCTAGCTTGCTGGCAAAGCCCGCTGAAGCAGTTTGTATCGGCGTGTCTACTGGAGGACCTGAAGCACTGATGCAAGTTTTTGCTGCCTTTAATGCGCCCCTTAGTGTGCCTATCTTTATAGTTCAGCATATGCCAGCAGATTTCACAGCATTACTTGCTGCTCGTTTAAGTTCTATCGGTGTGATGACGGTTAAGGAAGCAGAGGAAGGTGAGATTGCTGAACCTGGTATTGCTTATATGGCTCCAGGTGGATTTCATATGGCTTTAGCGCGACCTGGTGCTAAAACTATTATTCATCTGAATACTGAGCCACCAGAAAATTCTTGCAGACCAGCAGTTGATGTGTTGTTTAGGACTGCCGCTCAAGTCTATGGCAGTAGTTTGCTCGCTGTAATGCTCACTGGGATGGGTTATGACGGGTTAAAAGGCACGCAAACTATTAAAGAAAAAGGTGGGCAGCTCATAGCACAAGATGAGGCTACTAGCGTCATCTGGGGTATGCCTGGGGCCGTAGTTCAGGCTGGATTAGCCGACGCCGTTCTGCCGATCGATAAGATTACTGATGAGATTATCTTTAGAACCCGTAAAGTTCCTACAAGCCGCCAGCATGTCTAAAGAATATCTCCCACAGTTTTATTTGATGCTAGAGCAGCAGGTGGGAATTGCTTTGGATGACACTAAGCAGTATTTGCTAGAATCCCGTTTGATGCCAGTCGCAACTCGAAATGGCTACCCTGATGTATATGCGCTCATTAAATCCTTGATACAAAGCCCAGTTGGACCCCTGCATTGGCAAGCATTTGAAGTTCTGACAACCAATGAGACTTCATTCTTTCGAGATAAGCATGTTTTTGATGCTTTAAGAAAAACGATTCTTCCTGAGCTCATTGAAAATCGTCAGAAAGATAAGACTTTGCGTATTTGGAGTTCTGCCTGCTCCGCTGGTCAGGAGGCTTATAGCCTTGCAATGATACTTAGAGAAGATTTTTCGCAGCTAAATGATTGGACTATCTATATTCAGGCTACCGATATTTCTGAGTTCGTTTTAGAAAAGGCAAAGTCTGGAGTCTATAGCTCGATGGAAGCGCACCGTGGCCTTGATTCTCATTACTTACATAAATATTTTGACCATATCGAAAAAGGGGCTTATCAAATTAAGCCAGCCATTCGCCAAATGGTGAATTTTTCTCATCATAATTTAGTTGGGGATTGGCCTTTTTATCCTAAATTTGATTTGATTATGCTAAGAAATGTGCTGATTTATTTCAAGCAGGATGTAAAAGATAAAGTACTCTCAAAGATGCAGCAACGGTTAAATGGTAATGATAGTGTATTAATCCTTGGCGCTGCAGAATCTATCTATCTGAATGATCTATATAAATTAGTCGCACTCGATAAAATTTCGTACTATAAATCCAATACCCTTATTAAGGTCTGATATGGAAAACCAAAATATAGCTCCAGCATCCCCTGATTTTGTGATTGATCCTGTATTTGCTGCATTTTCTGTTCTGGTGGTTGATGACAGTAGAACCTTACGCAAAATACTCATCCGCGAGCTGAACTCTTTAGGCTTTCATAATATTTTAGAAGCAGCTGATGGCCTTGAGGCTATTGCGACTGTAAAGAGTAAGCCTGTTGATTTAATGCTCTTGGATATGGAGATGCCTGAGCTCGATGGCTTAGGAGTTCTAGCACAACTCAAGGCTGATGACGCCTATAAAGCATTGCCCATCATTGTGATTTCTGGCGCAGATCAGTTTGAAAAGACGATTAAATGTATTGAGATTGGCGCCGAAGATTATTTACCGAAACCATTTGATCCCATTCTTTTGCGCGCTCGTATTTTTTCTTCTTTAGAAAAAAAGCGCCTACGTGATTTGGATCAAAAGCACCTAGAAATGCTTAACCATGAAAAGCAGTTATTAGAAATAGAGCAGATGAAGACTGAGAAACTCATGCTCAATATTCTGCCTCGCCCGATTGCTGACCGACTAAAACGGGGTGAGAAAAACATTTCTGGTAGTTATCCAGATGTCAGCATTCTTTTTAGTGATTTAGTTGGTTTTACTAAGATGTCCTCAAAAGTATCAGCAACTGATTTAGTTAAGCTGCTAAATGATCTATTTACTCGCTTTGATATCCGTGCTGAATCCTTGGGATTGGAAAAGATTAAGACGATCGGCGATGCTTATATGGCTGTTGGCGGCCTACCAATCCCTCGTCCTGACCATGCTGAGCTCTGTGCTGATATGGCACTTGGTATGTACCAAGACCTCCGAGACTTCAATGAGCAGAACGGTTCAGAATTAAACATGCGTATCGGCATTAACTCTGGGCCTGTAGTTGCCGGAGTGATTGGATTTACAAAGTTTTCTTATGATCTATGGGGCAATACGGTCAATACTGCTAGCCGCATGGAGTCTACCGCCCCCCATGGCAGAGTACAGGCATCACCTAGTACTTATGAGGCCCTGAAAACTAGCTTTAATTTTGAAGATGGTGGATTAATGGAATGTAAAGGACTTGGAGAAATTCGTACCCATCTTTTAATAGGTCGAATTTAAGGGTTTGACTTCATGTTTACTTGAAGTGATTTCGTATTTTTGGATGCCTTAAAGTTTTCTTTTTAAACTTATTCGATTGAGTTTGAAAAGCAGTCACCTGCGTAACTTATAGTGGGTAAAACATTTATAAATAAGGAGGCAGTATGCTGCGCTCAGTAATGAAGTATGTGTTCTTGTGCTTATCTAGTTGTTTATTAATCAATCCAAATGTCTATTCGCAGTCTGCGGCGAACTATCCCAATAAACAAGTTACCTTTGTTTTGACCCAGGCACCAGGAGGTGCAAACGACATTACCGGTAGGGCAATTGCTCAGAAATTAACCGATATGCTCAAAGTTCCATTCATCGTGGACAACAGACCTGGTGCAGGTGGGAATATTGCAGCACAATACGTAGCTAAGGCACCCAAAGATGGTTATACACTTTTACTAGCCTTAGGAAATACGATTGTCATTAATCCTTATCTATATAAAAACACGGGTTTTGATGCCCAAAAAGATTTTGAGCCAGTAGCTCCTATAGTAAGAGCCCCATATGTTCTTGTTACCAATCCCTTATTTCCTCCAAAAACAATTAAAGAATTGATCACTTATGCTCAGGCACGGCCTGGAGAGCTCTTCTATGGGTCTGCAGGAAATGGCACGCCTAACCATCTATTGTTTGATTTGTTTAAGTACCTCACTAAAACAAATATTGTTCATGTGCCATATAAGGGTGCAGCAGCCTCTGCAATGGATACGGTATCAGGTCAAGTTCCCATGAATTTCTCGAGCTTACCTTTAGCGTTACCTCTGATTAAGGATGGCAGATTGCGTGCACTGGGTATTACTTCTGTAACAAGATCTCCATTAGCTCCAGAAATTCCTCCTATTGCCGATACAGTGCCAGGTTTTAATCCTGATATGTGGGTTGGTATTTTGGCGCCCGCTGGAACGCCTAAAGATATCGTCGCCAAATTACACAGCGATATTCAAAAGGCGCTTAATAGCAAAGATTTTCGCGATAGCATGGCTGAAAAAGGTTTGGATATTGCGCCAACCGCATCGCCTGCAGATTTTACTAAAATGATTGCCGTAGAATCCGTTCGTTGGAAAAAAATTATCGCTGAATCTGGCGCTACTATCGATGAATAACGCTTCTATTTAATTGAAATTTGATTATGAAAATCACCCGTCTTGAAGTCTTCACTCTCAAAGCCCCGCAATCAGGTAGACCGCATTGGGTTAGTCACTTTATCGTTCCTACTGCTAATGAAATCTTAGTACGTATTTATACCGATGAGGGTATTGATGGCTTTGGCTTAGCTACAAGCTACACGCCCATTGATTTTGCTGTCAAAGCGTTTAAGTCCGGTATTGGAGATTTAATTATTGGTGAAGATCCTTTAGCTCCTGAGCGTGTATATCAGAAGTTGTTTGCACTGACGACTAGCAGAATAGCAAGTGAAAAGGGTTGGTCTAGAGAGGCGGTAATTAGAATCTCTTCAGCGATTGATATTGCGCTCTGGGATATCGTTGGTAAAACTGCTGGCTTGCCTTTGTATAGAATTTTTGGCGGCTTTCGAAGTGAAGTGCCTGCTTATGTCACTTGTGCTTACTACCGCGATGGAAAAGATGATGCTGAGCTACGTGATGAAGTGCAAAAGCTAGTAGAGCAGGGGCACACTGGCTTTAAGGCAAAGGTTGGTGGCTTACCGCTGGAGAGAGATATTGAACGTATGGCGCTCATTAGAGAGATCATTGGTGATAAAAAAGAACTCATGATTGACGTAAATCGCGCTTGGGACCTAGAGACAGCTATTAGAGGTGCTCAATTATTGGAACCCCTTAATCCAAGATGGCTCGAAGAGCCAGTGCGATGGGAGGATGATCGCCGCGCTCTGAAGCTGCTTTCCAATAAAACACGCATTCCATTGTCTGGTGGAGAGAGTGAAGTGACAAGCTACGGTTGCCGCGCTATGATTGAGGAGCAAGCAATTCAGATCCTGCAATTTGATTGCACTATGTTTGGAGGCTTTACTGAAGGCCGAAAAATGGCTGGTTTATGCGAGTTGAATCATGTTCAAGTTGCACCACATCACGATTGCTTCATACATGCGCATATTGTTGCGGGTAGTCCTGCAGGCTGCATCGTTGAGGCTTTTACCGATCCAGAGCGCGATCCATTACAGGCTGAGCTATTTGAAGATCCACCCATTATTAAAAATGGCATGATGACATTAAAAGAACAGCCTGGATTGGGTTTGACCCTGTCAGAAGCTGCAATGAAGAAATTTAGTGAACGAATAATCTAATTTTCAGCCCCATGAATAATGAAGTAGCAAAACAGCTTGCGCCTAGCGGCGTCTTGACCGCAGGTATTTATCTCGGTAATTTTTTATTAGTGACCGGCAAAGATGATCAAGGCTCTCCAGACGGTGTTTCGCCCGATTTGGCCAAGGCTATCGCAAAAGTATTGAATGTGAACATTCAATTGCTGCCTTTTGATACTCAAGGTGAGTTAGTGGAGGCAGTAGCAAGTGGCATCTGCGGAATTGGCTTGGTTGGATCTGACCCGGAGCGTGCACAAAAAATTACTTTTGCACCCGCTTATGTTGAGATTGAGGCTACTTATTTGGTCCCCCCAAATTCTTCATTAAATACGATTGAAGAAGTTGATGTTCCTGGTGTTCGCATCGCCTCGTTTAAGAAGAGTGCCTACGATCTATGGCTTGTTCGCAATATTCAGAATGCAAGCTTGGTACATGCTGATACCTTGGATGCAAGCGTTGAGTTATTTTTTAATGAAAAGCTTCATGCACTTGCAGGGCTAAAGACGGGTTTAATAAAAGAGTCCAAAAGACTGCCTGGATCTAGGGTATTGGATGGGCAATTTATGGCTGTGCAACAGGGTGTAGCAACAGCTAAAGAAAATCTTCAGGCGATTGAGTTCTTATCTAGATTTGTGCAAGAAGCAAAACAATCTGGCTTAATTGCTTCTTTCATTCAAAAGCATCAGGTTGATGGCTTATCAGTGGCAGCCTAGCTCAACCATCAAAGAGACCTACAGAACTGCAACTGATTGAGGCTAGCATGTTGCTACAAAGTCATTGACACGCTGCAGCTGCTCCATCCTGCCCATAGCAGTAAAGCGTGAGGATCTGGGTATAAGTTTTGTCTAAGTTTGGAGTGGTTGCCATCATTCCGCGGACCAATAGATATTTACCTGAGCCACCGATGACTGGGATCATCGAAGTTCCAGTATCGGATTCCCGGCCCGCGACGGTGATAGTGCCATTCTCTAAGGTCAGTGTCCACTGGCATTCACTAAATTTTCCGGGCAGCGTGCGAATACAGAAACCACTATTCTTACCAATTGGCTCGTGATTGCTGTTTAACAAAGGTTGGTCGAAGACAAATATATCACCGGGCGAATCGCCAGCTTCACCAAGGTCAACAGATTGAGCGATACCACTGCGACCGTCAGCAATGGTTACAAGGGTTGTTGTGTAATGGGACGGAGCCTCACTTCCTGCCTTCACCGGGCTCTGAGCCCACGCCGCTGTATATGTCGTGGCCATCATAGCGACGATAGCGATCATCATTGAGTGTGTCACGTGAGCCCCTAAGTGTCTATCCGGAAGGATTATGCCGGAAAGGTGTTAAAAAACCAGAATTTTCAAGTCAAACTATCCAACTAACTACAGATGCGAAGTTGGATCAATGGCATTCCACTTTTACAGGCCAAAGGCCGGACTGTCCCATGAGATGACATCACTGATTTATGGTGGTCAGTTCACCCGATCTTGACCAAGCTCGTCAATCTCATGGAGTTCCCAGGCAGGGCGTAGGTTGATCCTCAAGTAGTTGCTATCTTCTCGACAATTTCAAAAGAAATATATGATTTATTGTTTAATAGTGATGAGCATCATGTTGAAAAAATGGTCAAAGAAAAAATTCATCATTTTTTTTACAAAGATTCACTTCTTTAAAGTGGCTCCTTTGGGTCGTTAGCTACCGCTCTCAGATCATGTTTTGTCGATTAGCCCAATAAATTTCCACACCAAACCATCAAACCGCCTGCGGATGCCATGGCATTCCAACCAAGGCCTAGGTTCTCGGTGTTAATTCCGCACCTGATCATGGGTGAGCTTGCCTAGAGTTTAGATGACCTTGGGTAGGGCATTAATGATCCATAATCTAAGATGACTAACAATAAACTAGCTTACTATGCCAATCTTTCATGCTGAAGATTTAAAAACTAAAATTGCTCAAATAATTAGAGCCACTGGTAGTTCTGAAGTCGAGGCCTTGCGGGTTTGCACGAACTTGGTTGAGGCAAATTTAAAGGGGCATGATTCCCACGGTGCTGGAATGATCCCGCGTTACATCGAATCATTTCAAGAAGGATCTTTGCAGCCCAATCAAAGCATAAAGGTAACAAGCGACCTAGGTAGCATGTTAGTACTTGATGGGCAGGAAGGCTTTGGGCAATCTGTCGGCGAAGAAGCAATGATGATGGGGATTTCTAGGGCAAAAAAATTAGGTAGTTGTATTGTGTCCTTATCGCGTGCTCACCACTTGGGTCGGATTGGGCATTTCGCTGAAATGGCTGCAGCGGAGGGCTTAGTTTCAATTCACCTAGTGAATGTTATTTCTGCTCCAGTGGTAGCCGTTTGGGGTGGCGGTGTAGGTAGACATGGCACCAATCCATTTTGTATTGGCGTGCCGATTGCTAATCGTGAACCATTTATTTTAGATTTTGCTACTAGCCGCTCTGCTCAGGGCAAGATGCGGGTTGCTCATAATGCAGGCAAACAAGTTAGTCCTGGGTATTTAATCGATCAACAGGGCTTGCCCACCACCGATCCAAGCGTTGTTGTAAAGCCAGATGCTGCTGGTAATTTAGGAGCTTTAATGCCTTTTGGGGAGCATAAAGGCTCGGGTTTGGCCATAGCCTGTGAACTGCTGGGGGGTGCGTTAACTGGGAACGGTACTTGGAAGCCGCCGAAAATAAAAAAACGTGCTATCTGGAATGGGATGTTATCAATTTTGATCAACCCCGTTAGCATGAGCTCAAAAGAGCAGTTTGAATTAGAGACAAACTCATTTATTGATTGGGTATATCAAAGCCCACCCAACGAGGCTGGTGTTCCGGTTATGCTGGCTGGCGAACCCGAACGAAAAATGATGGCAACACGCTCGGTAGATGGCTTTGAAATTGATGATAAAACTTGGCAAGATATTTGTGAGGCAGGGAGAAAAGTTGGGGTTAACTTGAGCTAGGATCAATATTCATTTTGTCGGGTAAACCAACAAATTAGACATTTGACCATCCAGCCACCTGCAGATGGCACCCAAGATCTAACGGATTCCATTCAACACCATAGATCTCGGTGCCCATGCCACACCACACTTAAACACCTTAAATCCATTGCCTAACCTATTGTTTTAGCTCATTTTTAAAGCTTATGAGGCGTAGACCTCACGTTTGAAACGTGCTGAGCAGGCCAAAGGGCCGACTGGCCTATTACAGTCCGTGCGCCAAGACCCTCAATAGCTCACTTGCTTGACTATTTTTAATTGGCGGTCTCATATAAAGTAGATTAAGTATTAGTTAATATGCCAATGAAGCCCTTATATTTAAATACCCTAAATGCTAAAGCCCATTAAATCCTGTTTTGCTACATTTATTTTTATCTGTAGCATCACCATGCCAAGCATAGCCATGGCACTTGAGATCGGCCAAACATTGCCCTTGGAGAGAATCCAAACCTTAGATGGCAGCTATTTCGAAATCCCTAAAAATAATACAAAAAATACACTGATTCAATTATGGGCATCTTGGTGTCCATTTTGTAAGCGCCAAAATAATTATCTAGAGGGCTTCTCTAAGCGCATTCCACCTGGATCAATGAATATTGTGACTATTTCTATTGATAAAAACCCCATCATTGCCAAAGAATATATGCGGCAAAATCACTATAGTTTTCCAGCAGCAATGATGACGCCAGAACTCAATCAAGCTATTGGAAAAATTCGTGGGGTTCCTGTGATACTGATTCTGGATGCTAAAAATAAGTTGATTTATAAAGAGATTGGC
>Ga0114966_10003829_pt1 | contig 13061 bp, 11 predicted proteins | sample M_130207_XF_Meta_FD_87029 | JGI IMG/M metagenome (GOLD analysis project Ga0114966, IMG submission 87029) | Freshwater microbial communities from Lake Montjoie, Canada to study carbon cycling - M_130207_XF_MetaG | ecosystem: Environmental > Aquatic > Freshwater > Lake | place: Lake Montjoie... | reverse complement strand
CGCCATGTCGTCAGACTTGATGACGCGCCCGCGCAAACCGGCGCTGCCATCCGTGATGCCCCAGCCCTCCTGGTCGCCGGAAAATTCACGGTCGAGCGCGATGGCGCTCAGGCGGAGTTCCTCCCCGCCCTGCCAGACGAGCGTCCAGTTGTTGCCGCTGGCGATGCGTTCGCGATGCCGGTCGGTCTGGGCCGTGCCGTGAACCTCCGTGCCGGCGGGAATCACCAGCTTGCCCGCGTGATAGATGTTCTCGGTGATGAGGCCGATGATCGGCGTCTGAATGGAAGCCGAGTCCACCGTGACGATGGTCTCACAGGAGATCAGCCGGCCAAACGGCGCGTAAATCGAACTGACGGTCTTCTTGTCGGTGTTTTCGATTGCTGAATCAGGGAACAAACTGATGGGCGCAAGCATTGGAGCTTTGGCCTCCTGCGGTCGCTGCTCGGTGATGACTTTCGGCGCTTCGTTGGATTTCACCACCGGCAGCGGGTCGGGCTTGGGAGTCGGCGGGCGGAATGGCTGCATCGGCAACTCGACCGACTGCACCACCTGGGCCTTGTCGGTGACGTTGGTTCGGGCTGGTGCAACCGTGATGTCTTCCGGGCTACGCGATTTATCGCGCAGCACGCTGAATATCATCAGACCGCCGCCAAAGATCGCGACGAACAAAACAAGTTTGCCGCTCTTGGTTTTGAAGAAATTCAGAAAGTCTCGTGGTTTCATGGTTGATTCCTGGGTGTGTGGAGTGGTTTTACGGGAACGACGACACGGTTGGTGACAACGGCTGGTGGCGGCGGCGGCGAAAGCCGCTTCACCAAGACACTGAACTCGTTCTTGAGCGCCAGCTCGTTGCGCCCGCCGTCCGGTGTGCCGGTGATGCCAAAATAGACTGTGCTGGCGGATTGCGGCGGCAGCACGCCCGGCGCGTCGCTGATGGACTGGTAGTAAAGTCGGTTGCCAACACGAACACAGAAGCTCTCCGGCAGATAGCGAATTTCCCGGTCTGACTTGTTCTTCAGCGTAATGTGGAAAACGAGCGTGTCCTCGGTGTTAAAACGGAACACTTCCTCAATGCGGATTTCGTAGTCGTTGAAGTCGGTGACTTGCGGTTTTTCACCAAATGTCTTGGCCTCTGCCCCGGCGACGGCATCCGGCTGTTGCTTCTTCAGCAGCGGGAACGCCTTTGCCTTGTCCAACAACGCCAGCAACTGTGTGGGCGTCAGCAATGGCGCGGGCAGAACAGCCTCGGCGGTCGCCGGGTCGTCCAAGTTCAGCGAGAGAACGGGATTGTCACTCTCCACCAAATCGAAGACGTAGGTGCGCTTGTTCCACCGGATGTTGAGGTTCGTCGCCGCCTTGCGCGCCAGCGCACGGACGGACAGAAACGTCGAGCCTTTGGTGTGCGCGAGTTGGAACTGTCCTGGCGTCTTGCCATCGGCAGTCACGCCCACGGCATCAATCGCGGCGATTGGGCCGGGAAAGCTGATGGTGGTGACGCGGTTGGTCGCAACGGGCACGGTTATGACCACACGCTCGTCCAGGGCAACGCGCTGGATGGTTTCGGGCGATTCCGCAAGCGCGACGGCGGCGGACAACAGGAGGATGCTAATTGATGATTTCATATTTGAAGTCGCCGACGGCGGTCGGGAAACGACCGTTGACGGCCATGTTGGGGTTGCGGATGAGACGGAGACTCAGCTTGAAATTGAAGGCTTCGGTGAACGCCTTTTCCTGAAAGATGCCGGTGCGGATCACCTGGCCGGTGACGGTGGCGAGCACTTCGTTTTCACGCGTGGCGAGAATATCCACGCGGGCGATCTCTGGCTTCTGGTGAAGCTGCTTGGAGCGGAATTCGACGGCTTCGCGCGTGCGCTGGTCCTGGGCTTTCTGGAGCGCAGACTTGAGAAACATCTGCTTCAGCAAATCGGCGTGGTCAAAATCCTTCGGGCTGCGTTCGAGCAGTGCGGTTGTGGCGAAGGTGGCCTGCTGAACGTGCAAATCCTTTGCCTCCTGAAATTGCAGCAACGGGCTGATGTAATAGGTCTGCGCGGGGTCAATGATGACGACGCGTTCGCGCTGCTTGAACTGGTTGACGAGGTGATAACGGTCGAGCGCGGCCAGCACCGTCACGGCGACGGCGACGAAGAACCAGAACCACGGCAGGCGATCGCGTTGCGCGAAGAGCCGGGTCGGGTCAAAGGCGCGGCGGGCTGGCGCGACAGGTTTCGAGTTCGTGGCGGTTTCGTTGAGAGCGGGAGTTTTCATGTTGGTTCAGTAGTAATGGCCTTTGGATTTGGCGATGAGTTCGCGGACGGATTTGTCGCCGGTGATGTCATCGCCCGGACGGCCACGAGCGGAGCGCGGAGGCAAACCCGAACCGGCGATGATGATTGCACCGGCGCTGCCATGTCCGGCGGCGGACGACATGGTGCTTAGCACGGCCGCCATGCCGGCAGCACCCACCGTGGCAAAAGGAACGCCAGTGGTGGACGCGACCGCGGCAGCGCCGGCGGTGGTGGCGGCGGTCTGGAAGAAACTGCTGAACGCCCCGCCGATGAGTTGTCCGCCCGCGAGTTCTCCGCTGGTGAGGACTTTTTGAATGACGAGCGGCGCGGCAATCGTGCTGAACACGATCCAGAACGCGACGACCACGACGCCAACCGTGGCTTGCAATGAATACAATGAGGCCGTCGGGTCAATGAACTTGAAGGACGGGTCGGTCATGAAATCGAGAATTCCCTGCGTGATGAGTGCGGCGACCGCCCAGCCAAGCGGCCAGAGCAACACGCCGAGGATGTTCATCAGGTAACGCCCGCCGATGGAACGCAGCGGCGGGATGGCCATAAAGCCGATGAGCAGCGGCGACAAGGCGTAGCCGGAAAACAGAATGAATTTCTGGATGATGTAAGCCCAGAACAGCAGCAGTGAGGCGAACTCGCCCACGAGCCAGAGAATTCCTGAAATCAACAATTCAACCGTGAAGCCGCTGAGGTCGCCGAGGATGTCCCACCAGGAGTGGTCACTGCCGGTATCGCGTTTGATGACAAGTAGTTGATTGTATTGGTCTTGAACATTCGACGGGTCAACACCGAGGCCGTTGAGGATGGAAGTCTGCAAGAGGGATTGAACCTGGTTGCCCCATTGCGGCAGGAACACGAGCAGCGCGGTCAGGATAAACAGCCGGACCATGTGGAGCATGAGCGTCTTGCCGCTGAAGCCGTGGACGACAAACAGGATCGTCCCGACGATGAGCAACATGAACGCCACGATGCGCAGCAACTCGTGCAGTTCGGCGCACTTTTGCATGAACGTCGGAAACAGGCTTTCAAAGGTTGGCATACGTCGGGACGATTTGAGGGTTGCGGTTATGGAGTCGGGAACGCGGTGGGCGCGTTCATCAGGCGGAACGTCTGCCCGTATTTCTGCACCGCCTCGGTGAACTCGGCGTGCTGTTGCTCTTTCTTCGCCTCGATCTGGCGCTGCGCCTCGTTGCGGTTGGCGATGTCCTGCACCAGCGCGGACGTGGTGGCCTGATTGATTTCGTAGTCGGTATTGCTCAGCGCGGCGGTCAACCCGATGAGAACACCCTGCAACTTTTGCACCTCGGCGTCGGTGGTGGCCGACTTGAGTTGCTCGGTCGTGGCGGCGATTTGATTTTTCAAGGCGACGCGGCGGGCGGCGGCGTCGGTCGAAACGGACAGATAATTGTCCGTGGTTTTCTGCACGGCGGCGATGGGCTTGAACGGTATCGCTTGCCGCGTGATGGTCTGGCCGTTCGGCGTGGTGAACGTCGTGCCGATGCTCTCGAACAAACCGCTGGCGCTGTAGAGCATCGCGTCCGTGGTGCTGATGGTGTTTTCCAACGTGGTGAGCGTCTGGCCGAGTTCGGTTTTCTTCAGGTCGCCGATGAGCGGCTGGACGGTGGACAGTAGGACCGCCTTCGGGTCGCCAAACAGGCTTTCGTAGTGTTTGAACTCGTTGAGCTGGTCGGTGAGCGTCTGGATTTGCTGCACCTGGTTCTGGATCATCTGGATGTATTTCGCGATGTTCTGCGCCTGAGCCATGATCTGCTGCATGTTCATGGTCGGGTCATAGACGATCCATTGCGCCCGGGCGGAGACGGTGATGCCGAGCGTCACGAGCGTGAGTGCGATGAGTCTTTTCATGGTGTGTTTCCTTTCTTTCTGCGGTTGCAGGCACGGCCTGCTATTCCTCGATGCGGAGGAGTTTTGTTGATGGTTGGAACGTTACCCCGTCAATCCTCTGTTCCGGCAATTGCACGGGGTAAAGACGGACGCCACTGACCTGGTTGCGCTGCTTCTGCATGGCGACGTAGAGCCAATACTGTTGCTTCACGGCGTCGCTCTTGCCCTTGTCGTAACCGGCAGCGTAAGCCTTGTCGGATTGCCTTTTCGCGGCGTAGTGGAGTCCCTCACTCACGATGACTCCACCCGCCGCGCCAGCGGCGGTGGCGAGCGGATCGCCGTTGGAAAGTTCGTGACCGAGATACGCGCCGCCCGCGCCGAGCGCGACGTCGCTGATGGGGCGCGTGGCCGCGCAACCGGCAAACAGGCCGGCGACAAGGGTGACGAGGAGCAGTTTGGATACGTTGGTGATGAGCTTGGTTTTCATAAGTGTTAATGGGCTTTGGTTTCGCCGTCTTTGCGGCGGTTGGCGTGATGGATGATTCCTTCGACGACACTCGGACTCTCCCGAAGTTCGCGGGCGCGGCGGTCGAAGTGTTCGCCGCTCGAACTGGAGCAATAGAGCATCTCCGGCGACGCCACATTGTGGACCGTGCCGCAGATGTTGCGCGTCGAGTCCGTGTGGAGATACGTGAACGGCGAATACTTTTCACCCGGCTGATGGTCGGGCAGCGGGTAATTCATAATCGCGTGCTGCGTCACCTCGGGCAGCGCGATGTCCTTGCCCATGTCGTCCAGGTCTGCGCGGTCGTTCTGGCGCATGATGAAAAACTGGCGGCTGTTGCCAAACACGGCCGAGCGGATGCGCGACTGCTTGAACCGCGCATACTGCTGGACGATGGAGATGTTCCAGCAGTTGAATTTGCGAAGCTGCGCGTAGCTTTCCTGCACGATTTCCTGACCACCAGGAATGTCGAGGAAGCGGGCAACCTCCTCGTAGATGTTCCGTTTCCGAATCGCGCGCGGCAACGTCATGATGTGCTTGCGCGCGTGGTTGGTGATGAGGAAGCCGGCGGCAGCCTTCAACTCCTTCGCTGACTCCGGGATGTAGCCCAACTCGAAGTGGGCAATTCTCCCTGTAAGCGACAGATTGCTCGTGCCGTCGAACAGGCAGCCGTAATTGCCGTCGCGACACCACGGCAGAATGAGGGTCGCGATTTCCATGATCTGGTCGCGCTCCGCGCCCATCGGGTCGAGCATCATCAACTCTTGCAGCATCCGATGGGTCGGGAACTCGTCCGGCGTGAAGTGGGCGAAGGCGAGGTTGCGAACTTCCTTGCTCGTCTTGGGGTCTTTCAGAAACCTCAGCACGTCAGCCTCGGCGAATTGCTGCATATACGCCTGCGCCTCGTCGGCATGAGCCACTTTCCAATCCCGGAAGTCGGCGAAGGTTTCAAGGGTGGTCGCACCCGGCGGCATTTTTTCCGCGCGAAACTTCTGCAACGCCATTGCGTGCCGGGCAATGTTGAGCAACTGGTCATGCCGCTTCTTCTGCCAGTCTTGAAACGAGTCCTCGTAAAGCAGATTCAGATACTTGGCGATTTGCGCCTGCCGGAGCATCTGTTTGTCCTCCTGCGCGCTTGTGCCGATCATCCGCGCCACGAGTGCGGTCGCGGCGGAAAGATGGTCGGGTGTCAGTGGCAGTCCTTTCGTATCGAGGTAATTGATGGTCAGGTCGCCGTCGGGATGGATGATGATGGGACGTGCGCCTTCCTCGACTGTCGCGGTGTAGATGCCGTAGGACAGCCCTTCCTCGATGATAACGGTGTAACCGAAATAACCTTCGGTTTGCGAAAGCAGGTCGCAAACCGTCACGGATTTCCCCGCGCCACTCATGCCGAGCAAAACCGCGTGTTGCGGTGAGGCGGAGTCTTTGCCGCCGGAAAAAGTCTGAATTCCAACCAGGTTGTTGGCTGGCCCGTCGTAGATCGCCTCGGCAGTGGCCAGGTGTCCGGTGAACGTGCTCGTGACCGGCAGCATGTCCGCCAGGAAACGATGCTCCGCATAGAGCTTCCGATGCTCGTAGCGCCCCCACGTCCAGCCCGGCCAGGTTTGGAAGAACAGATTTCTCGACGTGCTCGGCAGGTTGCTCTCGAAGTATTGCGCCGCGTTCATCGAGTTGATGGCGTTCTTGATCGCCCCGGCCTTGGCGTTGAGGCCGTCGCGGGTCTTGTCCCAGACGCGGATGGCGAACATGGCGTGGAACGGAATCGTCTGGCCCTGCATCAGGGCGTGAATCTTCTTCTGTTTCTTCTCCATCACCGTGAGCAGGGAGATTTTCTTTTCGCTGGCGTAGTCGCCGGCCACACGGTCGTGTTCCTTTTCCTCTTTGTTGATTTCCTGGGTGATGGGAAGCGGATCAACATTCACCGTGATGGTGTAGTCCAGCAGTCGCAGGTTGGTGAGACGCTGGATGATTCCCGGATATGTCGTGCGCGGCCAGCGGGTCAGGACGATGAGGCTGTGATAATGTCCATCGAGGAAGAAGCCGAAGTCGGACTGGCCGTTCCCCTCGCTGTGCCAGCAATTTTCCTGAATCGAAAGCTCCGGCGAAAACCCTTCCGCCGGGTCGAAGTCGAAACGGTCATTCAGCGACGGATTCAGAAACCGTTTATAGTGCCGGAAATGTTCGAGATCGGACATTGGGAGGATGCGCGCTCCGCCCGAGCCGAAGATTTCCAGCAAAAGCCGGTGGACGTGCTCGAACTCGGTTTCGAGTTGATCGAGCAGCGTGTTGTAATAGTCGCGCCGGGCGGCGGCGGTCTGGAACGATTTCGGCACGTTCTCCAGTGAGCGCGAGATATAGAAGATGACGCGCTGCCGGCGGAGTTTGCGTTCGGACATGGCCTGCCAGTAACGGGTGAAGCGTTCGTTGCGGGCGCGCTTGGTCCAGACGTTGGAAAACTTCTCTGTCTCCTGTTGGTAGCGCAGCAATTCCCCCTTGTAATCGGAATCGCAGAAGTATTGCACTTGCAGCCGCTGGTTCTCGTGAAGCGAGGCGAGCAGGAGACAGAGTTGATCCTGGAAGTCGTTGAGGTCGGCGACCGGGCTGTTGGTGAGGTCGGGTGCTTCAAAGACAAACCCCTTCGCCACATACCCGCCCCGCCGGAGCAGATTGAAAACAATCAGATTGCGGACAAAAAAACCGTTGGGAGCGCGTTCAAACATAGGTCAGACATGGATTGAGGGTGAAGATGGGTCAGCGAGCGCTTGTTGGGCACGCAGTTCGGCTTGCATCTGCTCAACGCGCGTAAGCTGGTCGGCCAGTTCCTGAACCGGGCGGACTCTGGTTTGCTCGTTCACGGCGATGTAGGCTTCGCGGATGTGGGCGAGCGCGCGTTCCAGATGAGCGCGAACACCGGCATCCATGCCGTGCTGATGCAGCCCGGCGCGCAGATTCACTTCGGCGGTCTGCAATTGTCCGAGCAATGCCCGTCGCCGCAGTTCAACAACATCAAAGCCGCCAGTATTCATGGTTTGTCCTCCGCAAGCGGATGCTTAAACAAGCGAGATTGAACCTCCGGTGCAAAACCACCGCCGGAAACCCAACGCTCGAAACAATCGCGGTCGTAGCCGGGCGGCTTGCCCTGCCGGAATCCGAAGATGTAGGCGAGGCAGATACCGACCGGCACGAGCGCGACGAGAAAGGCGGTCAGCAACGAGGTGTTCATCATCACCAGCAGGACGAAGAAAACGGTGATGGCCACGCCGACACCGCCCACGAGCCACCAGAACAAGCCGCCTTCCAAACCCCAGGTGCGGCCTTTGGAATCGGACGCGGCGTTGGTGTCGGTAAGGCGGAGTTCGGTTTTCATGCTCGTGGGCGGTCAGTGGTTGGGTTGGGGCAAATCTTCGCTCGATCAGAAGTTGCCGATACCGACGCTGCTGTTCCCTTCGATGCCAAAGATTTTGAAGAATGCGAAAATCACGGCGGGTGCTGCCGCGATGATCGCGCCACCGATGATGCTCATCTTGCCCTGGTCCACGTCGCCGCGCCGGATGGCGAAGCCGCCGTAGATGACGCAGGAGATGCCGAGGACGAACCCGAACATCATAATCACGGCGAGGCTGTTGCTGATGCCGGTCTTGAGTTCGGTCGAATTGAACGCCTGCGCGGAGGCGGAGAGGGTGTTGAGGGCGAGGATGGCGGCGGCCATGAGGAGCGATGGCAGCCGCGAACGGATTTTCAGGCTGATGGGTTTGATGTGTTTGATGATCTTCATACGCGTTGTTCTATTTTTGTTGTTTCTGGCAGCGAGTCGTTCGCTGCATTACGCGCCCACTCTGACAGAAGTGAAAAACCTGTCGGTGTAGGTGCGACACAAGGTGCGGGGGCAGTCCGTGTAGGAATTCAGGGATGAACAAAACAACAGACACGACCAAGATTAACAAACTCCAGAAACTGACCGCGCTGCTGCCGCACGAGATTCGCGGCCAGTCCCAAGTGCTGCCGCGCATTGTCTCGGCAGTCCAACGTGGTGAACTCGGCCTCACTAAACCGGGGCGTCCGCGCGGCAGTTTTCTGCTCCTCGGCCCAACGGGTGTCGGCAAGACCGAGACGGTGATTGTGACCACGAATCAAGTTTTCGGGCCGGGACAATTGTTCCGCTTCGACATGAGCGAATTTCAGAATCAGGAAGCGCTCGGCCTGCTGCTGGGCGCACGCCTCGGCGAAGTCGGTTATCTCGGCGCGGTGCGCGAGCGCGCGATTGAAGGCTCGTTGCTGTTTGACGAGGCGGAAAAAGCGCACCCGCGCGTGCTGGACATTCTGCTGCAACTTCTGGACGCGGCGCGAATCACGGTGGCGACCGGCCAGACGCTGGACTTCAGCGGCTATTACATCTGGCTCACATCAAACATCGGCTCGGCGGAATTGATGAGCCTGCAACATTCCAATGAAGCGACGCTGGAACGCCACGTTCTGACGCGGGCGCAACAATCCCTGCGCCCGGAAATCTTCGCGCGCGTGAATGAGAAACTCGTGTTCCGCCGTTTAAGCTATGAACACCAGTTGGAGATTGCGGAGAAATTTCTAGCGCGTGAAATCGAATTCCTGCGGGAACGCGGACACAAACTGGAACTGGACAAAACGGTTCTGCCGTTTCTGGTGCGCAAAGGTTTTCACCCGAAGCTGGGAGCGCGTCCGATGCGCGACGCGGTCGAAAAGCTGGTGGGCGATGCCGTGTCGGAATGCCTGTTGCAAGAGCGGTCGGGCAGTGGCGCGCTGACCTTCGACGAAATGCGCGACTGCCTGATTATCCTGTGATTCAGGCCAGCGAGAGATACAGGTGCGACTCGCCGATGTCCTTGTCCGGTTGGAACGCGCCGAGTTTGCGCTTCGACAATTGCGCACACACTTTGCGGATGGCTTTCCGCTTGGCGGCGATGCCCGGCAGTTTTACCAACAGACAATCGGCAAATTGATCACCGGATTTGCCGGCGTAGATGTCAGGCGCGATCACCTCGGTCGCGCCTGCCTTGTATACCGCCTCAACGAATTTCAGGGCATCGCTCTCGCGCTTGAATCGTCCGAGCGAGCGCACAGCCTTGCCGCCGCTTTCGAGCCACTTCCGGGCTTCGGCGCAATTCTGCTGCGCCAAAAGTGAACGGTCAAAAACCTCATGGATGTGCTTTTGGGTGGCGACCGTGTTCGGCAACGGTTTTCCGGCTTTGCCGGTCAGCTTGGGCAGAGATTTGTCTTTGGTGCAGGCGGCGTGGTATGCCTCGGCAGTGACGGGACGCCCATGCAGATAAATTTCCTCGGACATCAACTTCCCGTCGTTCAGCCACAAGCGATAGCGCCCGGTAAAATCACCGCGCACGGTGGAAAACTCCAATTGCAGCCGGCCATTCTCGTGCCAGGTGCGCTGAACACCCGTGCCGCGAACCATCCGGTATTTGCCCAACAATCGACTGGTCTCGCTCCACTGGCGGCAGACGCCGTGCAGCAAACCATTTTGGTAAGGCTCTTCGTTGGCCAGCGCACCGTTCTTGTGCCAGACGCGGACAACGCCATGTCGGCGCCCGTTGCGCAAAGGCACTGTTTCACGAAGTTGGCCATTCCGATGAAAGGCTTTTTCAACAGATTGTTTCACAAATCGGAAAATGTTTCTTTCACCAATAAACCCATTAAACACAAAAATGCGAAGAAAAACAGCATAGAATTGTGGCAAACCCGTTAAATCTTCATTCGAGCAGACAGACTTCCCGCGATGAAAACCTAGAGGCAAAAGTCCCCGGCGGCGGCGGGCGGGTGCAAGGAGGAACGGAAGCGCGAGCGTTTATGCGAGCGACCCGTAGAATCCTTGACGCGACCGACGACGCCATAAAATCGAGCGCGGTTTCATCGCTTTGTCTCCGCATCGAGACGAATGGCTCGTCAACTTTACAATCAGTGATTGGAAACTCTGAAATTGGCCATCACTGATTGGCGAACTCATCACCTTGCCCGCAAATGCGCATTGCCTGGCTTCGGTCTGCGGTCGGCGAGCGGGGAAAGAGGAGCGGCGGCGGAGAGAAGCGTCTAGCGAATCGCAGCCGGAGCGCAACGCCCGCCGCCGAGCCGCAGACGGAAGCCCGGCGCTCTTGCGGCACTATGCGAATGCCCGCTCGTGACGAGCGCGCGGTTTGCGTAGTGAAACGGGCGTCGTCGAGAGGGGACAGGGACGACGGGCAGCCCGTGAAGCGAAGTAAACCCTGCGTTGGTCACGGCGGTTGGTGATGACGGGGCAGCTATCAGACTCGTGCGCATGTGCGCATGTGATCGACCTTGCTCCTGAGTGGGACGTGGGGATAAAATTCGCGTCATGACGGACGAAGCTTCGCTTGCTTATGGATGCGTCTGAGAAACCTCCTGAGGTTCAAATTCCTGCCGGGGCGGAAGCACCGGTCAGTGGGTCTGGGCCGGAGCGTTCATCGTGTATCCCACCGGAACCGCCGCCGCAGTCCCCCTCGCCGGAGCCGCCATCGCAGTTGTCTTCTGCACCAGTATCAAAAAAAGAAAGTGGCGGAAATCGAGGGATACTCTGGGCCGTCGGCATTATCTTTGGGATTGTCATTCTGATTGCGATTTTCGGTTCTGGCAGCGGCTCAGGAAATTCGACGTCCACATACAGCGGAAGCGGGTCCTCGGGCGGGGGTGGTGGAAATACGCCCGCAACCGAGCCTGTGTATGTTCCACCGCCAATATCAAAGGCTTTGGATGAGAAGAATGGATTCAAGGACTTCCGCTTTGGAATGACGGTGAGTGAAGCGAAGGCTGTTCTTGAACCGACGCGGGTCAGCCGCAACGAAGGTGCGAACACGGAGACGTTATTCTACGCCGGGACGGCTGTGAATCGCATTGGCGAATTTGCCACGGACAGCCTGGGTCTTCAGTTTTTCGAGGGAGGACTGTTCCGCATTGATATTCGTTTTTCGAGCTTTCAGAATGAGATTTTTGAGGCGCTGAAAATTAGCTATGGAGAGCCCTTCGACAACAGCACCTGGAAGCGGGGCGCAGAAGCTTTGAAGGCGAAGTGCTGGATGGGGGAAAAGACCTACGCGGCGATTGTTGCCCCCACTTATGGATCGTGGGATGCCGCAATCATCTATGACCAGGCGGCCAACCAAAAAGCACGCGTGTATTCGGACACGGAGCCGGCGCGCGCAGCGAAGGATTTTTCCACCAACGGTTTCAAGTCGTTGACGATGGGAATGAGATTGGACGTGCTGCCCAGCTCTTCATACCTCGTTTCAGAGGACAACGAGGCAGCGGGGATTAAGAAGATCACAATCAACCGGGGCGACTTGCTGACGATTGGCTACTATCCCTTGCGGTCTGTGGGCTGCGAATTCTTCAATGGGCGGCTCTACCGGATTGACCTAAGGTTCGAGGAGAACCGGAAGGAAGTTTTTAAGTCCATTCAGGAACGATTTGGTTTGCTCCAAAAGAACGACTCCTGGACACGAGGCAGCGAAAAGCTGACGGGAAGATCGGCCGGCGACAATAAATTCAACATGACCATCCTCGCTCCTGGCGGCACATCCGGTGGGGAAGAATGGGACGCAGTCGTCCTCATGGACAGTTCGATTGTGCAGGAAGCAGAACAATTCAAGCAGGACAGCGCGAAGGAAGCGGCGAAGGATTTTTCCACCAACGGTTTCAAGTCGTTGACGATGGGAATGAGTCTGAAGTCGCTCACCTCGGACTCCACGGTGAGGGAAAACAGCGAAGTGACTGGAGTGAAAAAGATTTCGATTAGCCGGGGTGAGCTGCTGCGGCTGGGCGCATTTCGATTGCGGCATGTGAACTGTGAATTCTTCAAGGATCAGCTTTATCGCATCGATCTGGAGTTCAATGAGAGCCGGCAGGAGATATTCAAAATCTTTGAGAACCGGTTCGCTCCGTTGCAGAAAAATGACACCTGGACGCAGGGGGCATTGAAGTTGTCGGCAAAAGTGGGTGGGAGCGAGCGATTTTACGGAACAATCTTAGCGCCCAACGGTGCGTATGGCGGTGAGGAGTGGGAAACCATAGTCTTACTCGACCTTGCTACGCAGCGGGCGGCAGAGCAGTTCAAACTTGATGCGCCAAAGCGCGCGGCAAAAGATTTGCTGGCTTCTTCAAATGCATCCGCGGAAAGCCCAAAGGACGTCGAAGTAGCTCTCGCGAAAACGCGCGAGCTTGCTTCGCTAACGCCAGTCAATCCTCGACGCGATTTCTTCACGCAAGGTTCGCATAAGGACGATGTAATTCGACTTCAGGGCACCCCGGACAGCATCCAGCGGTATGAGTCGCTTGGACATGAAGTGTGGGATTACGGCTCTGCGAGTGTGGATATTTCGATCCGCGACGGCCGAGTGCTGAAGTGGAGT
>Ga0114966_10003828_pt1 | contig 13063 bp, 20 predicted proteins | sample M_130207_XF_Meta_FD_87029 | JGI IMG/M metagenome (GOLD analysis project Ga0114966, IMG submission 87029) | Freshwater microbial communities from Lake Montjoie, Canada to study carbon cycling - M_130207_XF_MetaG | ecosystem: Environmental > Aquatic > Freshwater > Lake | place: Lake Montjoie... | reverse complement strand
GAGCAGGATGTTAACTAATGGCAACCAAAGCTAGCCAGCCCTTACGAGGGGCGGTAAGACCACGCCTAGAAAATAAACCGCTAAAGGGGCCTAGCCGTGGCGATGAGGTTGCACAGCTAGCAGAGGATATTGGCCTGCCGCTTTTACCCTGGCAACGCTATGTAATGCAGGATATGTTAACGATAGATAAAAATAAAATGTTTGTGCGTAAGACCAACCTGTTGCTAACGTCAAGACAACAGGGCAAAAGTCACCTAGCGCGTATGCGTATCTTGGCGGGCTTATTCTTGTTTAACGAGCGTAACCACGTTGTCATCTCCTCAGCACGATCTATGGCATTAACTACCTTTAGAGAAGTGGCACAAGCTATAGAGGATAGCCCGATGCTAAGAAAAGAGCTAAAGAGCATCCGCTATGCAAACGGTAATGAGGCCATAGTCTTAAAATCAGGGGCACGTATGGATGTACGCGCTGCTACTAGAGACTCAGCTCGCGGTGCCACGGCAGATTTTCTATTTATAGATGAATTACGCGAGGTTGACCAAGTTGCCTTTGCAGCTGCTATGCCAGTTACACGCGCACGGCCTAATAGCCAAACCTTGTTAGCTAGTAACGCAGGGGATGCTTTTAGCGTGACACTCAACGAGCTACGAGAGCGATGCCTGGCACACCCTCCTGAGACTTTAGGGTATTACGAGTACAGCGCCCCACAGTTTGCGGCGCTAGATGATCGTAAAGCCTGGGCTATGGCAAACCCAGCTTTAGGCATATTGGTTACCGAGGCATCTATCCAAGAGGCCCTAACTACACAAACCACAGAGCAATTTAGGACAGAAACGCTATGCCAATGGATAGATAGCCTACAATCACCGTGGCCCCACGGTTCTGTTGAGGATGCTAGCGACATAAATCTAAAAATGGCACCTGGGCCTTTAACTGTTTTTGCCTTTGACGTTAGCCCGTCTAGGCGCGATGCAAGTTTAGTAATGGGTCAGCTATTGGCTGACGGGCGCATAGGTGTAGCTGTATTAGATACCTATAGCTCACAGGTAGCCGTAGATGAGCTAGCTATAGCTGCAAGTATTAAAAAATGGGCCGATATGTATTACCCGCGTATGGTTTGCTACGACAAGTACACTACGGCATCCATAGCCCAGCGTTTGCAAAACGCAGGTGTACAAACGAGAGACGTATCGGGGCAGTCATTTTATACTGCCTGCTCAGACTTTCACGATGCCCTAGTTAATGATCGGCTACGCCATAGCGGGCAGGATTTACTGATACAACAAATGGCAAACTGCGCAGCTAAAATAACACCCGATGCCTGGCGTATTGTGCGCCGTAAATCGGCTGGCCCCGTAGATATACCTATTGGCCTAGCTATGGTAATTCACGTCTTAGCACAGCCTGTATCTGAGGCTAAAGTTTACGTTTAGACACGCCGAGAGTGTGGATAACTTTTTACCTGTGGATAACCTATAATCCGCCCTATGGGTCTATTACAAACTTTAGGTTTATCTAAAAAAAATGTTACCGCCCAGTTAGCCCCTGCCGTTATGTCACAAGGTTATGGTACAGGTGTTTATAGCTATGGCGGCCTTTATGCAAGTGGCAACGGCGCGCCCTTTATGGATCGTTTTACAGCGTTGCAAGTGCCCTCAGTATCACGGTGCCGTAATTTAATTGCAGGCGTTATATCAAGTATAGATTTAGAGTTATATAAAAAATCTACAGGCGTAGAGCTAGAGTCTCCACTTTGGTTAGACCAGCCCGATATGCGCCAGCCACGTAGCGTAACTATTGCTTATACTGTTGACTCATTACTATTTTACGGTGTTGCATATTGGCGCGTTACAAGTTTGTATGCAGATGACGGGCGCCCTAGTGGCTTTGAGTGGGTAGCTAATACTCGCGTGACTGTTACTACTGACCAGTACCAAGATCAAATAGATTTTTATAGCGTTAATGGTGTACGCGCACCTATGGCAGGTATTGGCAGCCTTGTTACTTTTCAATCTTTGCTACCTGGCGTATTAGAGACAGGTGCCCGCACAATACAAAGCGCAATAGATATACAAAAAGCCGCAAGCGTTGCAGCTGCTACACCAATGCCTACAGGATTTATTAAAAATAGCGGTGCCGATTTACCTGAGGCACAGATTAGCGGTTTGCTAGCTGCGTGGAAAGCAGCACGTGCTTCACGCAGTACAGCATATTTAACAAGCACTCTAGATTATCAGCAAGTAGGTTTTAGCCCTAAGGATATGACCTATACCGAAAGTAGCCAGTATTTAGCTACCGAAATAGCACGGCTAATGAACGTGCCTGCATATTACATAAGTGCAGATATGAATAACTCAATGACGTATCAAAACATTATTGACGGGCGCAAAGAGTTCGTAGCATATTCATTACAGCCGTTTATTAGCGCTATTGAAAATCGTCTATCTATGGATGACATTACGGCGCACGGTAACGTAGTGCGCTTTGCGCTAGATGAAACGTTTTTACGTGCCGATACTGCAGCGCGTTTAGATGCAATAGAGAAAATGCTCAATTTGGGTTTAATAGATTTAGAGCAAGCGCAAAGTATGGAACAACTAAGCCCTATGGGCCTTAATGAAGGGAACGGGTCTAATGATCTTAACGTTTAGTGGCAATATAGAGGCAGTAGATAGCGGTGAGCGCCGTACTATTTCAGGCAAAATTGCACCGTATGGCGAGATAGGATTTACAAGCGCAGGCAAAGTTATGTTTGCACCTGACTCAATCGAAGCCACAGAGCCAAGTAAAGTAAAACTTTTAATGTCACACGATAATACAAAGCCAGTAGGGCGTATGCAAAGTATTACATCTGCTAAAGACGGCCTTTACGCCAGCTTTAAGGTAAGTGCATCCTCACGGGGATCAGATGCGATTTTGCTAGCCCAGGAGCAACTTATGGACGGCTTATCCGTTGGTGTGGAAGTTATTGCATCAAAGCCCCAAAAGGATTATCTCCTGGTCACCGCTGCCACCTTACGCGAGGTGTCACTCGTAGAGAGCGCTGCCTTTGCTAGCGCCGCGGTGCAAAAAATTGCTGCAAGCGAAAGCGAAACAGTAGAACCAACCCAACCAACCGAAACCGAAAGCGAGGCCGCTGTGACTACAGCCCCCGATCTAACCGCACCTGAGGCAGTAGATGCCACAGAGCAGGCTGCACCTACAGTAGAGGCAGCTCGTAAAATCATCCTACCAAGCGCACTTAACTCTCAGCGTGTACGTACACCTATTACTTCAATGGGTGCATACACAGAACACAAGATTAAAGCTGCACTAGGTAATGAGGATAGCAAGCTGTATGTAACAGCTGCAGATGACTCATTTTCTACTAACCCAGCGTTTTCACCAACTCAATACCTATCAGAGTTCCCAACTAATACACGTTTTGGCACACCTGCTATAGATGCGTGTTCACGCGGTACTTTGCCAGCTAGCGGTATGACTATTAACGTGCCGTCTCTTGTAACAAGTGCAGGCGGCCAATCAGGCGTTGCACCTGTAGTAACTGTTGAGGCTGAGGCTGGCGCAGTACAAAATACAGGTATGGTTACTGAATACCTATCAGGCACAATTAACAAGTACAGCGGTATGAATACACTTAGCATTGAGCTTTTAGAGCGCTCAGATCCTAATTTTTATGCAGAGCTAACTACACAGCTACAAAATGCTTACTTAAAAACTCTTGACACAACCGTTTTGGCAGCCCTTATTACAGCTGGAACAGTAGCTACTACTGCACAAGCTGCTACATCTGCAGGCATTATCGGTTATACATCTGAGGCCGCACGTCTTGTTTACGAGGCTACTGGCTACTTTGCTAATAACTATATTGCTAACGGTTCACAATGGCAGTTACTATTAGGCGCATCTGATACAACAGGCCGCCCTATTTACTCAGCATCACAGCCAATGAACGCAGCTGGGCTAACACAGCCTGGTTCAATCCGCGGCAACGTACTAGGCCTTGATTTATACGTAGATAAAAACTTTGCAGCTACTACTACTGTGGATGACTCAGCGATTATTCTTGCACCTGAGGCATTTACGGTTTACCAAAGCCCAACGGCTTATATGAGCGTAAACGTAGTAAGTAATTTGCAGGTGCAAGTGGCGATTTACGGTTATATGGCAACTATTGCCAAAATGCCTAAGGGTATTATCCGTTACAACTTCACCTAATAACACCCACTAATAGTTTGGTAGGCCTCTTAGCCCTTTGAGGCTTACCAAACCTAAGTAAGATAGGAGTACAAAAATGCCAGCAACGTATGTAACCGCAGCTACGCTCAAAGCTAGTTTAGGCGTTGGCACTTTGTACGATGCTTACACTTGGATAGAGGACACTTGCCAAGCCGCACAAGATTTAATAAACGGCTTTTTATGGTTTGATAACGCGCCTGTAGTAGGTACCGCGTTAGTGTCTAATGTCGCTACAGTTATGGTTGCCAACCCTGGCATCTTTACCACGGGCCAATCGGTAACGGTTGCTGGGGCTGGTTCAACCTTTAACGGTACTTACACAATTACAGGCACAATTCCTTTTAGCACAGGCACGGCTAATATCTTGCCTGCTTTTAATATGCAGCTTAACTACTGGCAATACCCACAAGGCTATAGTTTTATACAATATGCCAAAACTGCTAGTGATCAAAACTTTAGGCGCGTACTGCCTTATGGCACTATGACAGGTGATGATACAAAAACTGCTACTTATGCCAATACGCCAGCTATTAACGCTGCAGCTTTAATGCTAGCTGAAAATATATGGACATCACGGTTTAGTACACAAAACGGCGGCACTAGCTTAGACGGCTACAGCCCTAGCCCTTTTAAGATGTCTAACACTCTTATGGCATCCGTGCGCGGCCTCTTGGCCCCGTACCTATCACCTGCGGCTATGGTCGGATAATGGCAGCCGCAATAACTACGCTACGCAGCACGATAGCTGCAGCCCTGGCTAATGTCGGTGTGTGGACGGTATTTAACTACCCGCCTAGCACTATGCAAAGTAGCAGCGTAGTAGTGGCCCCTGCAGATCCGTATATTACGCCTAATAACAATTCATACGCGACTATCTCGCCTATGGCTAATTTTAAGATTATTATGACGGTGCCTATGTTTTCTAACGAGGCAAACCTAATAGGCATAGAGGACACAATAGTAGCCGTCTTTGCCAAGCTAGCGGCTAGCACAATCGTATTTAATGTTACTAGCGTGAGCGCGCCTAGCGTACTAAGCGTTGCTGCAGGTGACTATTTAACTGCAGACCTACAAATATCCGTACTAACGAGCTGGAGCTAAAATGGCACTAACAGATGAGGATAAAGCGTTTTTAATCAAAATTGGCCAAGAGCTGCCAGTAGAGGTTAAAGAGACAAAAACAAAAGAAACACTTACAGAAAAGGACGAGGCATAAGCGATGGCTATTTATTTATCCAACGGTGTAGTGGTCACGCTAAACAGCGTAGCCCTATCTGATCACGTAACAAGCGCAACTATTAACCGTAGCTTTGATGAGCTAGAGGTAACAGCTATGGGCGATACAGCTCATAAGTTTGTTAAGGGCTTAGAGGCAAGCACAATCACTCTAGACTTTTTAAGCGATACAGCTGCAGCAAACGTTAACGCAACGCTGCAAGCTGCCTGGGGTACAACAGTACCCCTAACGCTAAAGCAGACAAGCGCGGCAGTATCAGCGACTAACCCGCTATACAGCACAACTATTTTAGTAAATAACACTACTGACATTAACGGCGCAGTAGCCGATATTGCTACACAATCAATTACTTTTACCTGTAATTCAGTAATTGTAATTACTACATCATAAACAACTAAACAAAGGGGCTAACACAATGGCAAAACTTAAAATAACAAGGGCAGACGGCAGCGTATCGGATCATCAGATTACGCCACGTATTGAGTACGCCTTTGAGTTATATGCAAAAGCTGGGTTTCATAAGGTCTTTAGAGATTTAGAGCGACAAACAGATGTGTACTGGCTAGCCTGGGAGTGTTTACGCACAAGCGGGCAAACCGTACCGATGTTTGGGCCAGAGTTTTTAGACACCTTAGCCAAGGTTGAGGTACTAGATGATGACCCTTTGGGGTAGTGGGGCGCGGTAACTTTGGTTACCTCATAGCGCAGCTAGCCGTGGAAACGGGTATCGCGCCTCAGTACTTACTAGACCTGGACGATGTGATGTTTAAGAATATGTTGAAAGTTTTAAGCGATAGAGCTAAGGAGCAACAAAATGCCAGTAGAGGTAAGGGGCGGCGTTGAGTTACGCAAGGCGCTAAAAAAGTTTACCCCTGACCTGGCTAAAGCGTTGCCTAAAGAGGTAGCAACTGCCCTTAAACCTATAGTTAAAACTGGCAAGGGATACCTGCCCGATAATGGACAGATATTAAGCGGCTGGGTAACACGGCCTAATTCTACGGGCACGTTCCCTACCTATGATGTGAGCATAGCAAAATCTAAAATAGGCTATAAGACCACACCCTCAAAACCTAATTCTAAAGGCTTTAGATCCTTGGTCAGTATCTTCAACAAAAACGCTGCAGCATCTATTTATGAGCGTATGGGTAAATTAAGCCCTGAGAGTGTCTTTGTAAAAAACCAACAACAAAAATATAACGCACCTTTTAAGGGTAAAGACAGGATGCAAGGGCGCGTTTTATTTAGGGCCTACGATGAGAATAACGGCAAGGCTAGAGATGCGGTAATTACAGCTATTAACTCAGCCGCAGATGCCCTTAATAAAAGCACAAAGGTATAATTATGGCTAGCGTAGTTATAGATATTGCCTCTGAGTTCACGGGCAAAAAAGCATTTAAGCAAGCCGAAACGGCTACAGACAAGCTCAGTAAATCTGTTAAAAGTCTGGCTAAAACCTTTGGCCTTACTTTTGGCACAGCTGCCGTTATTGGCTACGCCAAAGCCTCAGTAAAGGCTGCAGCTGCAGATCAAAAGGCGCAGCAACAGTTAGCCCTAGCATTAAAAAACGTAGGTTTAGAGCGCGATGCTGCCTCAGCCGAAAGATTTATACAGACCCTACAAAGCGAATACGGCGTTATAGATGACCTGCTTAGGCCGAGTTATCAAAAGCTAGCGGTAGCTACTAAAAATACAGCAGAAACACAGCGCTTATTAGGTATTGCTTTAGACATAAGCGCATCTACAGGTAAAGATTTAGACACAGTAACAGGGGCATTAAGTAAAGCATACCTGGGTAATAACACAGCGCTAGGTAAATTAGGCGTAGGCATATCTAAGGCAGACCTAAAAAGTAAATCATTTAAGGATATTACAGACGATTTAGCCGTGACCTTTAAGGGTTCAGCTAAGGCAGCATCAGAGACTTTTGCAGGATCTATAGCTAAGTTAGGTGTGGCCGCTGCTAATGTGCAGGAGATTATAGGTACTGGCCTTATAGATGCCTTAAAAATGCTAGGCGATGATACTTCCGTATCAGACCTTGCTACTAATATGGAAAATGCTGCTACCAATGTAGCCAATTTAATTAGAGGTATGGGCGTACTGTTATCCCAGCTAGATAAACTACCAGGTGGGTTTAAGTTAGATGTAGCGATGATACCTATTATCGGTACTTACCTCAGCTTACTTACAGAGGCAGGGGCCAAAGCTGCGCGTATTGCGGCGGTAGGCGGTCAAAAAAACCCTATTCAAGCAGGCACATATTTAACTACACAAAAGAAAATAACAGCCCTTACTAAAGAGCAGCAAAAAGCCCAGGCTAAAATCCTTGCCGATAAAAAGTCGCAGGCAATTCTTGATAAAGCAAACCTGGCTTTAGCTAAAGGTGCAGATGTCTTTGATATGGATGCTATTCAGCTTAACGCAGCGCTTATAGGCCAGGCTGAGGCGTTAGGCAAAGCAACTACTAGCGCACAGATTTTAGGCATAGCCAATGATGTACAGCGCCTAAAGGTTAAGCAAGATATAGCTGCGCTAGAGGATGCCATAGCCTCAAAGGATGATGCAGCCATAGTAAAGGCCACGGCCAAGCTAAACGAGGACTTAAAGATATTAGGCGCCTTACAGCGCCAAGATGCCAAGCTGCTAGACATAAACAACGTTTTAGCAGGTATGAAGTCAACCGATCTAATCAACCTAGCTAACCTACAAGCTGCCCTAGACCTGCTAGCTAAGTTTAAGTTCCCTACTTTGACTATGACAGGTACTAGCAGTATTACAAGTCCAGGCGGCTCAGGTATAGATTTAGCAACAATACCTAAACTTCCACAACTAACTGGTCAAGAATCTATTGAGGCGATTATTGAAGTATCTAATGCTGTGACTGAATTGAATAACGCTTTAGCAGATGAGATAGATGCCCGTAATGCGGCAGCCTCTAAGGCTTTAGATCAAAGCATCTTGACCCAACTTACAGATGCTTTTGTAGCAGCCACTCTTGAAGCTAATCGTGAGCGTTATGGTAATCAAGGTATGGGTGCGCAGATTACTATTCAAGATAGGACAAGCGGCCTTATTGAAATAGTACAAACGGCAGTGCAAGAAAATAACAGGTTTGGCAATAACCTTAATTTTGCAGGGGCGCTATGACCCTGCCAGTAATTAACGCTGTTATTAACTTTAGTACTGGGCCTAGTTTTGCTCAGGCTATGATTTTAGATAGCGGTTTATTAGGCACTAATATTTTGGCAGATGCAGCTAGTGTTATTGTGGACGTCTCAGACGTAGTAGATAGTATTGAGACTAAGCGCGGGCGTAACCCACAGGCTGACCAATTCCAAACGGGCACCCTTACTATGCGTATTGTTGACCAAAATGGAGACTTTAACCCACAAAATGGTAGCTCACCATACGCGGGACTTTTAACGCCAATGCGTAAAGTACAGATTACGGCTACATACGGCGCAATTACATATCCTATTTTTGCTGGCTTTATTACTAGCTATACAACTACTACACCTAAAAATGCTACCGATGTAGTTTATACGGTTATAACGGCAGTAGATGCTTTTAGGTTGGCGCAAAACGCACAGATCAATACCGTGGCTGGCACCTCAGCGGGTCAGCTTAGCGGTGCAAGAATAAATAACCTGCTAGATGCTATTAGCTGGCCAGCCTCTATGCGTGACGTAGATGCAGGGCTAACCACAATGCAGGCAGACCCAGGCACAGCCCGCACAAGCCTTGCAGCTATGCAAACCGTAGAGACTAGCGAGTATGGGGCTTTGTATGTAGATGCCGCTGGCTCGTTCGTCTTTCAAGACCGATCAGTAACGGCTGGCAGTACAGGGGCTACGCCTACAGTATTTAACGATAACGGTACAAATATTGGCTACTTTAATGCGGTGTGGCGCCTTGACGATACCCTAGTTTACAACTCAGCCAGCGTTACCCGCACAGGGGGCACAGCTCAGGTAGCCATAAACCAGCCCAGCATAGATAAGTATTTTATTCATAGCTACAACCAACAAAACCTGCTAATGGAAACCGATGCCGTGGCCTTGGATTACGCACAGGCATACGTTGCATCTAGAGCTGAGACAAGTATTAGATGCGATGCTATACAGCTAGACCTTTATACCGATAACTACAACTTAGGCATTATTGCAGCCCTCAGCCTGGATTACTTTGACCCAGTAACTATCACAACTAATCAACCTGGCAGCTCAACCCTAACTAAAACTTTGCAGGTGTTTGGCGTTGCTCAAAGCATTACGCCTAATAGCTGGAAAACAACACTTACCACTCTAGAGCCAATTATTGACGGCTTTATATTAGACTCATCCATATACGGCCTGCTTGACAGCGGCGTATTAAGTTATTAAGGAGTACGTAAATGGCTAAACAGACCTTTACCACGGGCCAGGTATTGACGGCTGCGCAGATGACTAGCCTGCAACAGACGGCTATGGGCGGTGGATCAACTACAGCGAAAACCACTAGCTATGTCCTAGTGGCAGCCGATGCTGGCACAGTAGTACAGATGAACAGCGCAAGTGCTACAACCATTACTGTTAATACAGCGCTTTTTGCAGCTGGCGATACAGTACAGATACAAAATGTGGGCGCGGGTGTATGCACAGTAACGGCAGGCACAGCAACAGTTAGCACAAGTAGCACCTTAGCCTTAAAGCAATACGATGCTGGCAGTTTGTATTTTAACAGCACAAGCGCGGCCATATTCTTTGCAGTAGATGCAGCTGACGGGATGACTAATCCTTTTACAACTACAGGCGATACGGTTTATGCATCAGGCGGCACAACACCTACCCGTCTTGGTATTGGCTCAACAGGTCAAGTACTTACTGTTGCATCAGGTATTCCAAGTTGGGCTACACCTGCAGGCGGCAGTTCTCTAAACTACACTTTGTTAAATGCGGGTGGTACGGCATTGACTGGGGCTACTGCAATTACAATTTCAGGTATTACATCAAAAGCGTTGAATATCTATGTGGCACAAGGCGGCAGCGTTAATGCTTCAACTGAGGTAACGCTAAAACCAAATAACGAAAATAACGCCTCTTTAATTTATTACTCATTAACCAATACAACTCCTGGTGCCCCAAGTTCTACCGCAAATTGTTATCTTGCAATAACTGGCAACAATTCACTTAATGAAATGGATGCGCAAATTAACATTACAAGTTGCGATACGGCAGGTAGAAAACCACTTATTTCTTTTGGTGCTGGAAATGGTACAAATAATGTCTCTTATCAAGTAAATGGCACATATAATGGAAATGCAATTACAAGTATAGTTCTCAATTCAAGCAGTGGAAACTTTGATGAAGGAACAATTTATGTCTATGGAGGTTCATAATGAGTAAGCCAAATATAAGGATTTTTGATATAATTACAAACACAACCATTGACAGAGAAATGACCGATGAAGAATATGCTATTTGGTCAAAAGATTCTGCCGAAGCTGCTGAACGCTGCGCGTTAATAAAAAAAGCCGAAGATGACAAAGTGGCTGCAGTAGAAAAACTTGCTGCACTTGGTTTAACTGTTGATGACTTAAAGTCACTTGGGCTGTGATTGGAACACTTGACTAAGATAATTACTACTAACTAAGGAGAATAAAATGGGCCCTGTAACATTTAATATAAGCAACCAAACTAAATACGATCTAAAAGTACAAGCATCTAATGGCGCACAAGCTGGGGCAGTAGCAGGCGCAGGCACTAGCTTGGGTTTCACACCCGATGACACAAACATAACCTGCGCTATGCGCTGGTACCAAGACGGCATCTGTATTTTGCAGGGATCTGTAGCCTGGTCAGCTGGCGGTAGTGGGGCCGATGACGGCTGGACTACTAGCAACATTATATGTATGGAAGGCAATATGAACGGCGTAGGCTTTTCAGGTTGTAATGAGGGCTGGGTTGAATTGCAACCCTACAACCTTATGGCCAATGGTGGAGAAGTAAGCGTTACTTACACAAACGCTTAAACACTTATGCTGACAAGTTACAACGGCTGGCCAGCATCTAAGGATCAGGCTGAGATAGGCGTAAAGGCCTACAAGGTAGAGGGCACAAGCCTTAAACTGCGTTGCGCCGAAAAGGTAGCGCCGTTGCTTATTAACTTTGCTAAAGAGTTTAACGAGCTAATAGAGCCAATAGAAGGCGGCACGTTTGACGATTGGGGCTATGCCTACAGAGACGTACGAGGTGTAGTAGGCAAGCTAAGCAACCACGCAAGCGGCACAGCTATAGACCTTAACGCAACTAAACACCCTTTAGGCAAGGTAGGCACGTTTGAGGCTAGCAAGGTACCTATGATCCGTGCCCTGGCTAAAAAGTACGGCCTTACCTGGGGCGGGGATTGGACTAGAAAAGATGAGATGCACTTTGAGATAAGTATTGGCCCTGCAAAGGTTGCAGAGTTAGTAAATAAATTAGGGCTAGAAAAGAGCAAAAATGAGTGACATACAGCAAGCTAATATACCTGCAAGTACTGTAACCCTTTTAGCCTCAGGCGCTCGTACCACTACAGCGGCAGCCACGGCGGTTACAGGTTTTGCAGCGGCAAGGCAGTTAGTACTACAGCTACAGGTAACTGCAGCTAGTGGCACCGCGCCTACATTAGATGTAGTCGTACAAGACACCGTAGACGGCACCAATTACAACACCATAGCTACCTTTACACAGAAAACAGGGGCAGCACGTGAGGTAATAAGAGTAACAACAGCTTTTACAGATAACCTAAGAGTCAGTTACGAGATAGGCGGAGTAACACCGTCTTTTACTTTTAACGTTATTACCTGGGCGGACTCAAATTGAGCGCGCAACTAAAGGCAGCGGCCCTGTCTTATTTACGTGCCGCCCTATCCTGCGTGGGTGCCTTATATCTATCAGGTATTACAGATCCTAAGGTACTAGCTAATGCTTTTATAGCTGGACTTATTGGGCCAGTACTAAAGGCCCTAGCACCCAATGAAAAGCAACTAGGCATAGGCGCTAAGTAAGTGTCACAGGCCCAGGCATACATAGCGATAGCTTTAGGGATAGCTACGCTTTCAGGGCTTATGGCTGGGCTTGTGCGCCACCTTGTTAAGTACTACCTATCTGAGCTACGGGATGACGGCAACGGCGGGCATAACCTTAAAGGTAGGGTTGAGCGTATAGAGATACGCGTAGATAAAATCTATGAGCTGTTGCTAGAGGACAGACTTAGTAAGTAGCGCGTGTCGCGTTGCCTTTTGTCGGTGGGTAGGGTCATACTTTTACTACACACGCCGAGAGGGCTACTCGGATAAGTAGCTTATCGGCCTTAACAAAGGGCGAAAGATGAACAGTTTAGATCTAATAGTGGTAGGTATGGTTTGCCTGTTTATGGGCTTATTTATCTACGCAGCTTATGAAATGGGTTACAAAGTAGGCCTGGGTGAAGGTTACCTACGTGGCCGTAATATTGCTAAGGCGCTAAAAGAAGCTGAGGCCAAGCGATGAGTAACTTTTTAGAGGGCTACGAGGATGTAAACGCCCGCATTATTAGGGCACGTGCCGAATACCCTAGCCTAAG
>Ga0114966_10003823_pt1 | contig 13070 bp, 10 predicted proteins | sample M_130207_XF_Meta_FD_87029 | JGI IMG/M metagenome (GOLD analysis project Ga0114966, IMG submission 87029) | Freshwater microbial communities from Lake Montjoie, Canada to study carbon cycling - M_130207_XF_MetaG | ecosystem: Environmental > Aquatic > Freshwater > Lake | place: Lake Montjoie... | reverse complement strand
GCAGCCGCGGCCGGATCCGATACCGATGGTCGGGATGGATACCGCCTCGGTGATCTTTGGCATAAATTTCTCGTCAACGCATTCAACCACGATGGCGAAGGCGCCGGCCGCGGCCACGGCCTGGGCGTCGATGAGGATTTGTTTCTGGTCTTCTGGCGTGAGGCCGCGACGGCGATAGCCGACGGAGTGGACGCGCTGCGGGAGCAGGCCGACGTGGCCCATGACTGGGATGCCGGCATCGACGAGGCGCACGATGGCTGGGGCGAGCGAGGCACCGCCTTCGATTTTGACGGCCTTGACGCCGCCTTCTTGCAGGAATCGACGGCAATAGCTGAGGAGCTTAGGGAAACTGTCGTGGGCCAGGCCGAAGGGGAGGTCACCCACCACAAGGGCTTCGGTCTTGGCGCGGGCGACCGCTGCGGAGTGGTGGAGCATCATATCCAGGGTGACTCCGACCGTGTCAGGGAGGCCGAGGACGGTATTGCCTAAGGAGTCGCCGACGAGGATGAGGTCGGCGCCGCCGGCATCCGCGATACGGGCCGTACTCACATCGTAGGCGGTCAGGCAGACGATGGGCCGGACGCCTTTGAGGGCGCGGAGGGACCGGGTGGTGGACTTCACGCCATTGGACTTACCCAGAGACGCTCCGCTTGTAAAGCGTGGGTAAAGGGTGTATGCAGGAGATGTGTTGAGTCGCATCGCCAAGCTGTTCCGCAAGCCCGATTATCGGGTCAACGCGTATGCCCATAAGGATCTTTCGGGCGCAACCAAGCTAGCCTGGCATGCGCGCCTTAAGCTACTCCTGAGCACGCGTCGTGGATTGGATCATGCGGCTGAGACGCCGGAAATCTGGGCTCGTCATCGCAAATGGATTCTACTCGTGCTAGCCTTGGTGGTCGCATGGGTACTGGCAGAGAGCGCCGTCGCTTGGAATTTCTACGAAGGCTGAGTGACCGCAGTCGCCCCGATCAAGACTGTTTAAAGCCAAAGAGGTCGATGCCGAGCTGCTTGGCTCGGGCGATGACCGCTGGTTTGTCGATGAGGATGACCGCATCCGCTTCGAGTGCGGCTTTCGTCACGCCACCTTCGGCCATACTCTCGAGCGTCTTGAGTCCAAAGCAGGGCACATCGAAGCGCCAGTCCTGAGCGTGTTTCGAGGTCTTGGTAAGCAGCATCTCTTTGCCGCCGGTCTGCGTGCAGCGACGGAGCATGTTGTCGGTGCCTTCGAAGGCTTCGACGGCGATGACGGTGCCCTTGGCCGTGACGACGGACTGACCGACGTCGAGCCGGGCCATCTCACGGGCCATGCGCGTTCCGAATTCGAGTTGGTCGTCGCCGATGCCGCAGGCCCAGCCGGTCATGCAACCGGGCGAGGCGAGGTGGTCGTCGAGGAAGATGCGCGCATCGAGCATGCGGACGCCGACTTGCTCGATCTCGATGGAGATGGCGCCGAAGATCGTCTCAGCGTTACGCTCCTTGAGGGAGGCCATCAGGGCGATGAGCTTCAGGTCAGGAACCATACCTGTGAATAGTTTGCGCGGGGTAACCTGACCGGCCATCACGGCACCGGCGGCACCAAGATCTTTGAGGGCTTCGAGCATCTGGCCGAGTTTGCCGACGGGGATTGCGCGATGGTCGGCGGGGGCGAAGGTGGCGATGAGGGCCGGATCGGTCTCTTCTTCAAAGGAGATCAACTTTACCTTGGCGCCGCGGGCGTGGGCACATTCGACGAGCAGGGCGGGGTAGCGGCCTTTGCCGGCGATGACCGCCACGGTCTGCGTGGGGTCGAAGCCCGGGGGAAGGAATCGCGAGGCTGACACCATGGTGGAAGTGTTTCGGCGGAAGGGCTCGGGCTCAAGCCTGCTTTGGGTTGCCACCGACGGTCGGCTGGAGCGTAATGCGCCATGCCTGCTGCCATCGGTATCCTAGGTGGGACTTTCGATCCTCCGCATGCGGGTCATGTGGCGGCAGCCGTGGCTGCGCATAAGCAGCTCGGTTTGGATGAAGTCCGCATTATTCCGGCGGGACAGGCCCCCATGCGGTCGGGCGCGCCAGTGGCCTCCGCGGCTGACCGTGCGACGATGTGCCGCCTGGCCTTCGCGGAATGTCCGTGGGCCGTGATAGATGAGCGAGAGATTCATCGCGAGGGCACCAGTTGGTCCGTCGAGACTGCTCGTGAATTAGCCAAAGAGTTTCCCGAGGCCATGCGGGTCTGGGTTCTCGGGGCTGATCAGCTGGCCAGGCTGGACCGGTGGAAGGATGTCGCCGAGCTGTGCAGTCTGGTAGAATTTGCCGTGCTGTCACGTGATGGTATCTCGACCGTGCCGCCTCTGGCCATCGCGCCGCTCATTCGCCTGACCGTGTTGCAGGCTCCGGCGGTGCAGGTCTCCTCAACGGCCCTGCGCGAGGCCATGCGACGGGGTGATTCGACCCGAAACGGCTTGCCCATCGGGGTCGCCCGCCACATCGATGAGCGCTCCCTTTACCAAGCCTGACCATGTCCGCCCTTAAAAAGAAGACCAAGAAGACCTCCGCCAAGCCTGCCGCCAAGGGTCGCCCTGCTGGCAAGTCCGCCAAGCCTGCCGCCCGCTCGGTCCGTCCGGCCCGCCGCGTCATTCCTGCTATCCCTGCTTTGAAGGCTAAGAGCCGTGGCGATAAGTCCGCCGCCAAGCCGATGGTGGTCATGCCGAAGATTCCGGCCCACCTCATCGCTGCCGTGCGCGCTTTGGACGACAAGAAGGCCGTCGAGATCCGCGTCCTTGAGATGGGTCAGATTTCTTCCATCGCCGACTTTCTCGTGATTGCTACCGGCACGTCCGAGCCGCATCTGCGCGCCCTCCGTATCGCCCTCGAACATGCACTGGATGATGTCGGCGTGACTTCCCGCTCCGAATCCCAGAATAACAGCGGCTGGACGGTCGTGGATGCCTTTGATGTTCTTTTCCACGTGTTCCGTGATGACATCCGTAAGAGCTACGCGCTGGAAGCCTTGTGGAAGGACGGACTGGATATCCCGGTCTCGGCCATTCTGAAAGCCTGAGTCGAAGGGTAGCACTCGGTGGTGGTAGTGGGCAGGATCGAACTGCCGACCTAGGGCTTATGAGTCCCTCGCTCTAACCAACTGAGCTACACTACCGAAAACCGAGTTCGGTGAGTCCAGCCAAGCCACCTTAGTTCGTCAAGCCGATTGAGGCTTAGAGGCGGACGGGCAGGAGTACGAAGAAGCAGAGCATCCAGAGGGCCAGGCTCAGGAAACCGAGGACGATCACTAGATTTCCCTGGGTTTGGCGGATGTCGGACAGGCCTTCCTGTTCGAGGGTCTGACCGAGCTTCCGGACGAATAGGATCGGCAAGAGCGCGGCCGGCGTGGTCGTGAAACCGAGCAGGATGAGTAGCATCGTGCGCGAAATCTGGTGGTCACTGTCCAGGATATAGATCACGTAGATGAGCAGCGCGAAGAGAGGCGGCAAGAGGAAGGTCGAGCCGCACCAGAGGTAGCCTTCGCGTACGGTGCGTTCGAGCGATTCGCCAGCGGCGTTGCGGGCGGCGTCCGGAGTGAGTGCTTGACCGAGCGTGAGTTCCGCCCCGGCCGGAGGCGGCGGAGCGTCGGTGCCGAGGCCGGAAGCGTCCGTGGACGATACCGAGGGTACGCGGCTGAGGCCGATGGCGCGGAAATAGTCGCGCACCGTCATCCAGGATCCGTCGACTTCGATGTTATGAAGCAGGCTAATTTCGCCGGCGCGGAGCATCTCGCTCACGCGAACGAGCGGGAAGGGACCAGTGATGGCGCCTTTCCAGCGGAGACGAAATGGGGTGGGGCGTGACATCGTTCAGAGATCTCGTCCTTGGAGTAGGGTTTCCCAGCCACGGTCGGGGGCGATGAGGCCTTTGGGGATACCGGCGGCCTGCGCGGCTTCGGCGACCGTACCCGGATAGCGTAGCAGTGGCGTAAGTGGAGCGGCTTCGGCGACGCGCTTGACCTCGCCGTCGTCGCCGACACGGAAGAGCACGGTGGCCTTGCCTTCGTTATCAAGGCCATAAAGGGCGCTACCCTTGATCGTCTCGCGTAGCTCAGGCTTGCCGTCGCGCCCGACCCAGCCGGCGAAGATCAGCTTACGATTACGCAGGCCGGCGAAGGTCGCGCGCCAGAAGCGGGCCTCCTCGGTGTAGCCAGCTCCACCTGGGGGAGTCAGGAAAGCGCGTAGCTCCAGCTGGAGGTCGGCCCACTTCTCCTTGAAGAGAAAATCGTAGGGGCGGAGCGAGTTCTGCGTGATGCGGCGCAACTGATCGGCGTCGCGCTGGGCGGACGGAGAGAAGAGCAAGCCCCAGGCGTCAGGACGGGTAGTCGCGAGCTTATAAAGTTCTTGGAGCTGGTAAGCGCGCAGCTCGGGGTAGCGCGAGTCGCTTCGGCGGACGCGATCCATCGTACGGATGAGCGGTTCGAGTAGCTTGCCCGACTTGGCGTCCTGGAAACGGCTGACCTGACGGATGAAATCCAGTTCGTTGATCGCCGTCGGGGCGGCAATCTCTTCGCCCGCGCGCACCCCGTTATTGAACTCACGGCGACTCCAAGTGGTCTCGACTACGGCGCCTTCGCGGGTGAGCTCCTTGGCCTTCTGGCTGAACTCGACGCCATCGGTGATGTTCCGTTTCGTTTCGATAATATCGCTGGTCACGTAGACTGTTCTTCCCGCCGTGATTCCGCGGATGGAGTAAAGATTGAGCGTATACCGACGGAGCGAATCAGCCAAGGAGGTGTCAGAGAGAGCGCGCAAGCCGCGTTGTTCGACGTCGGTCAGCGTAGCCGGATTGAAGATCCCAGAAGGGTCGGCCGTGGCGGCGGCATCCCACATTGCGCCGACACGCGGGGCGAGGGCCGAGCGGGGGAGGGCCTGCAGGGTGGGCGCACGGGAGTATACGAAGGAGGCGCGGGAACTCAGGTCGGATTTTTCGCCAGCGGTATTCGCGGCGGTGTCGGCGAGGGCGGTGAGATAGCCCGCAAGGTCGGCGGCCTTGCCGAGGCTCTTGAGCGCGGTAATCGTCTTGCGTTCGCCAGAGAGGCGCAGTTCGGCGCGGTCAGCGGCGGCTAGGGCGGAGTCGAGGTCCTTATCCTTAGCTTCAGTTAAGGTCTTGAGTAGGACTCGGAGGTGTTCGAGGGCTTCGGCTGCCTTGGTGAGATTGGTGACATTGTCGTCGCCCATCGCCTTATTAAGTGCGGCAATCTGGGTGGCGACGTCATTGCGGGTGCGATCCAGCATCTGTCGGCAGGCGGAGAGTAGCCCCTCAGGTTCCGGGAGGATGGACTTGAGCTTGGTTTGGAGGGTGCCACCCACTTTGTTAAACTCCTGGAGGTATTTGTTGGCGCGATTTTCGGTCTCAGCGAGGTTGCCCAAGGTCAGGCCTTGTTTGCGGCGGTCGGCGAGGGCCAACGCTTCAAGCCGGAGTCGCTGCTCATCGGTGTTCTGCGTGGTCAGGCGTTGACGGAGCGGAACCGTCTGCGCTTTGCGGGTGGTCTGGTCGGCGGCGGAGATGCCGCCGCGTTCGAATTCGTCCAGCGCCCTGAGAGCCGCAAGGTGGTCGTAAAGTTCGATGAGGCGGGAGGCTTCGGAGAAGCGGTCGCGGGATTCTTCTTCCTGAGTCTTGAGGATGTTCCAGTAGACTACCCCTGCGATGACTAGCAGCAAGCCGGCGACCCAAGAGGTCGTCATCACCATGTAGCGTCGGTTCAAGCGAGCGCGGGTGTTCTGGCGGAGCGCACGGCCTTCGCGCAGGATGCCCTCCGGCAGGCGTTCGATCTGCGGCGTCGCGCGCTCGAGCCAGGAGCTCAGGCGAACGATGAGGATGGCGGGAGATGAGCCGCGGGAGGCTTCTTGCTGGAGGGTCGCCCATTCGTCGTTCAGGCCTGCGAGCGTCGCTCGCTGGCTGGCTTCGGCTTCGGCGACGGCGGCTAGTACCCCCGCCCAAGCTTCCAGTTCGACGACCTGAGCGGAGAGGTCGGCCGCGAGCGTGAGCTGGTGGTCGCGTTCGAGCGAGCGGACGCGACCTAACGAGGCGGCGCAAACTTCCCAATGGCCACCCACTCGGGCTTCAGCGGCGTCGGCGACGAGCGTCGTGACCTGTTGGGCGGCCTTGGAGCGAAGCCAGGCCACGCGGCGGGCAAGGGCGTCATCCCAGCGCGGCTCTTCGGCGAGCTCGTTCGCGCCGAAGCGTTCCATGCGGTTCATCAGCTCAACGGCTTCCTCCTCGCGGCTTTTTTCAAAGAAGGTCGCCACTTTACCGAGCGATTCACGGAGGAACTTAGCGGAGAGACGCTCCAGTTCGGAGCGAGCGTTGGGGTCGTCGGGATTGATACGAACAATCGAGCGCAGAACCGAGAGGGCGCGGTCTTCTTCGCGGCGACGGATGGCATCGCGGTAATCGCGGTAAAGTGGGTGGCTTTCGCCAATCTCACGCCCGTAAAGTCCTTCGACTGCGAGGACGTGCTGGCCGTCGAGCGGGAAACCGGCGGGTAGGCCGCGCTCACGGCAGAGGGCGTGCCAACGATCGGATTCCGCAAAACTCAGCAGGGCGCTAAGGCCGAGTAGGTCTGGGTCGGATTCTGCGGCTTGGAAGGCGGCGTGCTCGTTGCCGCTGCGCACGAGCGTTGCGCACTGTTCGAGACGTTCGCGGGCGCGCTGGCAGAGTGCGGCGTATTCGCCGGCAAGGGAACGTGCCTCTAGGTCGGGGGTCCCGAGCTCAAGCTGACCGCGGATGCGGGCGATGAGGCGTTCCGTCTGCATGAATCAGCGGAATTCTAGCAATCGTGGACCGGCGGCGCCGTTGGCATCGATGGCTTGGATTGACCACGGAGCACCGGCCTGCATGAGCTTGCCTTCCTTGAAGAGTTTCCGGCGCTGGGCGACGATCTCATAGGGCGGCGTGCCGGGGCCTTGCTTGTTTTCGAGCCGGATGATGTCGGTCTCGATGACGGAGCGCGTCGCTCGAATCGAGGGGAGGTCGCGGTCGGGGAATTCGTGTCCTTCCGGATAAAGTCCAATCGACCCTTTGGTCCAGATGAAGGCGTTGACCGCGCTTTCGGCCCAGGGAGTAGGGCGGATGACGCCCGTGTCGGCGTCGAGGTGTAGGGCATCTGGACCGAGGTTCAGCGGCTGCAGCGTCTTGAGTTCTCCGATGAGCGCGAAGCACTGGCGACCGCCTTTCGGGAGAATCACTTCGATCAGGCGATTAGCACCGGCACGGGCGCCTTCGCCGGTGGGGAAGTTCAGCGACACTTCGTTACGACGGTTGCTCAATCCGATGCCGATGGCAGGAAGTTTGCCGGGCTCGGGAGTCGATTCAATCCAGGTGGCCTGCGGTGTGCGGCGGATCTCGCCGTTGAGGTATTTCGACTGGTCGTCGCGCAGGTGAGGAGAGGTGAAGGCGAGTAGGCGGATACGGATCTGGACGGACTCGCGCAGGGTCGCACCGGAAGCTTCGACGAACTTGGCTACGGCGTCGGCCGCGGAGGGGGAGAGCGTGAAGTCAGCCTGCGATGGGGAGTTGGCTCCAGTTTCGCCAGTCCGCCATTCGCCCGGGATGATCATCGTCGGCCGTACTTCGATGCTCGTCAGTGACTGCGCCCGCTCGAGGCAGGTCTGCAGGCGCTTCCATGTTTCGTCCTGCGGCACCTTGATCTCGGCGCCAAGGCGAAGGGCTTCCTTGGCTTCGGCGATCGCTTCCTGAATGGACTTTGGGTCATTGAGCACACCTGGTCGATCCAGTCGGTTTAGCAGTTGTTTGGTCACGCTGGCGGAGAAGTTGCTGAGGATGCGGGGCAAGATTTGCTCGCGGTAGTTGCGGACGAAGGTTGGCGAAAGGGTGCTGGTCTCGGCCCATAGTTTAGCGGCGCCCATGAAATCATCGGAGTCCATCAGGCCTTGAATCTCGGTGAGCGCGCGGTTGGCTTTCAGAATCTCGTCGGTCTTGGCGTTATCGGCCGGAGAAGGCTGCGATTTGACTTCGACGACGATGGGTGGAGATGTGGGTTCGGATTGACGGTTCAGCAGGAACAGTGCCGCGGCGCCGGCCGCGAGCAGGATGACGCCCCCGATGATCCATGCGGCCAAGTTATTGCCGGAAGAAGCGGAAGGGGAGGCCGCGGCGCGGCGCTGAGGTTGTCCGGCACCCGCTTTAGGCGAAGTCAGTCCAGCGGCGGCCTGACGCGCGATATCTCCAGAGGGGGCGGGCAGAGATTTCGCGTTGGTGAAGTCGATCGTGGCTGCGGCGGAGGTTGAGTTAACGGCCCACAGAAAGCCGTCGCACCCCGTGGTGGTGGCGTCGGTGGTGAAGGTAGCGGCCCAAGCGGACTTGCCGAGGAGCGCGGAGGCTTCGGCGAGGAGGCGGAGGAGTCGCAGGGTTTCGGGGGGGTTGAGCAGGCCGACGGAGGCGGGACCGGAAGCGTTGATGAGCCAAGCGGCTTTGGCGCCGGTGCCGGTTTCTTCCCGCCACGTTACCGCGGGTGTCAGCGGTGTGTGCGTTTCCAGTTGGAGCGGGCGATCTTCGCTTTCGAGCCAGGTGGGGGCTCCAGACCATTCGTCACGCCAGCCTTTCCAGCGTCCAGCAATAGAGGCGGGCGGCGGGAGGATGGCGGCTTCTTCGAGGGAGAAGATCAGGTGATGGGCTAGTCGGTTGTCGCGCTGCGTGTAGTCGAGTCCGCGTGCGACGAAGCGCGAGAGCACGCACCAGTTCTTGTCGCCTGCTTCAAGCATGCGGAGCGTGAACGTCTCGCCTTCGGGGCGTTCATGGGGCGTGCCGACGGACTCGAGCAATTGGGCTAAGCGGTCCGGGATGGCACGATGGCGGGCGACAGTGCAATAGCCGCTGCGGCCGGGCGTGAGTCCCTGCGACGCCGACGTGAAGATAAGTTGGAGGGGCATCAGCGGGCGGAGGTTTCGGACGAGGGGAACATCGCCGGGGAGGCGAGGTGCATCAGCCAATAGAGGGGCGCTTCGACATGGGCCGGCGCGAGGCGCTGCGGATCGGGGGCGATGCGGCCCTTGTTCAAGCCGGCCTGAATCATTACCGGGGTATGTCCGAACGAGGTGGCCGCGAAATAACTAATCTGTTCCGCGAGCGATTCCGCCGAGGCGACGAGGCCTGGGCAGAGCATGACGAGGACGTCGCGGACGCGCGCGGAATTGCGGGCGATGGCGGCAAGGTCGAGGGCGCCGGATTTGACTACTGGTTCGAGTGGAGAACTCAGGAGCTTCTCCCAAGTGTCGCACTTGCCGACGACGAAGGCGAGTGGGGTCTTGATACGTTCGTCTTCCGCGAGTCCAAGGACGCGTTTCATGCGGGTCTCCATCTCGGACAGGATACTATCCTGCTGGTCGACGCGTCCCTTGAGGGCGAGTTGCGGATCGTCACCGCCGACGAGCTTCGACTTGAACCGCGCGTTGGCGGTAGGGTCAAAGAGGAAGATCAGCCCGCTCGAGGTTGCGACGTGCATTGCGCCGGGCGAGTCATGGATATCGATACCCGGCTCGAAGTGTTCGCCAGCATTGTCGTAGAGAATGACCGAAGTCTCGTTGCGTTGCTGGCCCGGGCGGCTGATGGAATAAATGAACGGACGGGGCAGGGAGACCATGCGGCCGAGGCGGGGAAGCTTCTCGTAGGTCGCGCCTTCGAGGGCCGTCTTGCCGAGCAGCGCGTCTTCCGGCGTGGCCGCGGAGAAGAGCGTATTACGCATCTGGTTGAGCAGCATGTTGCCGCTGGGGTCACCATCCTTGAAGGCTAGGTTAAAGTCCTCTGGCAGGCGGTCCTGCAGTGTGCGCGTGAGCACCGCGAGGTAGTAGGACTTGCCAGCGCTGGGCGCGCCGATGAGCGAAATGATGCGGTGCGGACGGTCGAGGTAGCCGGGCGGAAGCTGGCGGCGGCAATGCGGGCAGGCGATATCGGTGCACGCGAGGCCCATCGGGTCGAGTGCCAGGCCTTGATCATTGAAGCGGGTCGGCTGGAAACGCAGGCGCACATCGGAGCCGAGGATTGGGTCGCCGCGCAGGTCTTCGTGGACTGCTATACTCAGCGCGTCACCGGCGTCGAAGCGCGTCCAGCAGACCGGGCAGAGGTGGGCGCCGCGATTCTGTTCGGCGGCGAGCAGCGCTTTACCACTCGGACGGATGGGCGCTTCTTCCTGTGGCGAAAGCAGCGGGGCGATTTGCGAAAGACTGAAGCCGACTTCGAGTCCCTGCGGCGTGCAGGCGAGGGTGTCGGTGGCGCGGCCGAGTTCCTGAGCGACGTCGAGAAGACGTTGCGGTGGGAATTCACCGAGATGTTCGCCGGTCTGGGCGTCGAAAAGGACCCAGAGGTCGGTGCGGATGAAGGCGAAGTTATGCTGGTCGGACGGGGCGGCGACCAAGAGGGCGGAAGGCAGTTGGATCGTCGTGGCTTCGGAGATCTCGATCCGCTGACGGAGGGGTGCTCCATTGACGAGGGCCGAACCTTGGCCGGAGGGTTCAAGGGCGATGGCTTCACCACTTTTGACCAGGGAAAGGGACGGATTGACTCCATCTCCCGGCAAGGCGGAAGGCAGGCTGTCGATGAGTCCCCGGGCCCCGCTGAGGCAGTCTACCCAGGAGAGGGTGGGGTTTTTCTTGCTGGAAGTGAACATCGGCTCCGAGGTGGGGTCTGAAATAGGTTGATTAGCGAGGTTGGACTGTAAAGATATGAAAGCACGATTATAGGTCACCCCTTGACCTGTTTTCCTTTACCCCCTTAATCTTCCCTTAATGGAGACCGAAGCCGACCAGTCCTCCTTGGACCGCGCCCGTGAAGGGGATCTTTCGGCTTATAACGAACTGGTCCTGAAGTATCAGGGGCGTATCTTCGCGAAGGTCTTCTCCCTGCTGCGTAACCGCCAGGACGCCGAGGAGATCACCCAGGATACCTTCATCCGAGCCCACCGCGTGTTGGCCTCCTTCCGGGGCACGGCGACTTTCTCGACTTGGATTCATCAAATCGGCACGAATCTGGCCCGTAACCGTTACTGGTACTGGCGCCGTCGAAAGCGCGACCAGTCCATGTCCCTCGATGCCGACCTGGGCGACGATCCCGGCGCCACCCTCCATGACATCCTTTCGGACGGCGCCCAGGGGCCCGGCCACGAAGCCCAGCATAATGAATTCGTTAACAAAGTTGCCGAATGCATGGAACAATTGAAGCCGGAACACGCTCGTATCCTGACGATGCGCAACGTCCGCAATATGTCCTATGAAGAGATCGCCGAAGACCTCGGTCTCTCCATCGGTACCGTTAAAAGTCGTATCAACCGCGCCCGCGAAGCCTTGCGCGAACTCATGGGAGAGGAGTTTCGCGGATGAGTTCCTTTGAATTCGAATCCTTGGTCGCCGCTTTCCTCGAGGGTAATGCCTCCGAGCCTCAGATTGTCCGTCTGCGCGCCGCCCTCGGTCAGTCACCCGAGCTTCGCGCCCGCTTCCAGTCGCGTGTCCGCCTCCATAAGGCCCAGCTCAGTTTCCTGAGTCGTCGCGAAGAGCGCTCGATTTCCGGCGTGATGGTTTGGCTGCACGCTTTCGGGCAGCGCATGGGTCGCTCCTTTGCTCATCTTTGCCTGCTCGCCCTGGTTCTCGTCGAATTGCAGGTCACCATTCCGGCCGAATACGCCGGACTGCTTTCCTACGTGGACGCCCCGGCGGCCGAAGTGCAGACCTTGGTCGGTAGCGAGCTGCCTATGCGCCTGTTGACCGACTCAGTTCAGGACTTCGACCCTTTGCAGTCTATCGACGTTCCTGACATCACGATGCCCAACTTCGTGATGCCCGACATGGTCATGCCCACCGACGAGCCGACGGCCCTCGAGGTCTGAGGCTAATCCTGCCTTGCTTCCTTCGTTCTGTGACGGTCAATTGACGCACGGATGAAGGCCGGAAACCATAGGCCCGAGGTACGCCTCAAGGGCATCGCCGCCGCTCCGGGAGTGGCCCGTGGTCCCGCCTACCCGCTGATGCGGGGTATGACCATCGTCTCCTGCGAAAAGGTCGCCGATCCCGAGGTCGAAATCCGCCGTCTTGAAGCCGCTTTGGCCGCCACCCGAGAGCAGATTTCGCAGCTGCGCGACGACGTCGCCCGCAAACTCAACGAATCCGAAGCTTCAATCTTCGATGCGCACCTCCTCGTCCTTGAGGACGTCGCCCTGATTGACGATGTGACCAAGGAGGTCCGCCGCAGCGGCTTCAATGTCGAGTTCTGTTTCCAAGAGGTCGCCCAACGCTACATCGAAATCTTCGAGAAGATGGATGACGATTTCCTGCGTGAGCGGGCGGCGGATATCCGCGATGTGACTGGCCGTGTGCTCGACCAACTGCTCGGTACCCAGCCCGAACGCGTCGGGCAGGCCGCGCAGGCCCACGTCGTCGCCGCACGTGATCTAACCCCTTCAGACACCGCTGGCCTTCATGACGGCGGAGTGCTGGCGTTCGTGACCGAAGGGGGTGGCCGGACCAGCCACTCCGCGATCATGGCCCGCTCGCTCGATGTCCCTGCGGTCGTCGGGGTGAAGGGACTGATGGAAGCCGTGCAAGAAGGCGATGTCATCCTCGTGGACGGCGAATCGGGGCTCATCATCATCAACCCGACGCCCGAGACCATCGAAGGCTATCGCGATAAGGAGCAGGCGATCCGGACCCGCCGCGACCGTGTGCTCTCTGAGGTTGCCTTGCCCGAACTCACGACTGAAGGCGCCGCGTTCTGCCTCCAGGCCAATATCGGCGACCCCGCCGAGATGGAAGATGCCTTGGCCTACTGCGCCCGTGGCGTCGGCCTTTATCGCACCGAGAACCTTTACCTCCGCCTCGACGGCTGGCCCGATGAGCAGTTCCAATATGAGGAATATGCCGCGGTCGTGCAGGCGGCCAAGGGCCGTCCGGTGACGTTCCGAACGCTCGACCTCGGCGGCGATAAGCGCCTCGGCGACCTCGCCGATGAAGCCAACCCGTTCATGGGTTATCGCGCAGTGCGTCTCTGCCTCGAGCGCCCCGATGTCTTCCGTCCGCAGTTGCGCGCCCTCATCCGCGCCG
>Ga0114966_10003822_pt1 | contig 13071 bp, 8 predicted proteins | sample M_130207_XF_Meta_FD_87029 | JGI IMG/M metagenome (GOLD analysis project Ga0114966, IMG submission 87029) | Freshwater microbial communities from Lake Montjoie, Canada to study carbon cycling - M_130207_XF_MetaG | ecosystem: Environmental > Aquatic > Freshwater > Lake | place: Lake Montjoie... | reverse complement strand
TCATCCAGCAGGCCGCGTTGTTTGAGATCTTTGATCAGCGCAGCAATCGGCTGATCCACCTGGCGGATTAAATTGCCATGAGCTCGCTCGATGTAGTCGTGACTGTCCCAAGTACCGGCATAGAGCTGCACAAAGCGCACGCCCTTCTCCACCAGTTTCCGCGCTAAGAGACACTTCCGCCCAAAGGCATCCGTCGCATCATTCCCGATGCCATACATGGCCTTCGTCTTCTCATCTTCGGCACTCAGATCCAGCGTCTCGGGCACCTGCGTCTGCATGCGGAAGGCGAGTTCGTAATTGTTCATCCGCGCCTTCAGTTCATCATGCCAAGGATGATCACTCGCGTGCTTTTGATTCAACTTGGCCAGCAGATCCAAATTAGCTCGCTGATGCTCAGGGGAGATGCCTTTCGGCGGCTGCAAATCGAGAATGGGCGATCCCTTGGGCCTCAGCGGCGTGCCTTGAAACTGCGCAGGCAAATAACCATTCCCCCAGTTCGCGCTGCCGCCTTGTGGATAGCTGATTTCGGGTAGCACGATGAATCCAGGCAGATCCTGATTTACCGATCCCAGTCCATACGTCACCCAAGAGCCAATCGCCGGATCACCGCCGAAGCGATTGCCACAATTCATCTGATACATCGCCGTCGGATGATTCACCGAGTCCACCTGGCAGCCTCGGAAAAAACACAGCTCATCCGCCATGCCGCTCAGATGCTGCCACGGCTCGCTCATCCATGCGCCCGACTGGCCATGCTGCGCAAATTTAAAGGGCGACTTCACATAGTAGCGCTTCCCGCTTTCCATCGCCGACTTCATCTTCCCTTCCTTGGAGAACTCCTTGAGATGCAGCTTTTCCAGCATCGGCTTCGGATCAAAGCAGTCGATGTGGCTCGGCCCACCTTCCATCATCAGAAAAATACAATTCTTCGCCTTCGCTGGCACCTGCTGCGCCTTCGGAGCCAGCGGCCCCTTGGCCTCCGCCGCCAGCAGCGACGTCAAAGCCACGCTGCCAAGCGATGCGCCCATTCCATAAACAAATTCACGCCGAGTCGGCGCATGAAAGGCACGTGATCCAGCACAGGGAAAGTAGGAGGTGTTCATTGACAAAAGTAGATGTAATACATAGTTTAACGCATGATCAAGACCATCACCAAAATCGGCAATTCCCAAGGCATCATCTTCGACTCCGCCCTCCTCCAGCTCGCCCGTCTCAAAGTCGGCGATGAGGTGAATGTGGAGGTGCATTCTGGCGGGACGATATCCATAGCACCCATCGTGAGCATGCCCTCAAAGGCAGAGGTTTCATCGCTGATTAAAGACACGATGAAGCAATATGCACGCACCATGAAGCGCCTGGCCTGATGAAAACCAATCCAAGCAATTGCCTTCACCTCAGCGTAGAGATCGTCGAAGAAATACATGCCGAAGCCATATCGGACTTCGGCGGTTCTCTGGGTCTTAGAGATCGCTCTCTGCTTGAGTCTGCCGTCGCTACTCCGCAGGCTATTTTTGGTGACCAGTCGCCTTATGCCGACGTCATCGAAATCGCAGCAGCCTATCTCTTTTATCTTTGCAGCAATCATGCCTTCGTTGATGGCAATAAGAGGGTGGCACTTGGTTCGTGCATCGTTTTCCTGAAATTGAATGGCTATGAGACCGCCCCCGATTCCGACGACTGGGAAAACCTCACCCTGGCAGTGGCCGCAGGAGTTCTCAGTCGTGACGAGGTCACGGCTAAGCTGCGTGGGCTGGTGAGCTGAGATTTCAAAACACATACGAAAATTCGTTCGAGTTCATCAGCACGAGGCACAGATCGGCCAGGGCGCGTGTGTGGGCATCGACATCAGAGGGCTGGAGATCGGCGATGAAGTCGGTGTAACCGGGGAGCTTTTCTTGGAAGCTAAATTTCTCGCCGGTGTTCTCTTCCACGGCATCACGCTTCACACTTAGCGGTGGCTTGGGCTCGGCGATGACGACGCTGGCCTGCTTTTTTTCCATCTGCTGCCAATGGGTTTCACAGGCGGCTTTTTCATCGGCTCTTGGCGCACGGCCATAGCTGAGTTGAAATACACGCGTGATCACATCGACGGGTTTTTCTTTTATAACACGATTCGCCAGAGCTAGCGCGCGGTCATGGCTGGCTTGGCCATTGAAGAGGCTGAAGACCTGCGGCGTGACGGTGGAGACCTTTCGTGCTTCGCAGGAAAAGTCGGGCCCAGGCTCATTGAAGACCTCCATGAATGGATCACGCGCCCCACGAATTTTGAGCGCATACAAACTGCGTCTATGTCGCTGTTCCGGCGTTGCATTGGGCACCCAAGCCGCCGCAAACGTGCCCATGACCTGCCGAGGCTGCATGGCCACTTCGATATTGATCTCGGGTCGATTGGGAATGCCGCCAAGTGTGGGATTCAGCTCGCCGGTGACGCTGAGCATGGTGTCACGAAGCTCTTCAGCCATGAGACGGCGCGGTTTGAAGACGGCGTAGCTTTTTTCCGCTTCTTCACGGCTCAACTTGGCACCTGAATCCTGAAACGATGAACTCCGACGATACGCCGCACTCATCATGATCACGCGATGCATTTCCTTAAAGCTCCAGTTCTTCTCCACCAACGTCGCCGCCAGCCAGTCGAGCAACTCAGGATGTGTCGGTCTCTTGCCTGTGCCGCCGAAGTTGTTCGGATTTCCCGCGATGGCTTGGCCAAAATGCCAGAGCCAGAGGCGATTCACAATCGCACGAGTGGTAAGCGGATTGTCTTTGCTGGCGATCCAATTGGCAAGGGCTGTGCGGCGGCCTTCGATACCATCAGGAAACTCAGCACTGCCGAGCACGGACAGCACGCCCGGCTTCACGGGTTTCGTCGGAGAAAAAGGATCGCCGCCGCCGAGGATGGCCGTCTGCTCCAGTTCGCCGCTGGTCATGCGATCTTGCGGCATGCGGATCGGCTGATAAACGCTGACCATTTGCGGCGTGCGTCCGTTATAGACGCTGAAGGCAAAAGGCTCGTAGCGCTCCAGTTCCCATTTCAGGCGCTCCAGACCTTTACGTGCCACGCGCTCATTGCCGTAGTCCTCAGGCTTGAAGCCGACGAGCTTGGGCGGGTATTGATCTTCGGGCAGATTCTTTTTCTGGATCGCACTGCGGGCTGTTTCGAAGACACCTGTAAAACTCCGCCCCTTCTTCATCTTGCCGCCTTTTTCGATAAAAGAACGAGCCGAGACCACTGCGGCATCCCAGTCTTTGCGATCCAATTTCTTCTCCGCATACCAAGCCTCCGCATTGCCCAGCAATTTCTGATCGAGCGACTCCAGCATGGCCATGTGCTCAATACGCCGCACTTCCAGATACTTCGTCTCTTCAAATCCAGCCGTATTCTCTTCCTTCAAAAACGGTGCAGGCTGCTCAGCAAGCTGCGTGGTGCTAAAGCAGGCCTGCATCGAGTAATAATCATGCGTGGGGATCGGATCAAACTTGTGATCATGACAGCGGGCACATTGCAGCGAGTGCGCCAGGAAGGTCTCACCAACACTATTCGTCACATCATCCAGAAACCGCTGTCTGGCGATCTTCGCGACCTCCATGCCTGTCAGTTCCCACGGCCCCATGCGCAGGAAGCCAGTGGCGATGAGCGCCTCGGCATCCTTGGATTTTATTTCATCTCCAGCGATCTGTTCTTTGATAAACTGATCATAAGGTTTGTCCGCATTGAAGCTACGCACCACGTAATCACGATAGCGCCAGGCATTGCCACGCTCGTAGTCATTGGCAAAGCCGCTGCTATCCGCGTAACGCACCACATCCAGCCAATGCCGCGCCATGCGCTCTCCGTAATGCGGTGACTCCAGCAATCGGTCGATGAGCTTTGAATAGGTCTCATTGGACCCATTCGTCTTATCCATCTCATTCTCGAAAGCCTCCACCTCCTCAGGTGTCGGTGGCAGCCCCGTGAGATCATAAGTGGCCCGCCGGATGAAAGTGCGCGCATCCGCCGCTGGCGCAGGATCTTTGACAGCCAGCAGCGCATCCACAGGATGTTCGTCATTCGTCATTCGGATTTCGGGTTTGCGCACGCCTTGGTATCCCCACAGCGCCTCCGGCTTATACCGGCGGTTCGCCCACTCGGGCGATAGCGCCCCGGTGACCTTCACGGTGATGCCATCCTCAGCGCTCCATTTTTCAGCATTGGTTTTGGCGATCACGCCGCGCTTTGCCTCATCTGGCCATGGTGCACCAGCGGTGATCCAGTCTTTGATCCAGGTCAGTTGCTTGGCGTAAAGTTTGTCCGCTTCCTTCGGTGGCATGGCTTCCCAATCATCGTGCTGACGCGTCGAGGCGAGATAGAGCGGACTTTCCTCCGGTTTGCCCTTCACCACCGCTGCCTTCTCGCTCTCGCCACCCTTTAGCGTGCTCTCCAGAGTTCGCATGTCGAAGTCACCTTTGATCTTCTTGTCGTCGTTCCCATGGCAAGCCAGACACTTCTCTTGAAAGAGTGGCCAGACCCGCCGCACGAACAACACCTCCCCATCCTCGGCTTGAAGCGAGGTCGCGGCCAGGAGAGTGAGAAAAGCTGCTTTTCTGATCATGCGAAGTAAACGAGATGAAAGTGGTTACATTTCTTTCCCGTCACCAAACCCTGCAGTGCCAAAAAACTTGGCTTCTGCGAGGACTCCGTACAAAAAGGCCTCCTTTGGAGAAAACTGCTATTTGTCCGAGCGTTGCGGTGACGTGAAATCGAGGAACGGCCCGATGTCATCCACGCCGCGCTTCACCGCAGCACGAACAGCACTGTCCCAACCGCCCTTTGTCGCAAGCAGCGTATCAATCTCGGATAACTCAGTCTCCGTGACGAAGCGGGGCTGGTAGCCGGTGAGTTGATTGTCGCTGACGATGGGATAGACGCGCAGGCTGGTTTGCAGGAGGCCATCCTTCATCGAAAAATCGACCACCAGCGGCAGACTGTACGGCGGGGCTTTGTTGAGGGCGTAGCGGCCTTTGGCGTTAAACAGCAGATTACCGATGCTGTAGAAAATCCAGCCACGTCCGTCATGCACCACCTCCTGCATGAGATGGGCACCATGGCCGATGACGAGGTCCACACCTGCTTCACGCAGGGCTTTCGCGGTGCTGGTCTGCTCTTCGTTTTTCCAAAGGTAATTGCCGCCCCAGTGCACAAAATACACGACATAGGCTCCAGGGGTTTTCTGCCTGAGTTCAGCGATGGCTTTCTTCACCGATGGCACATCCACTGGTGCACAGCCTGGCTTATCAGCGCTGGCGTAGAAATGAAAATCCTGATCGTAGTCTTTGCGATACTCAAAGGCACCGAACACAGCGAGGGTGATCGGCTTGCCATCAATGCGCAGCTCTTGCAGCAGTGGGCGTGAGGCATCGGCGAGATTGCCACCAGCTCCGAAAGTGGAGACACTGACGGCATTCAGCGCGGCGAAGGTTTCATCGAGCCCCTCTGCCCCGTGATCGAGGGTGTGATTGTTCGCTAGCGAGAAGGCGACTCGACCGAATGGCGTAAAGAGCGCGGGGAGCTTCACGGGATCGCTATAGTGAAGGTAGTCTTTTGATTTCAGCGGGCTGTCGCGTCGCATTGTGAGCGGTGTTTCCAGATTAATGATGCTGAGGTCCACGACACTGAGCAGACGCTTGAGATGAGTGATGCCGTAGTCGTATCCTCTCTCGGTAAGGACGTTCACGCCGCCTTCCTTTGCATATTGCTCCTGATAGCTCTGGCCATCGCTCGTATCGCCACCGAAAAGCACGCGCACATGCTTCGCATCACGACCCGTGACCGGCGGCTCACCAAAAAGATGCCGCACGGCAAAGGCAGACATACCGCTATCATTATGGCCCACCCCTGGAGCGGTGGCTAACTCCCAACCGAAAGGCACACCGAGCGCAGCCGCTTGTATTTGGCCTGCGGCAAAAAAAGTATGCCCACGGGCAAAGCGATGCGGCCCCTGCAACATCGCTTCGGGTGTGAGGCGCAGATTTTTGTCCTTTGGATCGGTGTCCGCTGTGCCCAGCAGCACCACAAGCGGACGTTGTAGCATGTTTTTGAGCGCAGCCTCATCAATGGGCGAGCCTTTGAGCCCATACGGAAACTCCACGGTGAGATCCGGCAGCGTCCACCAGCCCGCATTCGCAGCCACCGCCTTGGCCACCCGAGCCTGCGGCTGATAATACAGGTAGCGATGCACAAACTGCGCTCCCGCAGAGTGTCCGTAGAGATGAAAGCGCTCGCTGCGATTTCCCGTCGCGGCTTTGAGCGCATCAAACACAGGCTCGATAAAACCAAACGCACCTTTAGCCTCAAGCGAGTAACCTTCCGTCTCTGGAAAGTCCTTCTGCGAAAACTCCGGTGCTGCGAGAATGAGCCCGTATCGCTGAGCATGCGGCATCCAATCATTGCGATATCGATCAGCATCTCGATTCACGCCATGCATGACAATAAGCACCGGAGCGCCTGCTTTCACATTCTCCGGCAGAAAATACCACACCGGCAGCGTCCGCCCATCATGCTGAATCTCAAAACGCCCAGCTCCTGGAGCGAGCTTCAAAGGCTCGGCCTGAGCAAAAGGAATGCTAGCGATGCACCCCAAGACGAAGAGCGTGAACAAAGTGATGTCACGACACCCGTCGTGCCATGAGAGGGGGAATTGCGTTGGTTCGTGCATGAGCATGAGTGAAGCTTCACTTAGCAGTTTTCAAATATTTTCCAAAGAACGACTCACCAACCGCTAAACAGACATCAAAGGCGCGCTGCTGACCAAGAAAAGCATGTGGGGCCTGTGGGATTAGCGTGAGTTCGGTAGGAATGCCGAGTTTTTCTAAATCAGTGCGTGTCTCGTCAGCATGGGTGCTGGGGTCATCTAGTTCACCGGCCATGAAGGCGAGTGGCGGGTCGGTTTTTTCAAGATGATGCCGTGGTGATGCGAGCGCATAAGTTTGCGGGATCTTTGCCTGTGAATCGCCGAGAAAAGTACGGTAGAAGGGATCGTCAGGCTTGCCGCTGAGTTCGCCTATTCGCGCGCTTTCGAGATCGCTCTGCGCACCCATGGCCATGCAGGACTGAACGGCACTGGATTGGTCGGCGTTACCACCCTCACCTTCGAGTTCCTTCACGCCGCCGCTCGTTGCTAGTAGCGCTGCGAGGTGACCGCCTGCTGAGAGTCCGGTGACGCCGATGGCATTCGATTGGATGCCGAACTTGGCGGCGTTGGCTCGGAGGAAGCGCACAGCGGCTTTGCAGTCCTGGATCGCGGCGGGAAACTTCGCTTCGCCACTGAGGCGATAGCTGATCGTGACGGTGACGTAGCCCTTCGTGGCCAAGGCTTGCGCGAGATTGGCCATGGAGGAGCGCTCGCCTTTATACCAACCGCCGCCGTGGATGCAGATGATGGCGGGCAGCGGCTGAGGGGCGTTTTTGGGCTTCCAGAGGTCGAGCTGCATCTCATGCTGGCTGTAGCGTGCGTAAACGAGGCCCGCATGCGCTTCGAGTGAAGCGGTGATTTCGGACGCGAGCTTAGTGGGGGCGGGTTTGGGCTGTTGGGCAAACGCAGCGAAGGCGAGGAGCGGGAGGAGGATGAGGGGACGAGGCGGTAAACGCATGGAGGGAGCAATGGATGTTTGGAGCGCTGCTTTTGACGGTGCTAAAAAGAGTTCAGCGAACGCAAGTCCGCTAAACGGCGGATTCACGCCAGCATTTCGCGGATGACATGTCCTTCGACATTCGTGAGGCGGCGTTGGAATCCATTGTGCTCAAAGGTGAGGCGCTCGTGATCGAGACCGAGAAGGTGCAGGATGGTGGCGTTGAAGTCGTAGAGCGGATGAATGTCCTTCACGGCTTTTTGGCCTAGTTCATCGCATTCGCCAGTGCTGACGCCGGGTTTGACGCCTGCGCCGGTCATCCAGCAGGTGAAGCCGTCGGGATTGTGGTCGCGACCCTTCGCGCCTTTTTGGAAGAAGGGCATACGGCCGAACTCGGTGCACCAGACGACGATGGTGTCTTGAAGCAGTCCGCGTTGTTTCAGATCGCGGATCAAGGCGGCTGCGGGTTGGTCGAGGATCGAGGCGTGTACATCGTATTGCGTCTTGAGATCGCTGTGACCGTCCCAATTGAGTTTGCCGCCGCTGGCATACGCGCCGTTGAATAGCTGCACGAAGCGCACGCCGCGTTCGATGAGACGACGCGCGAGGATGCAGTTCTTCGCAAAGGCGGCTTTGTCGGGATTCTGCGTGTCGTCGGCACCATAGAGTTTCAGGATGTGCGCTGGCTCGGTGCTGAGGTCGTTGATCTCCGGCACGCTTAGTTGCATGCGCGCGGCGAGTTCATAGCTGGCGATGCGCGCGGCGAGCTTTTGATCGCCGGGATTGGCTTCGAGATGACGAGCATTCATCTTTTGCAGCAAAGATCGTGCGGCTTGATCTGCTTGTGCGGAGACTCCGGGCGCGGAGAGATGGCGTATGGGGCTTTTGGAGCTCATCGTGGTGCCCTGGAATGCGGCGGGCAGAAAACCGGGCCCCCAGTTGTTCGCGCCATTCTGCGGCACACCGCGTGGATCGGGAATGGCGACGTAGGAGGGCAGATCCTGGTTCTCGCTACCGAGCGCATACGTCGTCCAGGCACCGAGACTCGGGAAGCCATCGAGCACAGAGCCGGTGGAGAGGAAGTTCTCCGCCGGGCCGTGCGTGTTCGATTTACTGGTGAGCGAATGTACAAACGCGAGGTCATCCGTCAGCTCCGCGAGATGCGGGATCATGTCGCTCACCCACTTGCCGGTCTGGCCGCGCGGGCGGAAGGCATACTGAGGCCGCGCGAGATTGCCTGCTGGACCTTGGAAGGTCACGGAAGGGCCGCCGGGCAACGGTTTGTCGTCCCACTTGATCAGCTCCGGCTTGTAATCCCACGTCTCAAGCTGGCTCACTGCGCCCGCGCAGAAGATGAGGACGACATTCTTTGCCTTCGCCGGGAAATGCGGCTGACGTGGCGAGTAAGGCCGCGACGGGTCGATGAGCGGACTTTCGGCAGCGAGCAAGCCATCCAGCCAGAGCAAGTTCGTCAAGGCGATGGAGCCAAGTGCCGTGGCGCTGCTCGAAAGGAAGCGACGGCGATCCAGAAGATGGCGTCCTGCGAGGGAGAGGTGTTCCATGTGAGGGCTCATGGGATGAAAAGGAACTCATTCGAGTTAAACAGCGCACGGCAAAGCGCGGCGATGCCGTGCTGGTGAATGATGGGCTCGGTTTCTCGCAACTCATCGGCGCTGGGAGAACGGCTGAGTGCGAGTTGGTATGCACGGGTGATTTGCTTCGCTGGGTCATCACCCACTTCCTTCTTCACACGTGAGGCGAAGGCATCGGCTTGGGCAAGGGTGAAGCGACTGTTGAAGAGGTTCAGGGCCTGGATCGGTGTGGTGCTGGTGCGGCGGATGGAGGTGCTCTGGCCGGCATCGGGGCAGTCGAAGGCTCCGAAAACAGTCTCGGGTTCGCGACGGACTTTGTGGGCGTAGATCATGCGGCGCTGGTTGTCGGGCGTGTAGGTCTCGATGGGATCAAAGCCGCTGAGGCCGCCGCGTTGATCGAATAGGTTGAAGCCGCGACCGTGCATCTTCAAATTGAGCTGGCCGCTGACGGCGAGCATGGAGTCGCGAATGGATTCGGCTTCGAGACGGTGGGAGGGGAAACGCCAGAGATAGCGGACGTCGGAGTCGATTTGAACAGGAGATAACGAAGATAACGGAGAGCCAGGCTTCTGATCTCTGTTTGCTTCGTTATCTCCTGTTAAAGAACTCTGACGATATGTTTGCGACATCACGATGAGCCGATGCATGTGCTTCACACTCCACCCGCTGCGGATGAACTCGAAGGCAAGCCAGTCGAGCAGCTCGGGATGCGTGGGCTTCATGCCCAGGTGGCCGAAGTCACTCGGTGTGGACACTAGGCCGATGCCGAAGTGGCCCTGCCAGATGCGGTTCACCATGACGCGGGCGGTCAGCGGGTTCTGGGGGCTGGCAATCCAGTCGGCGAGCACACGGCGACGTTGTTGCTCGGCAGATTCCTTCGGCACATTCAAATCACCGAGGGCGCTGAGCACGGCGGGCATGACGGACTCCTTTGGCTGCTCGGGATCGCCGCGATTGAGGAGATGAATGTCATCCGGCGTGCGAAAGGTGCCCGCGAAGACCTTTTGCGCGTTCTCGGCGGCTTTGATCTTGGCTTCGATGTCGGCCTTTTCCTGCATCAACGGCTTGGCGCGCTTGGCTTCATCCGAGCTGAGGCCGCTGAGCGTGGGCTTCACGAGCTTATTGTTGTTAGGGTCAAACTTTCGCCGATCGCTGGCATCGGCGACGGTGAGCCACTGGCCTGCGCTTTCGCCGATTTCGATTTGATAGTCGATGGCGAGACGGTCAGTGAATTTCCCCTCACGATCACGGCCCCAGACGACGCGCTCAATGGTTTGCTCCTGCTTGAACTCCAACTCGACCCAGCCTTTGCCGTTCTCTTTCGCCATCCAACTGCGCCCGTTGCCGTAGCGACCGTCGTTGATGAAGCGCAACTCGTGACGCTCGGCGACACCGATGTCGCCTCCTGATTTGCGCAGCGTGCCTGCGGTGGCGAGCGCGACGTTCTCGCCACTGGTGTTAAAGACTTCGAGTTCGTCAATGCATGGCTCCAGGTTGTTCGTGGCCTTGATGGTGAACCGCACGCGTTTGGCCTTCGCCGGCGCAAAACGATCCGCGTTTTCACGAGCGTTGATCATGGGGCGCTCGATGCCGGATTTCACCAAGGGTACAAAGCGGGCGAGTTCTTTATCTATCTCTGCGAGCCGTGGCTGGAGACGTTTGGCTTCCGCGCGCGCAGCCTCGGCTTCGGGTGTGCGCAGATCGCGATCACCATACTCGACTCCGGCGACGAAGGCCTGCATGGCGTAGTAATCCTTGGCCGTGATGGGATCAAATTTGTGATCGTGACACCGCGCGCAACCAATGCTGAGGCCGAGGAAGGTCTGGCCGATGTTCACGACGATCTCATCGATGGAATCCTGCCGTGCGAGTCGCTTGGATGGATCGTCTTTGCCGATCTGGCCGGGCAGCAAAACGGACGCGGTAACGAGAAAGCCAGTGGCAGCGTCCTCGCCCATCGCATCGCCAACGAGCTGCTCTTTGATGAAGCGATCATACGGCGTGTCACTGTTGAAGGCATTGATGACATAGTCGCGGTAGGGCCAGGCATTCGAGCGTTCGGTGTTCACTTCAAAGCCGTGCGTGTCGGCGTAGCGAACGACATCCAGCCAGTGCTGGGCCCAGCGTTCACCGTAGCGTGGCGATGCTAGCAAGCGCTCGACGACAGCCGCGTGGTCTTTGTTCTTCAAAAACTCGACGGCTTCCTCGGGTGTGGGCGGCAGTCCGGTGAGATCGAAGGTGACGCGGCGGAGCCAAGTGGTGGGATCGGCTTCGGGAGACATGGTGAGGCCATTCTCTTTGAGTTTGGCGTCGATGAAGGTGTCAATCGAACCGCCCGTGGTCGTGGTGAGCGGCTTGAAGCTCCAGTGATCGCGGCGGTCTTCGAGTTTGGCGAGATCGACGCCGTCGGGCCACACGGCACCCTCATTGATCCATGCAGTGAGTTTTTCGATCTCAGTGGAGGAGAGTTTGCCTTTGGGCGGCATGAGTTCGTCTTCGTCATCGGTGGTGATGAAGTGGATGAGCGGGCTGTCCTTCGCTTGCTTGGCGATGATGTCAGGCGCGTGCTTGTCACCGCCTTTGAAGGCGAGCGATTTGATGTCGAGGCGCAGGCCGGACTTCTGCTTTTTCTCGCCATGGCATTCGTTGCAGTGCTTTTGGAAGATCGGTCGCACATCACGGACAAAGTCCACGGGCGCGGCGATGGCGCTGACGGTGATGAGGGCTGAAATCCAGAGGGGCAACGGCATGAAGGTCTCAGGTAACGGACGGGTGGCCGAATTTTTCGCTTCCCGATTGGTTAAGAAAGGCTTATTATCAGCCAGTTACGTTTTCCGTCCGGCCTCCCGAGGTCTCCTTTCAGTTTCAAACCAGCGCATGCCGCCCCTTGTCCTCCAAGAACGAATGTACGACCGCCGGGGTGGCGTCGCGCCTTTGATGCAAGTTGATGAGCTGATGCGCGAACTCATCGCCAATGGCGGGCCGATGCCGAACGAATACTCGCTCATGAACCGCACGCTGCGGCAGCTTGGGGATGCGGTGCGGGCCAAGGTGATCGCACGCGATGATGTGCTGGCATACGCGCAGGACATCACGCATCGGCATCTCGAAGGCACGATGCAATCAAGGGCGCTGGGCAAAAAATTTGGCTACAGTGGCGACTTTGAGATCATCGAGGCCATCTACACGCTGCAAACGGCCCAGGAGCCGCACCTGCGCCGTTGGGATCTTTATTTCCACTCGCAGGCGGCACCGAACGCGGTGCGCAATCGCAAAGCCTACTTTCATCAACTGCTGAACTCGCACACGGCAGGCCGCACCAAAGCTCCGCTGAGTGTGTTGAACGTCGCCAGCGGTCCGGCGCGGGATGTGCGCGAGTGGGTGCTGGATAATCCTGAGCGCGAGGTGCTGTTCGATTGCGTGGACGCGGAAATTCATGCGGTCGAGCGTGCGAAGGCGCTGTGTGCGCCGTTTGCGAAGCGTGTGGAGTTTTATCATCGCAACGTGCTGCGGTTTCTGCCGGCGAAGGGCTATGAACTCGTCTGGTCAGCAGGGTTGTTTGATTACCTCACGGACCGCACGTTTGTGTATCTGCTGAAGGCGCTCATGGCCGTGACGAAACGGGGCGGGGAAGTGGTGGTGGGCAATTTTTCCGACTTCAATCCCAGCCGCGATTACATGGAGCTGCTGGGCGACTGGGTGCTGCAGCACCGCACACGCGATCACCTGCGCGAGCTGGCGCTTGAAGCAGGCGCTGCGGCGGATTCGATCGACGTGCAGTGGGAGCCAGAGGGCGTGAATCTGTTTCTGCACGTTCGGCGCTAAAGGCGTGCTTCACCTCTGCCCCCGCCCAGCCGCAGAGGTTTCATCGTTGCAC